>Ga0208380_1000179_pt1 | contig 19019 bp, 17 predicted proteins | sample CryBogCBE27Jun07_FD_184570 | JGI IMG/M metagenome (GOLD analysis project Ga0208380, IMG submission 184570) | Freshwater microbial communities from Crystal Bog, Wisconsin, USA - CBE27Jun07 (SPAdes) | ecosystem: Environmental > Aquatic > Freshwater > Lake | place: Crystal Bog, Wisconsin, USA... | reverse complement strand
TTTGTGTGAGGTCCCGGTGACGGCGACCACACTCACTAAATTGGCCGCGCTATTGATAGACGGATTCGTGTCCGTGGAGGGCAGGTTCGGTGTCTCGGAGACGCTTTTAAGTCGTCTTTGGGCATCACCCAGTCGAACCTTTGCTTCGACAAATTTCGTTTCAGAGTTTATTCGACTGAGCTCGGCATAGGTCAGGCCAGACTGGGCTGATCTCCCGTTCTCTACGTCAACGCCAGCGACCCCACTGCCAGACCATAGGATTATGGCTACGAACCCTATCGTTTGTCTCTTCATGTAATTACCTCAACCGATTTGCCGTAACAACAATGGCGATGATTTGGTGACTCTGCGTCTTATCAAACCCACCCCCTAGCAGTGGATTTAACGGACTGAACGTTCCGTTATGTGTCTCACGCTGACTACGGGAATCAAAGGCGGTGAGCAGAAGAGCTTCGCCTGGCTTTAAGACAACATCATCCTGAAGGTCTGAGCTCAATACGGTAGGCTCCTGAACGGAGTTTCCTCCCGTCGTGAACTGCTCGAGTTTTTGTAGCTCGCTTGAATTTATTGCGACCGTCAGATGCACGCTGGAATTGACCACTCTCGGTAGAAAGTAGGTGTTAAATCCAGTATTTAATGTGGCGGCATTAAGCGATGTGTTTGTTCCAACGTTAGCCGTCACCGCCGAGCTTATACTCGCAACGTAGCTTTGGCTCTGTCCAACTTGGCTAACCACTGCATGACCAGATTTTGTAACTTCGGTTTTTTCAAAGACCGTGCTGACATTACCAAGAGCTGAAAGCGCCGATAAAACGCCACTGGTTCCACTCCATCGATTGGTGTTACTGCCGTCAGATAAAATACTAAAGGATGCGCTACCCAGCGTATTACCCAATAAAGAGCTTGGGCCTGCGACGCCCGAGACGCTGATATGATTTCCGCTAAGGTTGTTTTGCAGTGCGACGCTGGGAGAAAACCCGTAATCGTTTTCACGCGTAAATTGGACGTTGTAGACGGTGATCTCAAGCTCAACTAATGCGCTTAATTCGTCATTAACATCATTCACCCAACGCTCGATTCGACGCACAGCGCTGGGTGAACCTTGGACGGTTATAGAGCCTATCGAGGGATTTACCAGGACCTGACCATCCGCTCCGAGAATGGCAGCTGCGGCGCTGCGAATTTCTGCCCACACGTCTCGGCTAACGCTGGATTTGCTTTTCAGTCCGCTATTTCCAATCCCTCCTCCACTGGATCCGGCACCATAACCGGAACTTGCCGTGCTACTTACACCCCCAGACAGTGAAATGGACGCTTCCTGCGTATCGATGCCAGGCAATTCAGCAATTTCAAAGGTTTTGGTAATAATCGAGCGAAAGACGATTCCAGCCTCACTGAGCTCCCAAGTTGCGCCCGTTTGCGCGGCAATTGCTTGACACAGCCCTTTAAGATCGCCTGCGTAGTCTAATTTAAAGGGTTGTACGCGATCCATTTCAATGGGAACGCCGATTTGAGCGGAAAGTAAGCGCGCGACATCAACCGACTGCAAGGACAAGTCCGATCGAAAAAAAACATCCATGCTCAGGTAGGCGGGCAATTCTTGTTGACGCGCAATTTCCTTTTTTCCCAAATAGGGATAGTCCACTGTACTTATGAAACGTCTGGATTCCTCGCGTTCCTTATCAATCGCCGTCACTACTTTACTGACTAATGGTTTATCGGATAGCCAAGCATTCGGCTCGCGCACACAGGCTACGAGTAACAGTAGAATAGAACACTTAACTATTTTTCTATTACTAATCCGAATCATTTTGAAATGACCACTGTTCGATTAGCTTTATAAAAAGTTGCTTTTAAAAACAGACCCTGATGCCTGAAATCGCTCAACACATTTATCAACGCGTCATTGAATGTACTGTGGCGATACGCAGCAGGGGCTTGAACCTCGTAGTCTTGATCCAATGACCACACAACAATCCATTGTTCATTAATCGCCCAACGTGATAAATTTTGAAGCACGCTTTGACGGATATCCAATCGGTATTCTTTGTCGGCGGCAGAAGCACTTGTCATCGACGTGGTTAAGTCTACTTTTCGAACAACTACGTCGCCAAACTGAGTCTCCTCTCTTGGATCTTGACTATCTGTGTGCGAGTCCCGACCCGCATCGTCTATTGACACTGCCGAAATGATCACACTGGGGCGGTCTACAGTTGGGTCTATGCTTGCGGCCACCACAATCCGATTTTGGACGCACAACCATAAACCACCCAGGACTAGCCCAGTAGCGCTTAGCATTCGTTTAATTAGGTCCATACTGATATTCCCTACGATTTTAATGATGTCGTTGGAGTGCGAGTCACCTAGACTGTCACTAATGGAGTTTTTTAGGATCAGCTGCCGCTCGATTTTTTGACGAACTTAAAATGACTTTAACATCACCGTTACTACCAATAGTCGTCGGGATTTCTCGACGCTTTTGCGACTCGATTGGCTTTTTGCATTCCACTAAAATTTTAACAATGTATGTTTTCATCGTTCGTTTCTCCCAGGTTGTTGGCTATAAATTTTTTCCAGATGGCTCCGCAATCAAAATAAATTTATCGGTTTCTTTAAAGTACACTTCGATTGGTACTCCCTGCTTTTTTAATTTCCGCTCTAACTGATTGATGGCTGATTCAAATGAACCCTGGAGATCAAAGGAAGACAGTATTTGCCAATCATCAGCCAATTGATATCGATAATCCCAGCCCGATTGTTTTGACCAATCTTCAATCACTGAACGCAACGTTTTTCCGGATCTAACAGACCACGTTTCTTTTTTGACAATTGAGACGCGATCGCTCTCATCTGTTGCTTGGATTTGGATAATTGGTTTTTGCGTGAGATCTGTATTACTGCTCGACGCCCTATCCACAAATTTTTTATCAATCTTAGCAGTTCGAACAGAGCCAACATTTACTTTTTCTTTTAAATTTTCATCACTTACGGTAGATCTTGATGGATCGTCGTTAATTTGCAAGGCAGCTTTAGGCTTATCACACAACCCAACACTGTCGGCAGGCTTAATGTTAATTCGCTCCCAGCTCATTTCGTGCTTTGGCGCAGGAACGCAACTTGTCAACACACCAAATGCGCAGCACAGTATTAGCGTTGACTTTGAACGTGTTTCCGACGACATTTTTAGCTGGTAAATCATCGTCACATCTCTGGAATTGACCGGCTTCCAGATTAATTCACAGTTCAAATTTGGCGGTTTCAATAATTAATGCATTCATTGATTTTAAATTGCAATGGCATTGATTTTATTCGGGGGTTGTGTACACATATACAGATATTTGGTTTTTGAGGGTGCCGATTCCTATGCCAATAACCTATCCCCCTGGGTCGCGAGCGCCGGCTCGCCCGTGGCCGGCGATTTGTGCGTGACCGACTTAACGTGGTTTTATTAGACATGGACATCGGTGATGGGCCTAAGCAACTGTTTTTTCGTGGTTTATTTCGATTTACGCATTTTGTATAAACTAGACCCCTGCCGTCGTGCAGGCAAACCCCTGTTGGGTTCGGGCTTCTTAGACTGTGTTGAGGATGTTGTTTAACGTTGACAACGTCTGTGCCAATAACTCGCTCATGGGTATTCTTGTACTTTCGGCGTCATGAATTGAGTTTTATTTCAGCGAAGGACTGTCTATGCCAACCAATTTGAAACTCATGGCAATTCGCCATCCTGATGATCGTCAATCTTTGGGTATTCTCTATGGCAATGAAGTGCTGGATGTGCGCGCGGCGAGTTCAGCGCTGCAGTTGCCAGCACCTGAAAGCATGGAGCAGTTGCTATTGGAATCGCGCAGTCATGAACTCGAAACTTTATTGAAGTGTGCTCAGACGTCACCATTGAGATCTCAATTTTTTAAAAAAGAGGAGGAACTCGAGCATGGGCAGCTATTCACCCATCCTGGGAAAATTATAGGCATCGGTCTCAATTACAAGGCCCACGCCGCTGAGACCAAAGCCGTCCCCCCATCGGTGCCCATTTTATTCAGCAAGTACTCTAATGCTCTTGCGGGGCACAAGTGCGTCATTACTCTGCCGCCTGGCTCGGTGTCTTATAAATTTGATTACGAAACCGAGCTTTTAATTGTAATCGGCAAACGCGCCTTTAACGTCTCTGAGGCCCAAGCATTATCCCATGTCGCCGGCTATTGCACGGCACAGGACTTCTCAGCTCGAGATCTGCAAACTGAATTGCCTGGTGGACAATGGTTGGCGGGAAAAACCTTAGACAACTTTGCACCGATAGGCCCCTACTTCGTTTCCGCTGACCTTGTCGGTGATCCGAGCAATCTCCAAATTAAAACATGGGTGAATGGCGAGTTACGTCAGTCGTCTAATACCGGCGACATGATTTTTTCTCCAGCACAGATCATTGCGTATGTCAGTCGACTCTGGCCATTAGAGCCAGGCGATCTTATTTTTACAGGGACTCCCCAGGGCGTCATATTGGGCCTTCCACCGGATAAGCGAGTGTGGCTCAAACCTGGCGACATCATTGTCAGTTCCGTTGAAAAGCTTGGTGAACTTCATATTCGTTTGGCCTGAAACTAAATGCAATCGCTATTTTTATTTTATCCACACAGGAATATCAACAATGTCATTGATCAGAATGCATCGATTTAGCATCCTCGCAATTGCCGCCCTCGTTGGAATCCTTTCGCCGAGCATTACTGTGGCGGCCGCGCCCTTTCAAAACCAACAGGCGCCGGGTTTTTATCGATTTCACCTAGGCAATTTTGAAATCACGGCACTGAACGACGGGACATTCCCTATGCCGGTTGGTAAGCTTTTACAAGACTTATCACCGACGCAACTGACCCAGTCACTTCAGCACTCTTTTTTATCTGATCCCGTGACGTCATCCATCAACGGTTTCTTAGTTAATACCGGATCCCGATTGGTGCTTATTGATACAGGCGCCGGCCGCTCGATGGGTCCGACCGTCGGTCACTTGCTGCAAAATTTAACCGCTTCCGGTTATCAACCATCTCAAATCGATGAGATTTACATCACTCATATGCACGGCGATCACATTGGTGGACTCACTCGTGACGGAAAGGCTTTATTCCCGAACGCCGTGGTCTATGTCGCAAAGTCCGAGGCAAATTACTGGCTTGATCCCGACAAACGACGTACCGCGCCTGAATCCGTTCAAGGCTCGTTTGATGCAGCGGCAGTTGCATTTGCGCCTTATATTGCTGCACATCACTTCGAAACGTTTAACGATGACGCCGATTTAGCCCCTGGCATCCACGCCCGAGCAAGCCATGGCCATACGCCCGGTCATACCGTCTATGTGGTGTCCAGCCAAGGACAAACGATTGTGGCGTGGGGTGACTTGATGCACGTTGCCTCCGTGCAGTTTCCAGACCCGAGCGTCACCATCGGATTTGATTCGGACCGTGATTCTGCCCGAGCGCAGCGACTGGGACTATTCTCGGAGTCGGCAACCAAATCATACTGGGTAGCTGGCGCTCATCTCCCCTTTCCAGGCGTTGGTCATTTACGAGCTGAAGGCAAAGGTTACGGTTTTCAACCGATTAACTATGAGTCATCGTTTTAAAGTAATAGCACTACATCATCACGGTCGGGGGCTCAAACACGACGAGAGAGCCCTCGGCAGTTCGCAAAACGTTTAACGCCGACACGCTAGCCCCATGATCCCGCCTGACGCCATTGAGGCCGTCCCGATATGTGAAACCACAATCCGCTGATTCCGAACTCTGGCGAGTCAGAACAGTTTGACTAAACGGTAAGGAAGACGATTAATGGCGCGCCCGGAAGGATTCGAACCTCCGACCACCTGGTTCGTAGCCAGGTACTCTATCCAACTGAGCTACGGGCGCGTGGATGCTGTCGTCGACAGCCGTCTAGTATAGCAAAAAAAATTTAATTAATCCCTTTTTAAATACCCCGCTCAAATATTTTTTTCAATGTTTTCAATAACTTAATTAAATACGGCCGACTATGATCCTCGACGGCAGTTGGCCACCTTAAAACAGGAGGTGCGGCAGCGGATTCAGAGCCTGCCTTTGATTGTCAGGACGATATTCGAATTCATTAATCTGACGCCATGCAACCTGCGTTAATTACGAATAGCCCACATTCTTCAATCTTGGACAATGACTTGAGGACGCCATCGTCCCGATCACTTTGGAAGTTTATGTCCAACTCATCCACCACCCCGCCGGCCACGCTACCGCACTATCTAGTCGACACCTACCACTGGGCTTACCTTTCACCTCGATGGGTTCCCTTGCTCGATCACACTGCCGTAGTCAATGTGATTTTATGGGGACAATCTGCAAAGCTGATTGCGAACGTTACACAAAATATAGAGCGCGATCACCACGTGCTTCAGGCCGCCTGCGTCTACGGCAATTTTTCAGGAAAAATTATTCAACGCATCGGCAATCAAGGCGCACTTCAAATTGTGGACATCGCACCCATTCAATTACGCCAAGCGCGAGCGAAACTAAAGAGCTTCAAAAACGTGTTGTTTGCATTAGGAAATTTACACTCGCAGGCAGGACTAGATTTAGATTTAAAATTTGATCGAGCGATTTGCTTTTTTTTGTTACACGAAATCCCTCAAGAACAACGCCCAGCAATCTTAAAAAACTTATTGCGTGAATTAAAGCCAAACGGTCGGTTGATTATTGTGGATTATCATAAACCCCGACCGTGGCATCCATTAAAGCCCATAATGACTTTGATATTTAAGCTGCTCGAGCCTTACGCTCAATCGTTTATCAATGACGATTTACTCTCTTATTTAAAACCCATTTCTTATAGAGTAATATCCAAAAAATTACATTTTGGGGGACTCTATCAATCCTGGGTAATCGAAGTAAATTAACGCTATTTATAACAGTAAGGCACTTTTCAATTCGCCCAACCAAGGCTCAAAGTGTTTCCAGTGATCAAGCCCATCTCTAAACAGTGGTTGACGCACTTGCTCCGAGCTCGCGGTACGAATTGAACGCTTGGTCTTATAAAATTCCATGCAGGAGGACTCAAATTCTAATCCACAATAGTCCAAAATTCTCCTAACTTCCGCTTCAAAGTTATCCACTAGGGTTTCATGCTGAACACGCAATACACGATTGGGCAAGACTCGATCCCAATGATCCATCAATTCCAAATAAGTGCGATAGTAGCGCGCAATATTATCGATAGAATATGTAAACTCCTGCCCAGAAGCAAATAGTTGTTTGAAATTTGAAAAACAACACGCCATTGGTTCACGACGCGCGTCAATTATTTTAGCGTTTGGAAATAACAAGTGTATCAAACCAATATGCCGAAAATTATTGGGCATTTTGTCGATGAAAAACGGCTTATTTTCAACTCGATACGCACGCGTTTGCGCAAGATAGCCTTGAGCAAGTCGTTGGTATTCACTCACGTTTAGATCAGTCAAGCACTCCGGATATCGAGAATATTCGTCACTCATGTCACGACCGGTCAATTCTAAAACGATTCGAGCAATTTCCGCCAATTCAGCGGTACCCTCTACTTTAGAATGAGAGGACAATATTTGCTCTATCAGTGTTGATCCGGATCGAGGCAAACCGACCACAAAAATCGGATCGGGATTGTCCACTCCAGCACCTCGTCGCGATTCAAAAAAATCTGCCGTACATACTTTTATCTGATCGCGGGTATTGCGTTCAATGGGTTTTATATTAAAGCGATGTTCTTCCTCTTTTAGCGCATTGCCTTTTTTATAGTACAAAAAGGACTGCGCGTAGTCGCCATGATCTTCTAAAGCCTTTGCAATCGCAAAACACAAATGATACCGATCCTGCAAATCAATCCCCTCCTGAGATTCTTGTGATCGCATGAGCGCCACCATCTCCGGCTTAAACTGATACGTCTTGAGATTTGCAAGACTCCAATAGGCGTCGCCAAAATCCACTCGTATGCGGGCCGCGTGCTCATAGGCGTCAATGGCTTTAACTTGTTCGCCTAATGTTTTATACGTGTGCCCAATGGACAACAATAGCAGCGATCGTTCTCGGTATGGATCAATGGACGCTTCCGAGTCGCTTTGTGACGGCTCCGGCCCCAATTCCTCAAGCAGCGTAATGTGAATGGCCAGGGCCTCACGATGCAGCCCCAAGCCCACCAACACGGTGCCGTATGTAAATCGATAGTTTCGATTTTTTGGGTCAGTCGCGAGCAGCTTCTCCATTTCAATTTTGGCGAGTGCATGCTTGTGCCGAGCCAACAACGCCCGAACATAATCATATCGAGCGGCATGGTAATTCGGCGAACGCGCCAAAACTTTAGCGAGCAACTCCTCGCCGTCATCCAGCACGTCCATGGCCAGCCCAATGCGCGCCAGCAACCGGGTCATTTCGACGTCTTCTGGATGCTTTTCAAGATATTGTCGAGCAATCAATTCCGCTGGAGCATAATCTCCGTCTGAGAATAAGCCAGTAGCGACGACCACCGGTGACGGCAACCTCGCCAGGGTAGCGATGTGTTGAGCGGCCATTTCAGCGTTCTGTTGTTCTCCCCGCATGCGATGCAGTGCTTGAAGCTTATTCCAGCTGGCGGGCAGTGCTGGATTAATATTCACCGCATGCATAAAGGCACGAACCGCTCGATCCGCGTCCCGCAAATCAACGTAACAGTGACCACGTTCTTGGTACTGCAAACTAAACTGTGGGTGATAGCGCTTTAAATCATCCAATACGCTTAGCGCCTCGGTCAATCGCTTTAGATAGCGCAGCGCCACGGCTTTAAGGTATAACGCATCCCGGTTATGCGGATACCTTTCGAGAATGGGTTCAATGTCGTTTAATACTTTTGTGAACTCACCGCTTGCCAGCAGATTTCGCGTGGCGTGAATGGTGCGCTCTAATGTCGATGTCGAATCCGTACTCATGGTGCGATATATACCCTAACTAGTCACGCAATGGGGCATTCAAAGAAATTTCAAGTCCGCCGTCGATTCAGTTGCCTTGATTCAAAAAAAAAAGGGTGGGCATTTCTGCCCACCCCATTGTATCAACCGTACGGATTGATTAGAACTTCAACCCAACGCGCAGACCCAACACTCGAGGACGCAACGGCACTTCAGTTTTGGTGAATTGCGGCGTACCGGTGTAGGTGCTGGCATTGCTGTCGTGGAGGTTTTGACCAAACAACTGCAGCGACCAGTTGTCCTTCTGAACGCCAACGGCGCCATCAAAGGTGCTGTACGCTGGCATTTCAAAGCGCCAGGTGGTCGTGGTCACAGGCGTTCCCGCAGCCCACAACGCGTCACCATTCAATGAAGGATCGGTGTTGGAGTTAGAGAACATATGACCCACATGGAGCATACCTAATTGCCAGAACGCTTTGTAATCGCCAACGTTGAAGTCATAACGCGCACGAATGTTAAATTGCATGGGCGGCGAGAACGCGGTCGGTACGCCTGTGGCGCCGAAGGTGTTCACGACGCTAACAACTTGCTTATTGGGACCAACTTCTTGCGTGATTGGTTTGCCGTAGTTGACGCTGGCGGGGTTGTTGTCGATCAAGTTCGGTGAGGAGACTTGAGTCGAGTTATTCCAAGAACCCGAACCGGTCACGGTCAAGGCATCGGTGACGCGCGCGGTCAATTGCAACTCAAAGCCTTTCACTTCGTAGTCAGCGCCGTTCACGCCGAACGTGGTGTTGCCGAACAAGGCTGGGTTAAAGATGCCCATTTGTACGTTTTGCCACTTTTCGTCGTAGAACGAACCATTCAACTGAACGCGACGGTTCATGAACTCAGACTTGAAGCCCACTTCGTTGTTGAGCAGCGTATCTGGCGAAACCGTCAAAGGCTTAATGAACTGAGCTTTTCCATCCACTGGGCTTGGCGCGACAGAACCGGACGAGCGGTTGAATCCGCCCGGACGATAGCCTTGCGACCAGGTGTAGTACACCATGGTGTCCGGCGTGATGTGCCAAGTCAGGTTTGCACGGCTCTTGAAGCCACTGTAGCTGGCCTGATTCTGGATCTTCGCGGAATACGTGAACGCATTACAAGGCTTAACAGTGGCAGTTGCCGCGTAGTTAAAGCAGCTGAAGCTTGATACGACGGTGCCGTAAAAATCTTCATCGTACTTGAAGTAACGCGTACCAGCGGTTGCGGTCAACACTTTCGGAATCAGGTCGTAATCGACCGACGTGAAGAACGCGGTTTGCTTAATGTCACGATGGGTGTCTTCAAAGAAGGCCACGCTGTCGTTACGTGGGTTGGGGTTAGCCACGTTGGAACCCGGAACCGGTTGGACGTCCATGAAGCACAACGGGCCGCTGGTGGTCGAACAAGTTGGCACGGTCTTGTAAGACCACGCCGTATCGTCCGAAATCTGGAAGTTCTCCCAGAACGCACCAAAAGTGCCGCGCAGACGATTCTCGTCCGGCGTCGACAGGCGCAACTCATGGCTTTGATGGGTATTGGATTCCAGTTCTTGCCAAGAAGCGACCGGCGAGAAACATGTGGGGGTAGTTTTGCCAGCATACAAGCCGTAGCACTGGTAGTAATCGGCGTACACGCCACGGGAGTAGTTGGTGTAGTCGCTGACTTGATCCACGTTACGGCTCAGGTAGCCGCCGGTGTAGACGAGTTTGAGATCGCCCACTTTACCGTTGATGGTTAAGGCAGTATCGCTGAACTTGTCCTTGTCATAGGATGGTGAGAACAGCGTCACGCTCAGAGGCGGCAACACTTGTGGCGCAGCCGAGTTAACGCCGTAGTCCGAGCCATGGTCCATTTGATAGAACACGCCGTCGGCTTGCATGTTTTGATAGCTTTGCGTAACCAACGCGCTCCAATCATCATTCATCTGATAGAGCACCGAAGCGCGCAAGCCTTTGTAGGTCACCGGGTTAATGGCGCTGCCCGCAATGGCGTAGTTGTTCGCGGTTGGAGAGCCAGGAGGTGGCGCGTACTTACCGGTGGTCGGATTCTTGTAACCGGCGTAGTAAATGCCGTAGTCGTTGGAGCTACGGGTGAAGGTGCTGGCGACGTTATTGATGTAACCACCGCGGTTGTCGTTATAAACCACAAAGCGAGCGGACATCTTGTCTTGCACCAATGGCAAGTTGATCATCGCCGAAATCGAACTGTTGGGATCACCATGAGCGGTGGTGCCGTACGAGGCGTCGGCATTGCCCTCAGTCACATTGAGCTTAGGCTTATTGGTGATGTAACGAATCACGCCGGCTTCGGCGCCACCGCCGAACAACGTGCCTTGTGGGCCTTCCAAGACCTCAATGCGCTCGAGGTCCGCGGCGTACACGTCTAAGTTACGGGATGGCAACGCACCCGACTGGTCGTCTAAATAGACGGCCACGTTGGGGAAGCCACCGATGGTGCCCGAAGATTGGGTACCCACGTTACCCAACGACAAGCCACGCATAAAGATATTGCCCTGACCAGGGCCGTTCGTGGCTAACGACACGTTTGGTAAGTATTTAATGAAGTCATCGGCAGTCGTGACGCTGAGCTCTTTCAGAGTCTCAGAAGTCATCGCCTGAATGGTAATCGGTACGTTCTGAATGCTTTCAGACTTACGTTGCGCCGTAACGACAATCTCTTCGATGCCGCCCGTATCAGCAGCAAACGATGCCGCGGTTGTCGCGCTCAATGCAGCAGTAATCGCAAAGGCAAGACGGTGATTGGTTTTCAAGTCAAATCTCCTCATACTGTGATAGGAATCACCCAATACCCGACTACGCCCAAGCCAACGCCCAGTCCATGTCAGGTCGAAACCGAATATACAACAGTTTTAAGGAGTGAGGTGTACCAAATAAACAACATTTCTCAATTCATCGTATATATTTCAGTGAAAAGCTGTTGCTTATTGCAACGCAACATCAATAACCGATGACTTTTAACCATTTACTGACGTTTTTGCAACAACGCCCGGTATGGTTCAGCTCGCCCCATGGCTTGTCGATACACCGGCTGTCGCGCTTGCCAACGGCTGGCGGTTTGCACCACCCTTGGCTGGTGGCCGTAACTGAGCAGGTTTGGTTCAAACCCCACGCCGATCCAATCGCACAGCCGCTCAAGCCAGGGTTGCGGATCCTCGACCAACCCTTCATAAGGGATCTTAAGAATGGGAGGTAGCTGACTTTCCCAAAACGCCATGAGGTCTTCGTAGACGTCGTAGTAAAAATTCAAATCCCCCCAATCGTCCGCGAACCCTCCCAGCGCATTAAAGTTCTGTTGGTAGATTGACCAGCACGTGTCGTGGCGCTCTCGAGTGATGTGCAGGATCCGAGCATTTGGAAAGACCTTGGTCACTAAACCCAAATGCCAAAAGTTAGTCGGTCGCTTATCAATCAGCCACCGCTGGAGCGGAGCGTACGCCTGATGCAGCGTCTCATACCGTTGCCGAATCGATTCCAACTGCACCGTATAGGATCCACTGGAGGGATCCATAGGGGCAACGGACGCCGCCGCCTCGGGCCAAAAATTCAATTCTCCCGCACCGTCGATCATCGAATGCGACGCCAACATTTGTTCTAACAACGATGTTCCCGAACGCGGCATCCCAACGATCAATAGTGGGTTAAGGTCAAGTGATTTCTGGCCCAGACCGGCCTTCAATTCCACGCCATCGCTCTGTAAAAAACGGTCTTGCGTGAGGCGTTTGAGATCCAGCAAGGCGGAACGGGAGACTGGCGATCGACCTTGGCGGCGCAAAGCGTGCGCTTGGTCGATGTGACTCAACGCGTTTTCACATTCGCCCAGATCATCACAGTACTTGCCAGCCGTAAAGCGCAACACAATCTGATCGGCGACGCTTTGATCAGCGGCAAGCGCCGCCAGTACCGCTCGCAAACGCCGCGCGGTAATTTCACCGCGCTGGGTTTGAATTGCGATGTTAAAATGCGCCGACGCTTGATTCGGAAAACGCTGCAACACCGCCTCAAAATACGTCAGCGCCTCTTCAAACTCACCTCGTTCTGCCCGCAACTCGCCTGCCTGAAGTTGCCCATCAACCTCCGTTGGGTTAATCGCCAACGCTTGACCAATCAGACGCTGTGCCAAATCAATGTCCCGCCTCAAACGGGCGCATTTTGCCAGCCCAATGAGCGCGGGAACTTGACAACGCTCATCTAGAAGACAGTCGTTAAACCATCGTTCGGCAACACTCACTTGAGTGGTCAACAAATAGGCATCCGCGAGTTGCAGCGCTTCACTGGGCGACAGGGGCCGAACCTTGGACAGCCTTTCTAAACATTCAATAACGCGTTCGGAGTGATTCAAATCGGCATAAACTGATGCAATCATTGGCAAACTCAATGCCGAGGCTTGTGCGCGCCACTGATCTAATTCGCGAAACGCCTCTGAGGTACGCTGAAGTGCGTATAAGCTTAAAATTTGGATCCGTTTCGCACCAGACTCCTCTGAGTTAATCGTTAAAGCACGAATCGCCTCGGCCAATGCGGCTGCGTAATTGGCTTGCAAATAATAGCTTTGTGCCAAATTGGCGCACAACGCCGATTCTCTTGGATATCGCGCAATCACCGCTTTTAGCAGTTTTTGAGCCTCTTCGTATTTGCCTAAACTTAAAAAGCACACCGCGGATTCATTTAATGCCGGCAGCGGATCTGACAAGTAAGGCAATGCCTTTTGGTACGTGGACAACGCCTCATTCAAGCGCTCTGATGTTTTATAAAATTCCGCCAGATCCATCAACACATCGGCCGATTGGGGGTTAATCGCGAGCGATTTTACAAAATGAGTTTCCGCGTCCAGCCACAACTGATTGTGAACACACGCAATCGCTAAATTATGATGCAATTCTGCATCGTTTGGCGACATCGTAACCGCCTGCCGCAATTCGTGGAGAGCCGGTTTATCTTGCCGCACCAAGCTCACACACAACAATTTCCAAACAAAGCCATCGCGTGGGCGCTGAACCAGCAACTGCCGAGCGAGCGCTTCTGCGGCAAGCAACTGATTCGATTCCAACAATTCGATGATGGGTTGGTACATAACGGCAATCAAGGTTCCAGCACCACGCTCGTAAAATCCCCAAATAAGCAAGGGCATCAGTGTACTTGAATCAGTGAACCATCGGTCCCATGGCGCCCTGTTCCACCAACGGCATCGCAACGATCCCACCGATGGAATCCCGCCCTCCTCACTGCTTGCGGCATTCCTCATGAGCCTCGTATCCGCGTTGACCCAAACTCGCACCAATCGCCCAAATGGATTCAATCTGCAGCAAACCAGTATAAAAATCTAAAATAATTAGTCATTTAGGCGAAAACCCCTTCGCGGAATAGCTTAAACTGGGCGACCCTATTCAGGACAATTCCGTGACCAACTCCTCCCAAGCTTTAAAAACCTTTGCCGACTTAGGCTTATCCGAACCCATTCTCAAAGCATTGGGACTCGTTGGTTATGAATCGCCATCGCCCATCCAAGCCGAATCGATTCCCATTGTCTTAGAAGGCAAAGATCTTTTAGGTCAGGCGCAAACCGGCACCGGCAAGACCGCGGCCTTTGCCTTACCTCTGCTCAATCAAGTCGATATTAAAAAACTCCAACCCCAAGTGCTCGTGATGGCACCGACCCGCGAACTGGCCATACAGGTTGCGGAAGCGTTTGTAAAATACGCAACCTTTCTTCCAGGCTTTCAAGTGCTTCCCATCTACGGCGGCCAAAGCTATACCCCGCAACTCAATGCGCTCAAGCGTGGCGTTCACGTCATCGTGGGCACACCCGGTCGCATCATGGATCATTTGGAGCGCGGAACGCTAAAGTTAGATTCCGTCAAACACGTTGTTCTGGATGAAGCGGACGAAATGTTGCAGATGGGATTTGTCGACGCCATTGATACCATTCTCTCCAAAGCCCCGGCGGATCGCCAGGTCGTACTCTACTCCGCCACCATGGCCCCGCAAATTAGAAAGATTGCGGAACGTCAAATGCGCAATCCGGTGACAGTCACCATCAAGACGGCCACCACCACGGCCGCAAATATTCGCCAGCGTTTTTGGCTCATTTCAGGCATGCATAAATTGGATGCGCTGACGCGCATCTTGGAAGTCGAATCGTTTGATGCGATGCTGGTGTTTACCCGCACCAAGCAATCCACCGTCGAACTGGCTGAAAAACTCGAAGCGCGTGGGTTTCGAGCGGCGGCCTTGAATGGCGATATATTGCAAGCGCAGCGCGAACGAACTGTTTCGGCGCTGAAGTCGGGCGCAATTGACATATTAGTAGCCACCGACGTCGCCGCCCGGGGATTAGACGTGGATCGCGTCAGCCACGTTGTGAACTTTGATGTTCCACACGACAGCGAATCTTATGTGCACCGCATTGGCCGCACCGGTCGAGCCGGGCGCAAGGGGGAAGCCATTTTGTTCATTGCCCCGCGCGAACGCAAAATGCTAAGCATCATCGAGCGCGCAACACGGCAACCGATCGAACCGATGCCCACGCCCACCTTGAACGACGTCAACCAAGCGCGCCTGAAGAAATTCAAAGACAAGTTATCAGACGCACTGGCACTTGGTGGCTTTGATGAGTATCGCTCCATTATTGAAGACTACGTTCGTGAAACGAATGTTAATCTGGTGGACTTAACCGCCGTACTGGCCCGGATGGTACAGGGCAAAACCAGCCTGTTGCTGAATCCCAAATCGGCCTCGCCAACCACCGAGATGGAATCGGCGTCAATGGACGGCGGCAGCGATGACCGAAATTTCAAGCCCAATCTATCCAGCGAAAAACGGCCAAAGCGACAAAAGCGCGGCGATGAGCCTCAAGCCAGTTATCGATTAGAAGTGGGGCGAACTCACGGCATCACTGCTGGCAACATCGTAGGCCTTCTTGCGAATAAGGCTGACCTCTCCGGCAATGAAATCAATGGCATAAACATACAAAAAGACCACACCTTAGTCCGTTTGCCTGATGATTTATCACCGCAGTTGATTGCTCAATTGGCCGCGATCAAATGGCGTGGCGCAAAATTACAATTAAAACGTTTGAGCTCAGAAGAACTCAAGCAGACCCAAAGCAAGCCGATGCATCGAAAGCCAAAGCCTGCTAAAAAGCACAAAGAGAAATATCGGGATTAAGTTCCCGATCTGAAAGCTCAGGGCATCACTCCTAGCGATCCGGAATGGTCGAGGCGATGATTCAGAATACCTCGAACGCTGCGAGGCCCTCGCCCATTCCACACGGGAATTGGTGCACTTCAACCACCCGAATGAGCCGGAGAATGCAATCTTACTCACAAGCACAAATCGATTCAGGACCCGACCAAGCTCCATGTCGGTCATTTGTGCATTCAAACGAAAGGCGAGAATCGCGTTCTCGATCAAGAAAAAGATCAATGGGCAGCTGAGAAAATCATCAATCCCGCTGTGCCACTGCAAAACCAGATGACTTTTAAGTGGGCTTCAAGACTTCAGGAATATCACACGCGCCATGCAATACGCGAACAATCGTGACCTGCTCTGTCGTGAACTCAAAGAAGATGACGGAGTTGCCATGCGTGCATGAACGCAAATCTTCAGTGAGCCCAGGCCGCTGCCGATAACCTGCAGGGTTAAGCAGTAACTGCATTAGCGTGATTGATCAGTCGCCTGCCGTGCGTATTTGGCTTGTAATCGCTCAAACACTGGATCTGCAACGAGTGATGTGCCGCTGGCCTTGCCGGCGGCAATATCATTTTTAAGCGCTTGAAGCTGAATGGCCTGTAGGCGCTCCGAGTCCTCAAGCAATCGCAGTCCAGCCCGGACCACTTCACTGACGTTGTTGTATCGACCGCTTTCGACTTGGTCGCGAATGAAGTTCTCAAAATGGGGACTCAAGGCAACGCTCGTGGGCATGAAATTATCCTAACAGTTAATAATCCTTATTATTAATTAGCAGGTGCGCCTTGTCAAGGCAGACCGGATAGACGCATCAGCCCAATGCAGATGGTGATTATGTTCAGAATTTTGTCACCCCCGTAAATAGCCGAGAGCTGTAAATTGGCTGGGAGTAAACGACCAAAGGCGCACACATAGCCGCACCATCAGCTATAGACGATCTATTGTTGAGTAAGGTAATCCACTTAGCGCTCAGTAAAACAAAATTAATAAATTTTGAGCGATGGTTAAGCAGATACATGAATATCGGTGGATCTGATTATTTAGCTAAGCATGACTCTGATCATATGGTCGAGTCGCTGCTTAGGCGCGCGAAGTACAGTGTCTAGTACGGCTTCGTCCGCGGTTACACAACATGAGCCCAACCAAGGTAGCAACCTTGATTGGTTTCCTATTCCCTTGATTAGAGGACCAACATGAAAACACTAGCCGAACTACAGAATGTAAAATGGTTCCCCACTACTGCTAAGCTTGATGATGTACACGCCACTGCGGAAACGCAGTACCGTGAAGAAATTGATAATGATATTGTGGAAGAGTATGCACAGGCTATGCGGGATGGGTCATATTTTCCACCTGTTAAGGCAATCTTCGATGGTGGGCGATATATCTTAGTGGACGGGTTTCACCGTTACTTCGCGATAAAGGCTTTAGGAACCTCAACCATCCGGGTCGAGTATACCGACGGCGATATTGGGGATGCGAGGATATTAGCGCTTAGTGCTAATTGTAGTCATGGGCTTCGAAGAAGCAACACGGACAAATGGAACGCTGTAAAAGTTGCTCTTGGGCATCCATTAACAAAGGATCTGCCTGACAATCAAATTGCAAAAATTTGCGGCGTGTCGAGGTCATTTGTGGGAAGTGTACGAGATCCGGTTGTCAGAAATCGGCAACGTGAGAACACTAAGCGTCGACTTAAATCAGCAAAGGAAGTAGCTTGTAGTGGCACTACAAAAGATCAAAATGCGGAAGATACTGCAGGCCTCTCATATGATGGCACCTCGAGTGAAGACTTTGGACCATCCGAATCAGAATTTGCGGCTTTTGAAATCGCAGAGCAAAAGAACCGCGAAGCTCTGGCTCAACTACTTGAATCAGACGACAAGATAAAGCATCTATTAGACGAAAATAAAAAGCTTAACCTGTTGAATGCTAGGTTCGAGGTCAGGATAGAAGGACTTATGAACGAACGCAATGCTGCCGTAAAGCGAGTGAAGTATCTTGAAAGACAGTTAAAAATGGCTATAGATAAGTTAAATATTTATAACCCATCGTCAGCATCAATCAAAGTACACACAGAGGCAGTGGGCAGAGATGCCATCACATCCATATACAAGCCTAATATTGCCAAGCAGTTCTCTAATTCTTAGTTTGAATACCTTAGTCAATCTGAATATCTGACTCAAAATTTCCGTGAAGAAAACACCATTTGACTCATCCAAAAATCAACTTTCTGTTAGAAATTCAACTTTTCAGTTTACAAATTCAAACAGTAAGTTAAAGGGTCGTTGTTCAACCTATTCCCACAAAATCGCCCAATTAATCTGTGAAATGCTATCGGAAGGTATTTCATTGAGAGCAATATGCCGTCAGGAAGGCTTCCCGGCTTGGCGAACAGTCTATGATTGGATGGTAAAAGACCAGACTCTTGCCGCAGCCATCGCGCGCGCGAGGGAGCTTGGTCAAGACGCCATTGCGGAGGATGTATACAACCTCGTTGAAGCTGAGCCCAGGACAATAAAAGACGATAGAGGACGAGTGCGTATTGATCCTGGCTATGTCTCGTGGATTAAGGTGCAAGCTGACATCAAACTCAAGCTATTGGCTAAGTGGAACCCGAAACGCTATGGAGATAAGGTCGAGTTGTCTGGCGATCCCGATAAGCCCTTGGTCACCGATATGTACCACACGGCGTTCGGTCAGTTGCTAGACAATATGAGAATGCAGCGCCAACAAGAACAGGATTAATAATATCAATTTAATATAATATTAAATTAAGTGTAAGCGGATTACACCCCCCTATGACCGCAGCCGCCCAAATCATTAACGATCCGAAGACCCGCGAGGTCTGGGAT
>Ga0208380_1000176_pt1 | contig 19337 bp, 44 predicted proteins | sample CryBogCBE27Jun07_FD_184570 | JGI IMG/M metagenome (GOLD analysis project Ga0208380, IMG submission 184570) | Freshwater microbial communities from Crystal Bog, Wisconsin, USA - CBE27Jun07 (SPAdes) | ecosystem: Environmental > Aquatic > Freshwater > Lake | place: Crystal Bog, Wisconsin, USA... | reverse complement strand
GTTATAATAGATGGCAATCATCGTGCCTATCAAGCACATCAATTGAAATGGCAGTCAATTCCTGCTTACGTACCTGCATAAAACAAAACCCGCACTAGGCGGGTTTTTTATTGATGTTTATTATTGTTTTTATACAAGCTCGTATTTGATTGTTCTAGTAGCGCCAGCTTCGTGTAACTGTGGTACAAAGAATAAATCGTTATAACAATAATCGGTAAAATCTGAAGCATTGTTATACTGATGAACTACAGTGATTGTTGTTTCATCAATAATTGTATCAATTTTCTTACTTAAACCATCTGCAAAATGTTCTAAAGCATTTGCAAAAACCAACATGATTGAAGTTGAACCATAAGTTGCTGGATCTTGCGCTGGGAATGTGTAAGTGGTAGTTACCTTGAATGCCTGATCAATACCAGACAACTGATATGTATTTCTACGATTTTCTAATTGAGTGTAATCTAATTCAATTAAACTGTTTGATTTAGTATAATTTAAATATTCGTTATTAACTTCAATTGAACGTAATGTATCAATTTCGCCAAATGTTTCGAGGCTATCGTATGTAAAAGTACGAGTATGAGTTAATCCATCGTCACTGGTGATGTTTGTAGCAGATGCCTTGCCAGCAGTGATATATGGCTGAATACTATTTTGCCACGTTGTAAAAATAGGTAAGTTAGTATCCTCACTGAAAAATGGAACACTAGTATCTGCACGTCGCTGAAATCTTGTTTCTGTAATAGTCATGGTTAAAAATCCCTTTGATACAGTATTTATACTTAAAGCAAAATGTTGCCAAAATACAACACCAAAATACGGTTGACTCGAAATTCGGTTTAATCTATAATAGTATTTATAGTGATAAGCAAGGAGTTAACGATGCAATTATTTGAAGTCAGATATAGCCTGGGTCAAAAAAACGAAAATGGCGGTTTTTCCGGTACTAGCAGTACAGCAAATCTTAGCACCACCGTTACTGCCCAGCATCAAGGTCAAGCTCGTGATATGATAGAAGCCATGTATAACGGCTGTCAAATCCATAGTGTAAGCCCGTTATAAAACGGTTGTCCAAAAAATCCATTTAATCTATAATAGTAGTTATAGTGATAAACAAGGAGCTGAAATGAACTACAGTAAAGAGCAGATTCAAACAATTATTGCCGAAGCCAAACACGAAGCATATCTGGCCGCTGATCAGTTTTTTAAAGAAAAATTGGGTGGTGAAGACAAATATTCATGCGGTTTTGCCTGGGTAGACATTTTTGGCATTAAAGGTAATACCAAGTTAGGTCGTGCTCTTAAGGCCGCAGGTGTTCGTAAGAGTTACACTGGTGGTTTTCAGATTTGGAATCCAAGTGGGTATGGTTGCCAAAACATTGACACTCTTGAAGCAGGTGCAGAAGCTGCCGCAAAGGTATTTGAACGGTATGGTTTTACCGCTTATGCTGGTTCACGTTTGGACTAAGGAGCCAGAATGATTAACGCAACAGAAATTCGTAGTGCTATTGTAGCGGGCCAGTTTACTAACGATGAACTAACGTCTATTCAACAGGCCTTGACATTTGCTCGTGGTCAATTGACTAAACAAAAAATCCGTACCTTTAATAAAGGTGCAATGGTTAAGTTTACATCAAATCGTAATGGGCAGTTCTATGTTGGTACTGTGGAAAAGGTAGGTATCAAGAACATTACTGTTCGCACCGCAGTTGGTTTGTATCGTGTACCGGCTAGTATGTTGGAGAGTGTATAATGGGTTCTTTTAGTCAAATTGATGCAGACATTAGAAGTATGATTCACCGTGGGCATACTATCAATGATATTTACATTTATTGGAAAGATTATGTTAGTATGGAAGATGTAGTTAGAATTTTTGAAGAGGAGAGTGCATAATGCGATCATTTATTCTGGGTACTGTTTTTGGTTTAATCCTTGCAACCGTTGGCTTTAGTGGTATCGCCAAAATGTTGGACAAGGGTGTCGAAACAGTTAAGACCCAAAGCCAAGAATTAGCCAAGTAGTTTTGGTAAAAAGAATTTCATATTATGGTTGACTTTTATTTTGAAATAACCTATAATATGAAATATGCTAGAGTGTGTCTAGCATAATTTAACGTAGTATTTTTTAACTTAAAATGGAGTTTTACAAAATGGATAAATTGTTCAAAGTTGGTGGTGTTTCTAAGACTAAAGGTCAATACAAAGTGCGTTTCGCATCTGATATGACTCGTGTTAAGATTTTGGCTAAAACTGATAGCGATATCAATTTGGTTGAGTTGCCAAAAGCAATGACCAAGCCAGAATTGGTAACTTTCTTAAAAACTAGCGACTTGTATGCTAATGCTGAGTATCGTGCTGCTATCGATGCTGCTGATGCTAAGTACAATGGCGTTGTATCTGCTAAAGCAGGTAAAGTTAAGCCATCCTTGGAAGCTATCAAGGCTCGTGCTACTAAAGAAGCTGTAGCTGAGTAATTATCAACAAGGGCTTCGTCGGGAGACGTATTAGTCCCTTGTTATTTGCAAGTGCTATTATTAGAATAACATTTACAAATAACTAAATATTTTTATGATATATCTTGCTTTTATTATTTTTTTCCGCAGTTTTAATCTTTGCATTAATTGAATGCAAAAACTGGCTGGACAACCAGTAATTTGATAAATAGAAGCATAGCAAGGATAATATCATGACCGTAAGCACAGTTGAATCTTGGAATGTTGTACATAGTGACGAAGTTCGTCAAAACCTTAATAACAAAATGATGGAAATGTTTAAAGCTGGTAAACTAGTTGCAACCAGCCGTAAAACTGCATTTGGTGTTACAGTACCAACATTACCGATTGGCATTTTTGCCAATACCGAAGTTGACGGTAACGTAGTAACTACCAGCGTAACTTATACTTGGTCTAATACTGATGCAGCAAACGAATATTTAAGTTTTATCAGTAATTTAAGCCCAGCAAGTGCAAGCATAGTTTCATAAAAGAATTGTTGTAATTCCTTCAAATTGAAGGCGCTGTGGACGGGAGTTCGATTCTCCCCGGATCCACCAAAAAATACACTCACACGCCGTAAGGGTGCAAATTGAGACCGGATTACCGGTATCGCTGAGTTGACGAATTCAGAGTGTGTTTTTTAATGGGTCCGACCGGTTTCGACATGGTGAGCTAGAAGAGACGGCAACAGGGTAGGCGATGACCCTAAATCAAGCAAAAAAGTTAGACGCAAACGATAACGTTTTCGCATTAGCGGCGTAAGCCACTTTGGGTAGTTATACCTCGAAACAGAAACTAACAGAACCCGCTTCGGCGGGTTTCTTTTTGGCAAACGACGATAAATAAAAGCATGCCAGCACACAAAAAATATCACACAGAAGAAGAACGTCAAACAGCTCTTAAAGAATATCAAGACAAATGGCGTTCAAATCCAGAGAATGCTAAAAAGCAATATCTTTCTAATCAAAAGACCCAAGCTGAAAGATTTAAAAGATGGAGATTAAAAAATAAAGATAAGCAAAATGCTAAAAGTAATATGGAGAAAGCTGCCAAATTGCAACGCATACCGCCCTGGGCAGATATTGAAGCTATTAAACAGTTTTATTTAAATCGTCCCGAAGGATACCACGTCGATCATATTATTCCTTTGCGTGGTAAAACAGTTAGTGGGTTACATATACTAGAAAATTTACAATATCTTCCTGCTAAAGAGAATCTATCTAAAAGCAATAAATTCTAATCTGTTGCCTAAAAACAACACCCTAAAACCGCCTAAAACGGCGGTTTTTTGCTGGCCTAAATTTTGGTTGCACCAAAAATCCATTTAATGTATAATAGTTGTATAGTAATTAATAAGGAGCAAAAATGACTACAGTAGAATATAAAATTGGTGATGATGTTAGCCACGGTATTGGCGGCGATCGTTATTACGATGGTAAAATTGTACGTATGACTAAGCGTTTTATTTTTACTGATGCTGGCCGTCAATATACTCGTAAAGTTGCCAAAGATGGTACTGTATATTACACCCAGACTGGTTGTAAGTATTGCTACTTGATGCCAGGCAAACACGAATACATGGACCCACACTTTTGATTTTGGTTGTCCTGAAAATCCCAAAATGCTATAATACTTTAAATGGGAGAAAACATGAAAACACAAAATCAACACTTTGACAAATTGGGTCGTGAATTGCAAGTGGGCGATGTAGTTGCGTTTACAAGTTTTTTTACCGGTATGACAATCGGGCGAATCGATCGCTTGAAAAAAGTTCGTGCATCGATCGTATCACTGAGTGATACAAAAAAGCCCTGGTATACCCCGGGCCCAGAAGATATCAACAGTAGCGAAACTGTGAAGTTGGACCCTAAAGATGTTGAATTTTGGTTGTTGAAACAGAAATGAAATTCTATCGTGAAACTACAAAAGATTGGGCAACACCAACGCCCAATCATGTTTACTTGTTAAGTACCGATAAAAGCAAAATGTACGGATATATTCGTCAAGGTACTGATGTAGCTGAAACATTTAAAAAACCATATCGTTTTGATGTACGTGGTCGCAGTTTTGTAGAAGTAAAGGAGCTAGGTGAAATTGACCTAGATGAAGTTAAGGCAGAAACTTGGAAGTTTACAGGTAGCAAGGGCGACGAGTATATTGTCCAAAAAATAGATAATATGTTAAAATGTACATGTCCGGGGTTTACATTCCGTGGTGAATGTAAGCACGTTAAATCAGTTGAGGAGAAAGCATAATGGCAACACGTTCGGCAATTGGTATCAAACACGGTGATCGTATTAAAGCAATCTATTGCCATTGGGATGGTTATGTAGAACACGTTGGTGCGGTATTAAACGTCTACTATCAAGACAGTATTGCGGTTAATAAACTAATCTCAATGGGCGACCTTAGTAGCATTGGTGCAACAATCGGCGAGCAACACGACTTTGGTGCTCGTGCAGAATACTTGCCTGATGGTGCGGCTACCCAATGTACTTTTTATCAACGTGACCGTGGTGAAGATGCTCCATTTAAATCGTTTGGTAGCGAAGCGGAGTTTGTAGATCATTATGAAGGTTGCGCCAGCGAATACTTTTATTTGTATGATCATGGTGTTTGGTATGTTAAGAGTTACGAAGGTGATTTTAAGCCTTTACATGAAGAACTAGCAAAGGTTCCAGCATAATGGAACGTATTAGACTTAACATTGAAAGAGAAGTATACGATAACCTTAGATATATGGGTATGCGTTTCTCTGAGCAAACAACCGACGCATTAAATCGTTTTTTGTTTGATGGTTTACCACCGGGCGGGCACTTAGAAGCTATGTTTGCTTATGACTTTGAACGTGCCTTATACAATGCCGATACAGCTAATAAACAATCGTTTTGGGGCTTGGCTATGTGGATTCGTGAGTGTGCTCCTAGGGAGTGCCAAGGCAGTTATAAAGCGGTAGCCGACTGGTGCGTGAACAAAGAAGCACGTGATGAGTATTATAAACAATGTGAACAAAAATATATGTGGAATCAATTACAGGAGAATGCATAATGCCAAATTGGTGTGGTAATACATTAACACTCACGCACGAAGATACCGAAATGATTGTTCGTGCTAAACGGGCCTTTGCCGAAGGCGAGTTTCTTAACGAGTTTATTCCTGTACCAGAAGATTTAAAAATTGTCGCTGGGCGTGTGGGAACAGATGACGATCAAGCACAACGAGATTTAGTGGCACAAGAAGAAGTTAATCTTGCCAAGCACGGTTATTCAAATTGGTATGACTTTTGTTGCGGCGAATGGGGAACTAAGTGGGACGTAGGTGACGGAAACGGTATACAGACTTGGGATGACCATGAACTCGTTGTTTATTTTGATAGTGCCTGGTCTCCACCAATTCGAGCCTATGAACGATTGATTGATCTAGGCTTTACTGTTTATGCTACTTACTACGAATCTGGTTCAGCTTATGCTGGTATCTTTGAAGATGGTATTGACGACTATTACGATTTATCGGGTATGGATTCGGGTGATGTGCAACAGCAGTTGCCCCAGGAACTTGATGAAGCATTTGGTATTAGTGAAACAATGGCTGAGTGGGAAGCTGAAAACGAAGATGAAGTTACTCAATGGTATAAGGAAGGTGTAGAAGTTACTGGACTAGAACCGCATACAGTTAAAATTGATTAGATATTAATAGAAAAACAAAGTCCAAACTGCATAGAGTATCTATCTTGATTGCTACGATTTCCACCTTCGTGCCAAGCGGTGTGGTTATTTAAGCATAGCCAACCCTGCCCCGGACCGACGCTCATTCTTATTTTTTCATTGCTGTCACGGCTGGTAGAAAAGTAAGTACTTTGGTCAGGATCATCGTTGTTGATAAAATGGATCATACCAAATAATATTTGATGTCTGGTATCCATGTGTGCTTTGGTGTAGTAACCGGATTTGTCTAGAATATATCTGTTGTAGATATAAGTTGCTTGATCAAATTTTTCTCTAATAGGATGCGACCATAAGGTATTAAAGTCTTCGTTGGAAAACAAAAGATCTAATAGTGTGTTTTTGAATGGACGAGAAGATATGTATCTTGATAAATGACTTGAGTTTGTACCAACAGCTTTGGGAATATAAAATCTTTTTATACCATCTTCGGGCATGTAACTAACCGATTCTTCAGTCCAGGACTCCTGCTCAAGTTCGGATTTAATTGAAGAACCATAGTTACTATCGTTGACGTCAATCGAATATATGTATCGTTCCACCGGATTAATAGTGACATTCATATGTTATTTATGTTGACTGGTAATTCACTTTAATGTATAATAGTAGTATATTAAGTAGGAGTCTAAATGTTAAAACCCTGGGAAGTAATTGCAGATTTAGAAGCAGACAATAGTCGATTAGCCAAAGAAGCTATTGTTACTCGCGAAGCCAATCGAGGCAATGATGAATTCTTTAAAGGCTGTCGCTATGCTTTAGACAGCATGATTACCTTTGGAGTTCGGCAAGTTGAAGAAAAGTCAGGCAATGGTCGCGGACTTAATCCCGATACATTTTGGCGTACAGTTGAACAGTTAGCTCATCGTGAACTTACTGGTAATGCAGCACAAGTGGCTATTAATCATATGCGTATGAATGCCCAGGAAGCTGAATGGAATGGATGGTACCGCCGTATTCTTATCAAAGATCTACGCTGTGGTGTCAGCGAAAAAACCGTCAATAAACAAGTGGAGAAGATCAATGGAAATTATGTTATACCTGTTTTTAGTTGCCAACTTGCTCACGATGGTGCTAACCATGAAAGCAAAGTCTCCGGACAGAAACTTATTGAAGTTAAACTGGATGGAGTACGTGTTATTACTATCGTCTATCCAAGTGGGCATGTTGATCAGTATAGCCGTAATGGCAAGGAACTAGTAAACTTTGAACATATAAAGAAGCAAATTGCTAAACACGCTATCTTCTTTCGAGAGCCAATGGTATTAGATGGCGAAGTAATGTCAAGTAGTTTTCAAGATCTAATGAAACAGGTACATCGTAAGAGTGATGTACTTGCCGACGATGCAACTCTAAACTTATTTGATATTTTGCCACTAAAAGACTTTCAGGAAGGGTTTTGCGAATTTAGTCAAACAGATCGCAGTAATTCATTAAAAGCCTGGTATGCTCCTATTGCAGATCATATGCCTAATGTAACAGTTGTTGGGCAAGAACTAGTTGACCTTGATACTGAAGCAGGACAAAAACGCTTTGATGATATCAATGCTACTGCCATTGCCGGCGGATACGAAGGCATTATGATCAAGGATCCTACAGCTGGATACGAAACTAAGCGTACAGTTGCTTGGCTAAAACAAAAACCATATATTGAAGTTAGTTTAACTGTAGTAGGCACTGAAGAAGGTACTGGTAAGAACTTAGGCCGATTAGGTGCATTAATCTGTGAGGGTGTAGATGATAACCGCAACATTCGGGTTCATGTTGGCTCTGGACTTACTGATGACGATCGTATTAGTTTTTGGTCTAGTCGTGATAGCCTTAATGGTAATATCGTTGAGGTACGTGCTGATGCAATTACTCAAAATCAAGACGGCACTTATAGCCTACGCTTTCCACGCTTTAAAGGATTCCGTGGGTTTGAACCAGGAGAAAAACTATGACATTACATATTACATACGAAAACGCAACTTTGGAAGATCTAGACTTGGATGATCGCAATCGCGAAATACGTCATTTACTAGAGCAACATGATTGCGAAGTTACCTTTGTTAAAGTCAATGGCGAATTGCGTACTATGCCTTGTACCTTGCGTACAGAAGCCATGCCGGCTCGTGTAGTAACAGAAGAATATCAAACTACTAGGTTATACAAACCAGAAACCCTATCAGTGTGGTGCTTAGACAAATCAGAGTGGCGAGCATTTAAAGTTGCAAATGTCAGGGAGATTCGAGTCATTGGAACGTGATTTAGAAGAAGAGCTCAGTGCTTGCGAATGGTTCTTAGTAAAAGTAAGAGCTAGTAAAACCTATGCACAGAATGTCTATGCGGCATTATGCAATATGCGTTGGCAACCTGCTGATGTTATGCCCATACTCAAAGATGAGTGGTGGACTTGTAGTTGGCGTAGTGCCGGGGGTATAGTTGCTGATTTTGAAGGTCAAAGCGGCGACTATATGGATTGGTATTGTAGTGGTATAGGAGATGGATTAGGAAATGGTGACGCTGATAGAAATAAAGGGTATGTTCCGGAAGGGACCGTTACAGATGAAATACGTGCGGATTTTGCGACTTTGGGTTGGCATCCAAGTCCATGGCCTAAAGACAAGGATTAATTATATGTTAAGACGCGATGTTGAAAAAATGATTTTGGGTAGTATTAAAGAGATTATCAAAGACAGGCAATACTTTTACTACTCAACGGTTGGCCCAGACTACTGTCATTTGACCGATGAAGGCAAAGATGCTATAATTGATTTAGTTAATGTATTAGGTTCTAGAATGTTAGTGGCAATGGATAAAGAAGATATTGAACGCAGTAAACAGCTAGTATTAGATCAACTTAAAGGAAAATAAAATGGCGTATGATCCACGAGCAGTAAAAGTATCAAAATCAGTTAAACGAGTGGCTGCAACAATGACAGATAAAGTACAACGTCGTAGCTTTATCAAAGGCTATGCTGAAGCAGAAGCCGCCAATGCTCGTCAAAGTTTGAATCGTAAACGCGATAAAGAGTAATGGGACAAGTATTCCGTGTAGCAGAGCAGTACCTAGATCAATTAAGTTTGGGAGAATTTGTTGAAATAGGTACTAGCCGCAATGGTGATGATGGTAGTACCAAGACCTTGGCTGAGTGGGCCACTCGTTTAGGTACTCGGTTAATCACCGTTGACATGGATCCTGCAAACTGTGAGTTTGTAGAAAATTTACACATTACAAACTGTACTATATTAAATCAAAGTGGTGAAGATTATCTATATCACAGAATTTATAGTATGCGCCCGATTAATTTTCTTTACTTAGATAATTTTGATTGGGATTGGCATCCAGACAAGACGCCTGATTTTATTCTAGAACAACAACGTCGTTATAAGACCTTGGGACTAGAAATGAATAACGTAAACAGCCAAAGTGCTCATCTAACACAGATGATTTATGCACTACCGCATATGGCCGAAAGTTGTTTGGTAGTATGTGACGATACTTGGTTTAATAAATGGTGGGGACACTACTCGGGTAAAAGCGGAGCAGTGGTTCCATATTTGTTGGCAAACGGGTTTGAAGTTCTTTACACAGAAGAGCAACCCGTTTATGGAACAATTTTGGGCAGAGGCATAGAAGTTCGGCAAAACTAGTCGTTGCTTTTTCCAAAAAAATACTGCATAATAGACTCATGCTGTTGATTAACAGCGTTTAACTTAAAAGGAAATTAAAATGTTTGATCTTAAAACTAAACAAGGTAAGTTGTTCAACGCATTAGTATTAAAAGGCGAAACTCTTTCAGCTGCTCAAATCAGCAAGCGTTTCTCTATCAAGAACCCAACTGCAACCATTTCTGACATTCGTCACGCTGGTTTTGCTATCTACGCTAACAAGCGTGTAGCAGGCAATGGTGTTCAAGTTACTGAATACCGTCATGGTAAGCCAAGCCGTCGTATCGTAGCCGCTGGTTACAAAGCATTGGCTGCTGGTTTAGTTTAATCTAAATTGGTTTAACCCAAAAGGCTCGCTTAGGCGAGCTTTTTTCTTGGCTGTAGTAAATATGTAATATATGCCAAGAAAAGTGTTTAATTTAGAACGCGATTTACGAGGTACGGATTGGATCATTGATAAAGTCCGTCATCAAGAAATCTACGCTCAAAATTTATACGCCGCACTATGTAACAATGCTTATGCTCCAAAAGATGTTTGGGGTTTATTAAGCAACATTACATGGGATTGTACTTGGCGTTATGCTGCAACTTTAATTTCGGATATTCGCGAAGACGAAAGCTATATTGATTGGTACTGTTCTGGCACAGGATTTGTTGGAACCGATTTTACCGGTTTTGTAGAAGAAAGCTATGTCACCGAAGAAATTGAATCAGACATAAATAACATCGGTTGGCTCCTTGCTCAAAAAAGATTTGTAGACTTTTAATCAATTCTGTAGTATAATAACTGTATGAAAATTAACATCATTTCTGACCTACACCTCGATTTCTCTGACCTCACGCTACCCGGAGGCGACGTCTTGATATTGAGTGGTGACATCTGCGAAGCACGTCATCTAAAGCGTGACATGTATAACCGGGACATGATCTTGCTCGAACATGAGCGTAAAGATCAACGTCCCGATCGATATTATCGCTTCTTTGAAGAAGAATGTAGTAAGTATCGAGAAGTTGTTATGGTCATGGGTAACCACGAGCACTATGGATTTAATTATCAAAAAACCTATGCTCACATTGCCAGTCAACTTCCTGCGAATGTAACCTTGCTAGAAAATCAAACACATCAAATTGATGATGTAGTGTTTGTTGGTGCTACCTTATGGACTGATATGAATCGAGCTGATCCATTGACCATGTTTCATATGCAAGGGCAGATGAATGACTATCGTCAAGTTACTATGTTTAACGAAGTTAAGAATGTTTACCATAGACTTACCCCGGAAAAAACTGTAGAAGATCACTTTAAATCCAAACAGTTTATTCAGGAGACTGTGGAAGCAAACCCGCTAAATAAGTATGTAGTAGTTACACATCATGCACCTAGTAAAGCAAGTATTAAACCGCAATATGCAGGAGATACTTTAATGAATGGTGCATACAGCTCAGATCTCAGTGATTTTATTTTAGATCACCCGCAGATTAAACTTTGGACTCACGGTCACACTCACGATGTATTTGATTATATGATCGGGTCAACTCGCGTAATTTGTAATCCACGTGGTTATCAGAATTACGAAGAGCGTGCCAGTTTGTTCAAAGCCGACGAATTTGAAATCGAACTATAAAAAGTTTTGGTTATCAAACTTAGCATTAAATAAAAATAACAAAAGGAGATTTACATGAAGAAGTTATTACTTGGCCTTGGCCTAGCTGCAGTTTTTGGGTTGGTGCAAGCTCAATCAAGCGTTACTGTATATGGTATTTTGGATGCGGGCTATATTGGCTCCAATTACAAAGGTACCGGCACATCAACAACTAACAAGCAAACAACCAGTGCGTTTGGTAGTAGTGCAGAAACACCAAGTCGTTTAGGTTTACAAGGTAGTGAAGATTTAGGCGGAGGCACTAGTGCGTTCTTTACCGTTGAAACAGGTTTAATTCCTACTGGATCTACAGCAAGTACATGGAATAACCGTCAAAGTTTTGTTGGTATCAAGCAAGCTGGCATCGGCCAAGTTGCAGTAGGTACACAATACACACCAATCTTTAATGCAATCGTATTAACTGATCCAGGTAAAGCAAACGACGTAGTTGGTAGCGTACTTTTCCCATCAAGTCCACAGGCATGGGGTAACTCAGGTACAGCACCATATGCTCAACCAACATCAAGTGCTGGTACTAGTGATGCGTTTACTGTACGTACTTCAAACACATTGACAGCTACCACAGATAACTTCAATGGTCTAGTAGGTACTGCTATGTACACGTTGAACAATCAAAATAGTACACAAACAGATGCTACTACTGGTGGTACAAACAATGCTAGTGGTTACGGCTTTGGTGTAAACTACACTTACCAAAAGTTATTATTAAGTGCCAACTATCAATCACTTAAGAGCCAACAAACAGGCACACTAACAAATCCTACTCCAGCACTATGGACAGGTTCTACTGGTGGTGTTAATACACAAGACAATCAAACATATATTGCAGGTACATATGACTTTGGTATCTTGAAAGCCTATGCAGGTTGGATCAATCGTAAAGCAACAGATACAATTAACAGTGGTTACTATGCTAGCCGTTCTGCACAACAAATTGGTGTTCGTGGTTTCTGGACTCCAACAATTGAATCTTGGGCAAGTATCGGTAATGGCGCAGTAAAAACTTATGGTACAGGTCAACCAACTTATAACTTCACTGGTTATCAGTTAGGATCTAACTACTACCTAAGCAAGCGTACTAACTTATATGCAATCTTTGGTTCAACACAAACATCAACAATTGATGTAAGTGCTAATTCATATGCATTGGGTATCAAGCATACATTCTAATTAGTTGACATTTAGATTAAAAGGCCTTATACTACGGTATGAGGCTTTTTTATGACATATTTTCCAACTAACAAACACAGTTACTCAAATGTAACTATCGCAAATGGCGGTACTGCGATTGCATCTGGGCTTTCCTATACTACAGCTACAACTGCCACTTGGTCACAGCCAAATGCTAAAGTTAAGATAACCGATTCGGATATCGAAATTGATGGCCTAAGTCTCAAGGCAACCTTGCATACCTTAAACGAACGTATGGCTATTATGGTTCCAAATCCTCGACTTGAAGCAGAATTTGAAGAGCTCCGTGAACTTGCTGACCGTTATCGTGAGCTTGAACGGAAACTTTTGGACCAAAAGAAGATGTGGGAAACGCTCAAAAAAACTGCTAGAAACTTGCCAATATGCTATAATAGCGTATGAACTCTATAACCATTGATTGTAAAAACAAAAATCTAGACGAAATCCTGCCTTGGTGTTTTGAACACTTTGATACGGATTTTGATTACCGTAGTGAATTTCCCAGTTATCGTTGGGTGTTTTCATTTCAAACTGCCGAAGACCTAACCTTGTTTCAGTTGAGGTGGCAATGACTGTGACCATTAGAGTATCCTGGGACACCACAAAGAGTACCGGCGCTGAGTGGAATGAACTACTAGCTTGGACTGTAGAAACATATGGGTTACCCGGAGAACGAGTAAGTTTTCACCCTAGGCACGATTGGATGGACTTTACATTCGACAACGAGCAGGATGCTCTCATGTTTCAGTTAAAGACCGGCGGTGTGCGTCGTTACAACGAAGACTATGCAGTAGAGTTTGTTGGGAGAATGATCAATGGGTAGTAGAGGTACCCTGGTTAAAGAACTAAGCATGGGCGATGTAGAGGACCCATACTTATATGCGGCTTTTCCTATACATGAGTGGGAACAGTCAGAAGAGTATCGCTGGATTAAGGAACAGATTGGCGATGAAGAAATGGTCTTTTTCTGCGACAATGACATTAATACATATGGCATTGTTATTCGTATATATGCACCGCTAACAGGCAAAGCACTTACATACTATAACTTAAAATATTTGGGTATTAAAGAGTGATTAACTACTATTACGAAATAAAAGATGGTGTTACTGTGTTTGGACAACAGATCAAATACCTTTGCCTTACTGATGTAAAGCCACCGATACAGCCCTGGATGCAACTACACGAAGAAGCACACAAGAACAGCAGTCGTGTATGGCTAGAAAATGCCAATGGTGTTACACTAGTTAAAGGACCGCACACTGATCTTAGTTGGGGACGAGTTGACGAACGAGAACTTGTATGGCTTAAACTTATTTGCAAAGATGTAGAAACACTATGAAGCGTACTATTATTATGCGTGACAAAGATATGATTGCGTTCCTAAACAAGGAACGTAAGAATCCCCTATTCACTGACATTGAAGTAGAGCCCTTATCATATCGTGAGCTACAAGAGGAAATCTTAATCGAGCGTATTAAAAATCCCACTGGGGAATATCCAATAGAGCGTACATTGCCTAATCTAGTTGAAACAGTAATGTATAAGGAACGTCAGATATACGATCAGAGTTACTTTAACTGGATGCTGACTTACGATTATCCCGACGGACAGATCTATGTACAGACTCGACACAATACTCCTAGGCAAGCACTTAATCGTGTAACAGTGACTTATGAAAAAGACTCGTAAACAAATTACAGATACTTTAGATCTTGTTACTGTAGAACATAATGGCCAAGAGCTTACATTTCTTAATGGAGTAATACAAATTCAAACTGGCGGAAAGTTTATCCCTGCTAAGAGCCCAATGGATGGCGCTCTTATGCTGATCATTGAGGACTATGTACATTGGACACAAAATCAAAAGGTTATAGAAGCCTGGATAGCGCAGTATGGATCTGGTATTAGACAAGAAGGCATGGTCTTGCACTTTGACCACGATGCAGATCGTACTATGTTTTTGTTGAGGTGGGGATGAACTTAGAAGAAAAAATAGTACAGTCGTTGGGAGAAGAGTTTCAAAAAACTGAAGAATTTGAAATACTCTCTTATATCTTGATCAGTATGCGGGGTTATACTCGTGTGGAAATTAATTATGGTCCTGATCAATTTTGGACAGATGTCATAGCCTGGGTAGGCCTTTACTGTTCTGGGGAATATCGAGAACATAATGGAATATGGTTGTTTGAACTAGCAGAAGATGCTACAATGTTTAAGTTAAAATGGCTGTAGATCGTAATCCCGTACTTACCGTACCTGTAAAGACTTACACACACTATAGTGAATGTGAGCCGTGGTGCTTGGCAAATATTGGGGAATGGAATGCCGCTTGGTGGCGTGACTTTCCCGATATCGCTGTAGCAGTTATTACCCAAGGACCGCATGAAGATTGCTATTGGTTTACTAACGAGCAAGATGCTATAATGTTTAGATTGAGGTTTAAATGATTAAAGTTGATATCATGGATCCTGTGTTTAATCGGGCCTATACCAATGCTCATCGTGCCTTGCCAGTTGAAACATTAGAACGTCCCAGTCAGTATGGTCAGCGTTGGCGCGAAGCATATCGTTGTAGGTATCATCCAAAGATAGAAGAAGGACGTACATACATGATATTTGATCATGATGAAGATTACACTTGGTTTATGATGAGGTGGGCCTAAAGATGAGTTTGATGGCGTGGTAATACAGCACCGAGATTCTAAGAAAAGCCCGTGGATTTGGGAACGTTGGCTTGCATGGTATCCAAGACGTATCAACGGACGTTGGTATTGGGGTAGATATGTTTATAGATATTTTGTACTAAGCCCGGGTGGTGGCTTTTGGCGCTATGGCGATGAGTTTGATATATTAAAAGATGATTAATTGGAGCTACCTCATTGCTCGTTTTATTAGTGCGGTTGCATCGTGGTTAGATGCCAGTAATCTCCGAAATCGTGTTTATCGACTAGAAGAACAAAACGAAATAATGCGTATAGGATTAGAAGATATACAGCGAATGGATGCTGAAGGTCGCATGGGATGGTATGCTAAATCAGTGCTGGATAATATTGATGGCCGAGAATAATGCACGTAAATAACTATACGGTTCCAAGGCCTCCTGAGCATATACTCGAACAATGTATTCAAGTTCTTATTCCAATGAGTCCAAAAATCTCATATCGTGAAATGAAACGTTGGTGTAGGGACAATGATACAAGTTACATATGGTGCGAATTAGTAGATACCAGCGATATCGATTATGATTACGATCACATAGCGGCATTTTGGTTCATTGAAGAACAAGATGCTGTTATGTTTACATTAAAGTTTAAATGAAACACGTTACATCACAAGAAATGTGGCCTCCACCCGAAGACTGGGAAGAAGTTGTTGTACTTTGGCAAGAAATATTAGAACCACCAAGATATCCTATTAAACGCATGTTGGAATGGTTAGAAGAAGCTCCCGGTGGACGTTATCATATACATGGGTTTGAAAGCACCGAAGGCTTTAGTTTTAGGTTTGAATTTCCCAAAGATGCTACACATTTTAAATTGCGTTGGTTATGACCGAAGTCGTATTAGAGTCTACTACAGTAACCGAAACATTAGAGATAGTTGCTAGTCTGCGTGAGCGTTTAACTATGCACGAGGATTTTACATATAAGTTTATACAAGGCGGGTACGACTGGGGAATGAATGAGCAAATTGATCATAAAACTGTGTTTACATTTACTGACCCTGCTGATGCCACTTGGTTCCAGCTAACATATCTATGACAAATCCAAATCAATATCGAATATCCAAAGAACGTTGGGCCGAATTTCAGGAGCACTATGCTTGGCAAATACTCAAAAGCCCAGACTATCGTTTAGGACAAGGGTTCTTAAACTATTTCAATGAAATAGATAAGATATGGAATGAAGATGGTGATTTAGGTAAACAGCAGAGTGTTATGTTATACTATGAAACAGACAATGAGAGAGCAATGGAACTAATTAAAAAGTGGATAGACAAATGAAAAATCAGAATCAACTAATAGGTCTGCTATTTGTAGCAGTGGCTTTAATATTTGGCGTAAATTCTTTTAGATATACAATGGGCTCAATTGATCAGCCTGGGCCAGCAATGTTTCCATTGGGAGTCAGTGCATTTTTATTGATACTTGGAGTCATTTCAGTTATTAAAGGTTCCATGGATGCTAAAGAAGTCATCAACTTTAAATTAAAAAATATCATAATTGTTTCTGTTAGTTTGCTGAGTTTTGCTTTGGTAACTGACTATATAAATATGATTGCTGGTATTGTTGTTCTTATCACTATTGCTAGTTTTTCTGCTAGTTCTTATTCTATAACCAGAGTCGTTAAAATTATTGTTGGGCTGATTGCAGTTGCTTATGCCTTTAAATACTTACTTGGATTAAATTTACCACTATGATAGATATTCTCAACCATTTGGCTATGGGATTTGGCCATGCATTAAGTTTACAAAATTTAATGTACTGTGCCCTTGGCTGTTTTATTGGTACATTAATCGGACTACTACCGGGACTTGGTCCTATTAGTACAATTAGTCTTTTATTGCCGTTGACCTATAGCATGCCAACCACCGGTGCTATTATTATGCTGGCCGGTATTTACTATGGCGCACAGTACGGAGATAGTGTCAGTGCTATCACAATGAAAATTCCACACGCATCAAGTATCATTGCCTGCATTGATGGATATCAGATGCATCTTAAAGGCAAAACTGGCCTGGCACTATTTACAGCAGGTGTTAGTAGTTTTATTGGCGGAACTGTTGCGGCTATAGTGGTTGCTGGATTTGCGCCAGCCTTGGGAGAAATGGCTTTCTTATTTGGACCGGCAGAATACTGTATGCTGATGCTATTGGGATTTGTCTGCGTTAGTTTAATTACCACCGGCAGTCTACTAGGTGGGCTAGGTATGGTCAGTATAGGTGTACTACTAGGTATGATTGGCACTGACGTAAACTCGGGAGTTATGAGATATACTATGGGACTACCATTCCTAGCTGATGGTGTTGGTATAGTTTCTATTGCTATCGGTTGTTTTGGACTAGCGGAAATTGTCAGCAATCTTGATAAAAAGAATGAACAAACACCGTTTACAGGAACAATTAAATTAATGCCAACTTGGGCAGAATTTAAACGCATTATACCGTCAGCACTACGTGGTAGTATAGTTGGCAGTTTTCTAGGACTGCTACCCGGTGGCGGACCTACTATTGCTCAATACGGTGCTTACGCTGTAGACAAAAAGTTTTCTAAGTATCGAGATGAAATGGGAACAGGATCGATTGAAGGAGTAGCTGGACAAGCGGCAGCCGATGAAGCCGCGGCTCGTACAAGTTTTATTCCCCTAATGTCAATAGGCATTCCCGAGAATGCTGTAATGGCCTTGATGTTAGGCGCACTAATGATGAAGGGTATTACTCCTGGACCGCAGATGATTGATCGTCATCCAGAAATGTTTTGGGGATTGATTGCTAGTATGTGGATTGGCAACGTCTTTTTATTGATACTAAATGTTCCATTGGTTCGTTTTTGGTTAAGTGTTTTTAAAATACCCTATTCAGTATTGTTTACTTGTATACTGTTTTTCTGTTGCTTAGGCACATTTAGTACCAACAACAATATTGAAGATATCTATACCACAGCAGTATTTGGCATCATTGGTTATACATTTTTAAAGCTGGGATTAGAAGCAGCACCATTGATGCTAGGATTTATACTAGGGCCAATGCTAGAAGAAAACTTCCGCAGAGAAATGACTATTAGTCGCGGTGATTTTAGCCCGTTTTGGACACAGCCTATCAGTGCTGTAATGTTGGCTATTATTGGGCTATTTGTAGCCTATAGTTTATATAGGTTCTTGCGTAAGTTGACCAATAAATCCATTTAATGTATAATGTAGTTGTAGTAATAAATTAACAATAACTTCGGAAAAGGAAATATATGAATATTCGATTAAAAGCAGGTTTAGAAGTAGCAGGTTTTGGTGTAAGCGTAGTGGCCATTGCAATTTTGGCTAGATTAGCACTAGATTATCTTTCCAACCTATACGGTAGCGAAACAGTGGTTAAAGGTTTAATCTTCAGCCTTACTGTTGGTGGGATGATTACTTTAATTGGTATCATCTACGATATCCGTGTAGCACAATTAAAATACAAAAACAAACTATTAGAAATGACACAGAAGTAAAATGAAGGTTTACCTTGGTCCTTATAAGTCGTGGTTAGGCCCATATCAAATAGCAGAACTACTTTGCTTTTGGGTTAAAGAAGTTCCAGATGAATACGGGATCATGTGTAAGCCAGACTGGGTACATGATTTTGGTACATGGTTAGCCGAGAACAAAGATGGTAGTGATTCTTGGCTAACTCGTTTTTGTCAGTGGGTACAGAGTAAACGCAAACGAACAGAATGGGTGCATATTGACAACTATGATGTTTGGGGTATGGATCATACCTTAGCACTTATTATTCACCCGATGTTGTTACAACTTAAAACACAGAAGCACGGTTACGGTTTTATTGACAATCAAGATGTACCCAAAGAATTACGCAGTTCTGCTCCAGGTGCAAGGACAGGTCTTAAAAATCAATACGAC
>Ga0208380_1000174_pt1 | contig 19358 bp, 19 predicted proteins | sample CryBogCBE27Jun07_FD_184570 | JGI IMG/M metagenome (GOLD analysis project Ga0208380, IMG submission 184570) | Freshwater microbial communities from Crystal Bog, Wisconsin, USA - CBE27Jun07 (SPAdes) | ecosystem: Environmental > Aquatic > Freshwater > Lake | place: Crystal Bog, Wisconsin, USA... | reverse complement strand
GGATAGCATGATCTTCCACATTCGTAATGTGTTTCAGCTTGGACTCGTCAGCTTCCTCTTTAAGTAGAGATTTAAAAGTTCTCATGTTTACCTTTAGACATTGCAATACACTATGATTGCCATGAAGTTATTTATATAACTTTTTACTTTATGTGCCGAAACTTGGAAAGTCTGGCTTCGATACATACCGACTTTTTAGTCTGAAACGTAACTTCCGGTTAACGCAACGATACAACCGACATGGATTTTATCAAATTCCACCAGTTTGTCTCTTGGTATGTTGATAAAATGAGCATGTTCAGTGTCTATGCCATTCAAAATATACTGTGGATTCTTATTTCTGAGAATTTCAAGGTATTCTTCAACTAAAGAAAATGACCAAGAATACATTCTGGTGTCTAACAAGAAATGACCATCACCTCTCCAACTTGGTACTCTGGTCTTAAAAGTGTATTTTCCTTCTAGGTCATTATAACGATTGATGTCGAAACCTTCTTCGAGTAGGCATCTTCCACCAATTTTAAAGATTCTACCTGTCTGGTTAGAAAAGTCAAAGTGGTTCTTTAATACATTCATGGCAAAGAATAACATATATCCTTCACCCATGCCTTTGGCGACATGAATATTATGGTAATCGTTTATCTTTTGAGCAGATTCGTCTTCATGCAAACCCAAAAACATATTGATTTTTGGACTTATAATTTCATGTTCTTCTGGTGTGAATGGTGTTTTGGAGTTGTCAACAAAGACAATGAACGCTTCTGGTACCTTCTCACGAATGGTATCAAAAGTTTTCAATGTCTGGTTGAATCTATCCTCCACATTAACTGAGCCTTGGTCGGTTCTTACACATGAGGGGACGATAAAGATGTTCATTGGAATTCGTTTAATGCTTCAATTATAACATTTAATTCGTCATCCGTCAACCACCATCCGTTAGGAATACAGATTTGGGTGGCGTCAAAACTTGTGGTTCCAGGCAACTCACCTTCTCTGAATTTTGCCGTACAATCATAGAAGTCATTACGGTAATGTACCGGACTGGAAGAAATGCCATGATCTTCCAGGTATGCTGTGAATTCTGTCTTGCGACCATTTTTAACGTGCATACTGAACAACCAATAAGAACAATTTTCATCCCACTCTGGTAGAATTAGGTTATCATTCTTGACCATACTAATAATTTTCTTGGTGTTTTCAATCTGTTTGGTCACAGATTCTCTTGCCTCAGGAATGTTACAAATACCAATAGATGCAGCAATATCATTCATGTGGCACTTGAAACCTGCTTTGGTAATATTTTGTGTACAACGGAAAGATTGACCTTTAGTTCTGTCTAGGCCAAACCAGCGTAGAAGTCTCGCTTCTTCTTCCTTTTCTTTGGTGTCACACACAAGTAAACCACCATCGCCAGTTGTCAAGTATTTGATAGCCTGTAGACTGTAACAAATGTAATTGCCACGTTCAACATTCACCGGGAAGATATCCCAGGTGTGTGCAGCATCTTCAATAACAGGAACACCAAACGATTTAAGTGTTTTGTAGTCTGCAATTTTACCTGCCCAATTTACACATACGATTGCTTTGGTCTTTTCGTTGACCAATTTAGCAACAGATTGTGGATCAATCAGACCTGTAACCGGATCAATATCAGCCCAACGAATAATTGCATGGCGATGGATTGGTCCAATGTTGGATGCAAAACAAGTCTGTGGTGTACATATCACCTCATCACCAGGACCAACTCCTATAAGGTCCAGAGAGAGGTCAATAGCAGAAGTGCAAGAATCTACTGTAACTGGACGGAACTTTGTACGGAGTTCTTTCCATAGTAAGTCTTCAAATTCTTCAACTTTTGGACCTTGGCCAATGAAACCTGATTCCAGTACCTTTGCAACTTCAACACTGGATTGTTTTGACATTTTTACTTTAAATAACGGAATCATAGTGATACTCCATTTTGATAATCTTACCATCATCGTTTGTAACTCTGAACCCTAGTGAGTTATAAACAACGAACGCTTTTGTGTTTGTTTTTAATAGTTCTAGTTTAATTGGTAAATCAAACTGTTTTGAGTTCTCGACCAATGCACCAAATAATGTTTTACCGTGGCCTTTACCCCTTTCGGTCTCAGTTAAACCACCAGTTAAAAGAATTTCTCCGTTCTCGACTCTTATGTATCCATAACCAACAATCGTAGAAGCGACAGCATGATAAACTTTGTGCACCAGATATAACTTATTGCTCTCTTTATCTAAATTATTCCACCAGTTGATTTGTTGTTCAGTTTCAATCAGGTTTTTACTTCTTGTCATGTAATTTCTACATTCATTTCGGATGATACGTAGTTTTTCTACATCATCAAATGTTTGCACAGGAATCAATACTATAAATTCATCCATATCATTCACCATTATTAAATTGTTTAAAGATAACAAAAGGATCCAAACCTAACTGATGGTCTGGAATTCTATGTTGTATAAATGCTTCAGGTTCTTGTGAAGCGCACATCAACATCAAAGTCTGGTCATCATCTGTAAGATTGTTTGCATATAACAAATTAAAAGCACCAAACATCATTGATTCCATAGAAGGCCAAAGTGCCTTATTTGCAACAATCTTTGCACCTAGAATGTGAACATCATTTGTTGCAATAATTCTAGGTAGACTGTTCTTTGGATCCAAATCTTTGTATGCAAACAAGTGAATCTTCGTTGGATCAAAATCATATGACCATTCTTTATGACCACCTAATGTTTCTTCACTTCTGCAATAACCAAAGTCCAACCAAGCAACTGTATCATTAGAAACCAAACCAGAATTGATTGCTAAGTTGACAAAGTGTGATTTCAAAAGATTAACCAAAACATATTTGTGACTCCAGTATTCTGGATTCTTAATTTGACTTGGGTGAATCAACTTCTTAAAACTAACAAGTTCTTGGATGCCAATGATTTTGTTCATCACGGTTCCAAATTTTTCGAAAGGATCAAACTCAATAATCTTAATGTCGGAACGAATCTTCTTCAATCTTTCACCAATGTCTGGTGTAGTAACGACAATGATTTCGTTGTTTAGTTTGGTAAGATGTGAGAATCGTTCAATGTATGTGTCGGTTGAACGTTGTAAGTAGTGTGGTAGTCCTTTATCAGGTGTCCAATCACCACGACCAATGTCATAGAATGCGGTAACTATCGTAATGTTGCTCATACATCTGTCCTAAAAACCAATAAATCTTCCACACCATATTTCTTTTTAAAGAAACTTGCCATTTCTGGATCTCTATCATACTGATGTACGATGTAGAAAGGTTCATTGGTTGTTCCATCTCTAACAATACCATCTACGAATACTGGAACAGGTTGAATGATGAAAGGCCTAAAATGATCTTTTTCTTCAGGTTTATTGGTGATATGTAAGTTGCAAGACCAACCATCACTCAATCCGACAAATTTAGTCTTGTCTTTGTATGGTTGCCAATTCAATAGAATGTTATAAGCCGCCTGGTCTGCAACCCAATCAGGTCGGTTAGCAGATAACTGATACAACATACCACATAAGTCTTTGATGTATTCGGATGTGCCTGCTAGAGTACCTACGTTGTAAACATCTTGGTCTTGAACACCATCAAAGAAGTAATCACCAAAAGCATTGATAATGTTTTGACGGTTCCAGTGTTCATATTTGATTTTAATAGACTCGGACACAGCAACCATTTCTTTATCGCCAATGTTCTGTTCAATCCATTCTGATGGGTTCTTTTGGAAGACCACATCACGCACATCTGTGGTGATTACATAACGATAGTTGCTTCCTTGTGATTGTAGGAAGTTATAGATGTGTAAGAATCTCTCCATGTGAAAGCCCATACGAGCCTGACTTGGTGCATCGAGAACAGTGAAACCGGCATCAGCCAATTTACCATTTGTTTCTTTGCTTGAACCAATTGAGATGATTACTTTATCACCTGTGAAACCACATTCGTTGATTGACTCTACCCAAGGTTTGATTGTGTTGAATGAGTAGTTCTTAAATGCACCAATAATTAAATCTTTCGCCATGGTAAATTCCCATTATATTTTTGTTTCATCACTTCATTGCCTTGCAAGAAGAATCCTGCCTGAACAGAATCCGCACGACTTGCAACTCTATAGTTTACACTATATTGACCATTTGTGTCAAATGTTTTTAGATTCTGCATCATAAAAGGTGAAAGGATTCTATCAACTTCTGGTTGTTCTTGTGGATGTCTTGCTCTACGATACCAGTATGGAGAAAACCCTAAAGCTGCTTGTTTTGGTATCATGAAGCAATTAACATCGATGAACATATCATTGATTACGGAAGTCCATTTGCCTAATGATTCACAATCGTCATTACATATGTATTTGCCTTCCTGGTCAACAATTTTACGCAAGGAATATGCCCATTGATTACCTTTGGATAAAACTTCAACAAGAGATTCGATGTGTGTATCGTCATACCAATTGTCTTCGTCCAAAAAGCATAGGAAGTCTCCCTTTGCAATATAAGTCATCGCACCATAGATTCTATGACCGTTGTATTGGTCGATGCCTGTGGCGTAAGGTAACTTAACCAAATCTATTGATGGATAATCTTGTAGTATTGGTTTTGCTTTTGGATGTTCACCGTCAACAACCACTAAATGCTGAATCTTTTTGTATGTTTGGTTCTTAACACTATCCAGTGCTTGGCGAACCATGGGGTTTCCAGTTGTGGGTGTTATAACAGTAATCAATGGGTCCATAATATAACCTTATAGTTTAGAGATAAGAATAGTCACACATCATTCGAGTTGGATAACCATCACCGCCTTGGGTGTCACGCATGTTTAGTTTCAATATGTAGTGACCTGTTTCAATTTCCATGTCAATACGTTTACCTGTTCCTGTTTTACCACCGTAATACACAGTACAAGATTTTGGTGTTGCCGCTTCAGTCATGTATTTTTTGTCAATCACATATACTTCTGTTCTACCAGATAGTTTATGAACGATTGTATAACCATGGCCAACACCAGAAATTAAAAAGTCTTTAAGGTTTGTCTTTTGTTTTGCTGACATTCTTTGCCAGATATCTTCAGAGTAACCTTTCTTCAAGTTACCATTAAAGATGTCACAGAAAAGTGCATCATTGATATTAAACATATCCAAAATTTTCAAACCATCAGCATTGGTTATAACACCCTTTTTAATTTCTGTAGGTGAAAGAACGGTTCTAATACCAGAGTTGAAGAAAGTAACTGTACCACCGGTTTTCAAACTCAAGTAAATTTCTTTTTTACCATCACAAATCAAAGTAATGTCAGTAACAACGGGCCCCAAATTGTTATCAGTTACTTGAATTTTTGATGAAATAAGAACCTTTGGTGTAAACACAAATGGTCGTTTGTTATTTAATTCTCCAACTTCCTTAACTTCTAAAGTTTTACACTTTTTTAACTCATGCAATTCAACTATTGATTCTACCGCTTCTTTTAATTTTGGATCAGTAATGTTTTCTCCCGACCACCATTTTCGTAAAGCGTCTGCTAGTTGTCCTTCATATGCATTACCTTTGTTCTGAACTCCTCGGCCCCCAGAAGATCCATTACCAAATTTCATTGTTATATTGAAGGTTGACGTTTTTCTTTTTCTGAGAATCTCGGTCTGGATATCTTTTAGTTTAATATCTTCCTGTAATTCCCTTGATACGTTGATTTTACTTATGGCTTTGGGATCAACGTTGATGGGTGTTTTGACATGTTTAAACTTATCCTTCAGTAGTGCAAATACCGAAATAATATCATCAATTTTTTTCACATCGCCTTTTAACGTCTTCTTAATTTCTGTGGCTGTAGTTGGAAAGAAAGTATAAGCCATTTTGTCCTCAAATAAAGATTATTTATCTAATGATTTGAATCTCTTTTCCAGAGGTCCAAACCTCCAATTCGGTTCTCAACCGACCTTCGCCTTTCAGTGTTTCATATCGGTTTGAAGCCTTGTTTTTCCACCATTGTATAATGTTATCTAGTTCAAACTTATCATAGTTCTCCTTGTCTTTAATCAATGTATCAGTCTTACAACAAATGTAGTCTACAAAGTTGCTATATCCATAGTTAGAAATGTAGTAACGTTTCTGTTCTGTCAACTTCTTAGCGTTCTCAATCGTTTTAAGAAATGCATCACCCTCAATTGTACCTTTTAATGAGGCTTTTGTCAAGGCAATTATACGTTGTGATATCTTCAACTTCTTACTAGAAGCATCGTCTTCAACCAAAGGTCCAACTTTACTTTGAACAAAGTCACGTAAATCTGAGTAAGGTTTACCATGCATCATAGGTAGGAAATCAGATTCTGTCAAGCCTTTATAACGAATGAATGGTTTCATACCATCATACTGTGAGACTTGTTTTGAAGAACCATATAAACTTGTTGTTTCAAAGAGACACAAGTTCATTCCATACTTCTTGTTGACAATCTCACGGACTGTATGTGAAGTACAGATTGCAGCCAATAGTTTGCCGCCAAGGTAATTGAAACCAAATGGTTGACTTGGAACAATCACAAAACCCATCATAGCAGAATCGTTGAATCGTTTACCCCATTCAGGTTTCTGAGTAAACACTTGACCCAACATTTCATTTCTAGGTTTGCAGTTGATAACAGGAGAACCCAAACGGATGAATCCTAGAAACTGTTGTGTCTTTCTTTCTCTTACAGCCAAGTGAATGCTTCGGCCAACAGGACGAATGTTGATATGTGATGATGTGATTGCTAGAAGAGTTTCCCAAGTTTCATTGGCAATTTCACATACTTCGATATCCATGTCATTAGGATGCATAGTGAAATCGGAGAACAAATCATCTTCTGGAGGAAACAGAGATGTGGGTATTTCTTCTAGAGAGTTCAACTTCTGGTCACGCATGTATTCATCAATGCGTTCAAAATTACCAAAGTAATCCTGAAAGGCATTTGCACAATGAATAGCATCTTCTTTACTCAAAATCATACTTTAAATCCTTCAAACCCTTTTTTCTTAGGTTTTTCTCTATCACCAAATGTATTTAATGGTTTATCTTGTCCTGCATCAACCAATCCATCCTGACCTGATTGTTCAACATCATACAGTTTCATCTTTGCTCTATCAACGCCAATAGTGAAACGTTTGTACATTGTAGGATCATTGTAACGATTCTTCAATTGTTTTACCATGATTTGGCCAAGTTCTTGCAAGTCTTCGGACGTAATCAAAGCAAACATTAAGTCAGCAGTAGCGGGCAAACCAAAACTTTCACTTGTATCTTCGAGCCCTGGATCGGAACTTGTAAAACCGGATCTTGTGGTCTGAGTTGCAGAAACAATTGGGACTCCGTATTCAACGGCAAGACCTCGCAACTCTTCAGCAATTGATTTGACATAGGTGTAGGAGTTGATGTTGGCTCCGGCTTTAATGCGAGAACTGCAACATATATTGAGATAATCAATAAAGATAATATCGGGACGAAAAGATTTCTTGAGGTTAAGTTCATTCAATAAAGACCTAAAATGTGTTGCGGAAGCCGAAGCAGTTGGATACTCTTTGATAATCAATTTGCCTGTAGTTTTTGCTTTTACTTTTGCAACCTTTTTATCATACATGTCCTTTGGAAGACTTGTTAAATCATCCAATGTAACATTAAGGAGGTTTGCATCAATACGTTCGGCAATCTTCTCTTCAGCCATCTCCATTGTGATATACAAAACATTACGGCCTTGAGACATAGCACCTGCAGCAACATGACACATGAAAAGAGACTTACCCACACCAGTCCCAGCAAGAGCAATGTTGAGAGTTTTACCAGGTAAACCACCTTTTGTGATCTTGTTAAAGTATTCAAGGTCGAATGGAATTCGTTCTTCATGTCTGTGGTAGAATTCATATCGTTCATCACTGTTCTCCAAATAATCATGACCAACTGAGGTATCAAAAGTTACGGCTAAAGCATCGGATAGAATTTTCGGAATCTGACCTTTGTCATGGGTCTTGTCTTTGCCATCGAGTATTGAAATAGAACCCAATACGGCATTGTAAATGGCCTTCTCCTGACAAAACTTTTCAGTCTTATCGGTGAGCCACTGAATTTGGGTTGTTTCTCGGTTAGAACTTTCAATTTCTTTAAGATAAGTTTCCGACTTCTCCACTTCGTCATCTGTGAGATTACGCCTTTCTTTGACGGCCAATCCAATCGCCTCAACTGACGGTGTAGTATTGTAAGTTTCTGTGAAGGACTTAATCTCATCATAAATCAACCGTTCTGTTCTATCTGTGAAGTATTCACTCTTTAGGAAAGGAAGAACCTTTCTCAGGTATTCATCTGAGTAAATCAGGTTCTTCAGTATCGTCTGTTCTAGTTTCATCTATAATATCCCCATCAAGATTGGTAGTCATAAGTGACACCAACATATCACCTGCAAATTGTTTAAATGCAGCATCAGTCATAAGTTTTTTAGGCTTTGCGACTGGCGATTCTAACACATCAAAAGAGAAATGTAAATGGGGGCCATCAACTTCTTCCGTTATTTTTACTTTACCGTATTTGAATACCACATCTTTGTAACTACCACTTAGTAGTTTGATGTGGGTTATAGTCTCATCTTCTTTAGGATAAATGAAACAGTAATCCACACCTTCTATCATGCTTCTTCCTGCATAATGCTACCGGTAGCAACACCATATCGGTTTGTGACATACTCATGGAAAGTTTTGTCATTCAAAATAGATTCCCAAAACTCAGCAGAGTCGGTATCCTTTTCACGGTATTTCTTATCTTCAACTTCACCAGTTTCAGAATTTACCTTTGAATACCAACCATTGCTAGGTTTGACCACATGCTTGGATTCGAGTGCAATATCCAGTAAACCAGACCACTTACTAATACCACCATCAAAAGATACAGTGATAGGGATTTTAGATTTTTCTTTGACATAACGAGACTTTTCTACGTTGATAATAAAATTGTAACCGACAATCTCGGAACCTTCTTTTTCTTGCTGGCGACCAAGGATAAAAATGTTATCAGCAGAGTAATATGAACCTGTGCCGCCACCAACAATGTCTTTAGGGAACATACCAATTTCTTTGTATGTGTGATTCACAACAATCATTGGAATATCTTTCAACGACAAGTGTGGTGTTACCATACGGAACAAACTCTTGACTTGTTTTGCTCGTGACATATCGGCCACAGACTTCTCAGATAAAGCATCTTCAACTTCTTTTTTGGATGCCAAATTACCAATAGAATCAATAACAATGATGAGGTGTTCACCACGTTCCAATTCAGTCAGTTGTTTCATTACGTCAAACTTTAATTGTTCAATATCAGTAAGAGGAGTATGTAAAACTCTATCAGTATCGATGCCGAAACTATCAAAGTAAGACTGAGGCGTTCCAAATTCACTGTCGTAAAAAAGTAATGCGGCGTCTTCATATTTGTCCAAGTAAGATTTGGCCATCAAAAGGGAGAAAGCGGTCTTAAAGTGTTTTGATGGACCTGCCCACATTGTAAGACCGGGTGTTAGACCACCATTCAAACTGCCAGATAGAGCAATGTTGACTGCTGGTATTGCCGTTGGAATCATATCCTTCTGTGTGAAGAACTTTGATTTGGATAGAATAGCAGAATCTTTGATGCTACTATTCTTCTTGATTTTGTCTAATATACTCATAGTGTTCCTTAACTAAAAAAATCTTCAAGTGAACTTTGCTTCTCGGTTTTCCAACCGATACAATCGAGAATCACCTTAATTGGTTCCAAGAAAGTCTTTTCGAATTGTGTATCATAATCTATAAACTGATGAATGTCAAATTCTTTTGGCAATCTTGCCGGATAGGAGATTACGGTATCTTTGAATGGATTTGGCATTCTCAGATAGGAGAATTTAACTTTTTCACCTTCCTGAATCTTAGGATACTTCTTGGTTAAACCCAATCTTTCCAGATGATGGTTGTATAGAATGGCACCTTTCACATGAATTGGTGTACCCATTTTATATAGACTTAGTGAATCCGAATACTTTGCAAGACCATTGAGTCCACGTGGAAAAGAAACTTCTTCAGGTGGCAACTTTTTGAATTCTTCACGGAAATCATGAATAAATTGGTGCATGTCATCTTCGGTTTTACCAATCATGATGTAGATGGATTCTTTCATCTTTGTCCGAACTGCCGCAGGAGTTGAAGACTTAATCATTTCAAGACCCATAACTTTCAAGTCAGGTTCATTGTAACGAACACCTTCATTGTCATACACATTCATGATGTAACGTTTCTTGGCAGTCCAAATACCTTTGTCAGCCAAACCTTCACGTTTCATCTGCATCTTTTGTGCATATGCGTTTACGTAAGTTGCCAATTCTTGATATGACCTATCGATGAACGGTTGAATCTTCTGTTCACAAACACGATCCATGAAATCAATCACTTTGGTCTTTGGAAGTCCAACAGTACCACCGGCACCATAAACACTATTAACCAGAGGACCAAGTTTCAAGTAAATTGAATCAGTATCAGATGCAATCACATAATCCACACCAGAAGTCTGTAGAATCTTGTTCATGTAATCGTTCAGTTTATTTTCAATCCACCGAATAGACAACTGACCAGCAGAAGTGACGCCAAGAGCCATTCGCAAGTCATAAAAGCGGAAATACTGGCTACCAAGAGCACCATAAGCAGAGTTAAGAGAAACTTTCTTTGCAAGTTGTAGGTTGTTATATCTTGCAATTCGTTTTTCGATGTCATACAACTTTGTTGCATCTTTTTCATTCTCGTATTCCTGTTTTGCCGCAAGCATCATCTTTTTGAACTTCTTACGGTCTTCATACATTTCTGCCATCATCTTAGGCAAGAAACCTTGAAAGTCTGTACGGAAGAATTGACCGTTAGGTGTCATTGTGACTTTATCACCAATATTTGATAGGTCAACCGACTTAAGCAACAATTTATCAACGCTTAAACCTTGTGACAAAATCTGCCGCATTTCATCCGTGTAATGTTCTGGTTCAATCAGTGTTTCAGGACTGATGTTGTATTGCATCATCAAGTGAGGATACAAACTGTTCAAGTCAAATGATGCAACCCATTCATGTAGACCAACTTGTGGGTCTTTCACGTATGCACCTTCAAACATGCCATCTTTTTCTTTGTGTTCTTTTGGTGGAACAACAATATCATCTTGCATCAGTCGGTTGTATGTCAATGCATCCCACATACGAGTCTGTGCAAACACATCTTCATAGTTACACTTGGTGTCATATGCAAGAGTCAGAGCAAGTTCCAACAACTTCAGTTTGTCTTCCAGTTTGATAATCAGTTCAACGTCTTTGATGTTATACTCAATAAACTTTTGGAAGTTCAAACGATAAAGTTGGTGCAAGTTGTCGAACTCATCATAAGACAATTTGTTTTCACCAATCTCAGCATTAGCAATGGCATCCAAACGATAAGACTCTTGTGACTTACCGTTCGGAGCATACCATCTATACAGTTCGATGTAGTCGAGTGATGCAACACCCATCAAATCGTATGCAATAAGTGTACGATTATTAAATGTTGTTTGGCGTTCACCAATTCTTTTCCATGGCGATAGTAGATTGGTGTCAGTTTCACCAAGAATCTTGCGGAAACGATTGACCAAATAAGGAATATCGAAAAACTTGGTATTCCAACCAGTCAATACATCTGGCGTATCGTTGACCCAATGTTGAATGAACTTCTTGCAAAGTGTCCATTCATCTTTACATTTGATGTAGATTTCTGAACCTTGAACTTGGTAATCACCGCATCCAAAGACCAGTGTCATGCCATTGACATATTTCAAACAGATTGCAGTAATTGGTTCGTTGGCCAAATAAGGATCAGGGAAACCATTCTCAGAACCAACCTCAATATCAATTACACCGATACGAACGTGGTCCTGATCCCATTCAACCATACCAGAGTGTTGTTGTCCGATGAAGGCATATTCATATCTTGTGTTGCCATAAACTTTTGGACCACCAGATACTCCATCAAATTTCTTGATGTATTCACGGGCTTCTTTGATATCTTCAAACTTCTTTTCCAGAAGAGGAATACCATCCAATGACTTGTAGGTTCCGTTTTTGTGTTGGATGTATAAAGATGGTTGGTAATCAATACGTTGTTTAACACGCTTACCATCCATAACGCCACGGTAAAGAATTGAATTACCGAAGCATTGTACGTTTGTATAAAAATTCATTAGTCAACAATTAGTTTTTTAGTTGGAGGAAGAACGATACCTACACCGAAGACTTGGTTGTAATTGGTAATAAATTCTTCCGCAGGAGTATAGGAGTATACTACATGTTTCTTAGAAAAAGCAATAGTTGCACCTTTTTCCTGTGGTGCATGAAGTGGAAAAGGCGAAAACCCTACGTTTGGTTGTCCATCTCGACCACGGACAACAGCAATTCCTACAGGATTTTCTATTACAAATTCGGTTTCCGATTCTGATTCTAAACCACCAAGAACATCTTCACCTGTAACAAGTTTCAACGCAACAATTTTCATAATAAACCTTTTCTTTATAAATAACGGTAGCGATTATATATGAATTCATAAGAACAGTCAACTGTTTGTGCCATTTTTGCCATTATTCTACAAAAATAAAGAAGGAAATGAGATGAATTTTAAAAAAGTCCTTGTGGCCAGTATACTATCTACACTTGGTGTTTTTTCTTTGGCCGACACCACACCCACACTAATTAACCAATCTTCCAGTTTAACTGGTGGCGCATATGGTTCAAGTTCTTTGGTTGACACAAACAGCACTAGCAATAGTTTGTCTACCGTCAATACAAACAATACCAGTACCTCAAGCAGCACAGCAACCAGCACTAGCACTGTAAACTCAAACAGTACCAGTACAAACAACAACATCAATAGTGGTACAATCACTTATAACAACAACAATGTTCAAAGTGGTTCTGTGACCAATAACAATGTCAATACCAACAATGGTACAATGACATACAATAACAATAACGCTATGACTGGTAGTGTAACATACACCAACAATAACGTTCAGAGTGGTACTGTTACCAATAACAACAATAACGTTAACACCAACACAAGTACCGCAACCAACACTAACAACAACAATAACGTTAGTTCAAGTACAAGTACCAGCACAAACGTAAACACAAACAATAACGTTAACAGCGGTACAATGACCTATAACAATAACAACGTGAATACAAGTACTGTTAATAACACTGGTACAATGACATACAATAACAACAACGTTAATGCTACAACAAGTACCAATACTAACACGAACAACAACGTTAACTCTAGTACAAGTACCAACGTAAACACAAACAACAATGTGAATACTGGTACCATGACTTACAACAATAACAACGTTAATGCTACAACAAGTACCAATACTAACGTTAATACAAACAATAACAATAGTGTAAGTGCAGTTACAAGTACAAACACCAATACAAACAACAACGTAAACACAAGTACAAGCACAAACGTTAACCAAAATAATAACGTTAATACAGGTACAATGACTTACAATAACAATAACGTAAGTGCAAGTACAAGTACAAACAATAACGTTAACCAAAATAATAACACAAACACCAGTACCAGTAGCAATAATAACGTCAATCAAAACATCCAAAGTGGTACATTGACTAACAACAATAACAATATGAACGTGTCTAAGATTGACCAAACTATTCACCAACCACCTCCAACAGCAGTTGCACCAGCAATGATGTCAGTTGGTACAGACCTTTGCGTGACTGGTGTTTCTGGTGCAACTCAAACTCAAGTTCTTGGTATCAGTTTTGGTGCTACAATGCGTGATGGTAATTGTGAACGTTTGAAATTATCCAAAACATTGTTTGATATGGGTATGAAAGTTGCTGCTGTGGCCACAATGTGTCAAGACCGCCGTGTATTTGATGCCATGATGGCAGCAGGCACACCTTGCCCATATGAAGGCAAGATTGGTGAACAAGCAAGAGAAGAATGGGAAGCACATCCTGAGAAAGTTCCAACTATTGGCTTGAAGGATTAAAATGAAAAGGTTAGTCCTTTTCGCCTTGATGGCGGTTGGTGTTGCGTTCGCACAAAACACCACCGTCAATCCTCCAGCAGGATCAATTCCTGTCACAAGTTCAGGTAATGTATTGAACTTGGGCGGTGGATTGCCGTGGAACAATACTGTTACTGGCCAAGCAGGCGGTTATAGTGGTGGTTACACACCTGCATATAACCCAAGTACCGGTAATATCATTTTTGGTTACACAACACAAACAGTCAGTCAAACTGTACAACTTAATCAAGCATTGGCAAATGCAGGTTCAGGTATTCAGATTGCTGGTTATTCTTACTCTTGGGGTATACAGAATGACTTGAATAATGGTGGCGGCAACAGAGGCACAATAACAGGTAACGTTACTCTTGCTGGGCCAACAGGCAATACATTAGAAAGTTACAACTATAACTACAATGGCATAAACACTGGTGGCAACTTCCAGAATTATACTGGTACTCAAATGTTTTCAAACCAGTATCAGTTGAATCAAGCATCAACAATAAAAGTTAGTTTCACAGGTAAAGACCAAAACTATTGGGCAGGTTTTTATGGTCCTAGAGTTCACGTTAATGAATTTGACGTTTTATATTCTGTAAATCCTTGTTCACAGAATCCTGCATACAGTTCGACTTGTGCTGGTTTTAGTAGTTTGTATACAAGTCCAAACTTGGTACCAAACCCTACTGCCGTGGCAACACCTGGTAATATTGTAGATAATTCTTTTGCAATATCAACTGCATTGTCTAACAGTGGTTCTGGTTTATCTTTGTATGGTATCAATTATGGGTTCAACTATAATCTACCAACAACTGCATCATCTGGTACTGTTAGTGTTGGAATAAGTGACATTCTGAATACAAACAGTGGTGGTAAGACGTATCAATTAAATGGTCCAAGTCAAGGTGAACAGATTGCAAGTTATCACCTATTGACACCATCAGCAGTTAATACAAACACTTTAGGCAATTTTACTTTTACTGCAAGCGTTCAAGGTACTGGATCATACATTTCTAACATGAATGCTAGTTTGATTGTTATGCCTGATGCATGTACAACCAATCCATTGAGTAGTACAACCTGTACTGGTTATGCCGCAGCATATGCAAAAGAGATGTCAAAAAACACAATACCAACCGTGCCAACAAACACCACAACAACCACAACTACAACAACAGTTGCGGCTGCTGTAACAACTGCACCTGTTGTAACTACTGCTCCAGTATCAACAAATACAGGAACAAACACAGTTAGTGACACCAATCCAGTTACAACTTCGGCAACAAGTAGTGCACCAATTGGTTCTGTGAGTATTGCACCTACTGTTGTTTCTGCGCCAGCACCGGTTGCATCAAGTGCACCAAGTTCTTCTAGTTCATCAAGTTCAAGTAGTTCTTCTAGTTCTACAACCACAACAACTGCATCAACCACATCTGGTACACCATCTGGCGGTTCAAATAGAGAATCTGCATCAGGTACAAGTATAGGTTTGTCTGTTGTGGCCAAAAATCAACAACAAAACCAAGCAGTAGCAATGACTGCTGCGGCAAATGCAACCGCACAAGCACAACAAGCAGGAGCGGCCGCACAACAAACAGCATTAAGTGTTGCCGCAACAGCAGCATCCAATGCAGTCGCATCAAGTCAAGCAGTTGTTAGAACTGGACCAAGTGGACCTTCTGGTGCATCAGGTTCATCTGCAAGTAACTCAAATAATTCTTATGGTCAAGGTATGGCTGGTGGTGCAACAGCAATGACAGCGATGGGCCCAACTACTACAACAAGTCAAAAACAAGACCAATCTGGATCATCAAGTTCAACCACACAAACTGTTACATCACAGAACTTTACTGGAACCACACAAACAAATATGTTGTCATCTGGTACAACAGTTGCAATGGTTACACCAACTCAAACACAAACAGTTACAACATCATTACCTACTGCATATAATAACCAACAAAATGTACAGTCTGTAAATGTTCAACAAAGTTCCAGTGTTAGTGTAACGAACCAACAATATACTACAACAAATCCGTTGTATAGTTTATTACCACCTGTTCAACCAACAATTCAACCATACACACCACCTGTTGTGTCTTATGAAGTAATAATGTCATCACCTGCGCCATCATATTATCAACCACAACAAACCACAACACAAAGTTATGGTGCAGTATTATTATTGCCACCATCACCTGTGTTAGATAGATTTGGACCAATCAATCAAGTATTGGAAGCCAAAGTGAATATGCCAACAACCAATACTGTTGTTGAAACAGGACCTGTGGTTAATAAGAATGCACAGAATAATGAGGCGGCAGGTAAAGTTGATATCAATAAAATGGCTCAGACGCCGACAGGTTATGGAAATTATTTGACACTTGCATTAAGAGATGCAGCATTCTATGCACCAAAAGAAGTTTATAAGAATCAAAAGAATGTGGACAATGTAAGAGCACTAAGACAATTAGCAAACGATAACAAGCACCGTGAAATGGTGGATTTACAATACGTAAGATAAGGAGACCAACATGTCAGAAGAAATCAAAGATGTTAATGCAAAAATTGACGAAGCGGAAGCAGCAGTAAAGAAATATGCAAGTAAAGATACTGTCATCAGTATTGGTGGTTACGAATTCACACCAGCAAAATTGATGGTTGCATTTACTCTTGCATCTTCTTTGTTAGGTGGTTTATATGGATGTTTTGAAGTCTATAAAGACTATATCGGTATGAAGAAAAAGATTGCCGAATATACTGCACCAGACCTATCAGGTTTTGATAAACGTCTAGCCGTGATTGAAGAAAATAGTTCAAAAACTACAGACTACACCCGTGATATTAAAAATGACTTGAAAGGCGATATTCGTAGAACTGAATCTGTTACAGAACAAGTTGAACGTTATGTTAAAGATGCGAACCGTCAATCTGATTCCGAAATGCGTGATATGCGTAAAGGTGTCCGTGAAGACCTAGATAAAGAACGTGCAGAACTTCAAGCAATGCGCCAAGAAAATGCTCAAATGCGTAAAGAAATTGAACGTGAAATGGCTGCTTTGAAGAAAGAAGTTGATGTTAAAATCCAAAAGGCAGTGGATAATCCATTAGCAAATAAATGATAAAAAAACTGCTGTTATGTTTATTGATGATTGGTTCCGCTCATGCGGAACCTTTTGATGGTTGGACCGATGAAGAGAAAATCTGGTTTGCTGCAAGTGAGGCTGTTCAGATTATTGATTATCAAACTACTCGTGATATGCTTTTTGTTCAGAAATCAAAGGATTATTATGAACAAAACTTACTAGTAGGTCGCCACCCAAGTCCCAATAAACTAATGGCATTTGAAATTGGAACCTTAGTTGGCAACTACTTTTTTACAGATTGGCTTGACCACGACATGAGATTAAACTGGTTAAAAATGCATGTCGGTATTGAATTAGTAGTAATACGACACAATCTGTTAATTGGCGCAAGACTAAATTTTTAGTTTACTGATACAGATAGACTAGCAGGAACTTCAATAGAAACAGTTCCTAATGGGTGACGTTCATGTTTATGTTCACCGTTCTCATCAAAGATTCTGCAATGTGAATTTGGATGTTTTTCAATAAATTCAAGTGCTTCTTCCAAAGATTCGATGAAATGATTTTTAGTTTCTAAAATGCCATTGAAGAAACTTTGAACTTTTACCATGTGTGCCATATAATATCCTTGTCAAATGGAGCGGGATAGCGGAATCGAACCGCTGACTAAAACTTGGAAGGATTTCGTTATACCATTTAACTAATCCCGCTTAAACTGGTTGCGGAGTGCTGGAATCGAACCAACGACCTGGAGCTTATGAGACTCCTGAGATGCCACTTCTCTAACCCGCAGCATATTTATATAGGTGGTACGGATGGAGGGACTCGAACCCTCAGATTATGGATTTTAAGTCCATTGCCTATACCAATTCGGCTACATCCGCATAAGTTAAGTGTATTCTTTATTGGTGCCTAAGGTGGGACTCGAACCCACAGAATCTTGATTTTGAATCAAGCACGTATACCAATTCCATCACTCAGGCATAATCTTGGTGCAACCCACAGGAATCGAACCTGTTTCAATGGCTCTTCAGACCACCGCTATGACCACATCAGCTAGAGTTGCATTGGTGCTCCCACCAGGAAACGAGCCTGGTTCTCATCCTTACCAAGGATGTGTAATACCATTATACTATGAGAGCGAGAACACACCACTTATCTCATTGTACGCCGTGTGTTAGAGCGAATTTGGTACCTCGTGACAGGATCGAACTGCCGACCTTCTCCGTGTAAAAGAGTTACTCTACCGCTGAGTTAACGAGGCAAATTTGGGGTGATTAATGGGTATCGATCCCATACTACGACTTTCACAGAGTCGGGTGCTTCCACTACACTATAACCACCATAGAATAGGTGAGGACTTATTATCCTCGTGACGTCCGTACCCGGCTGTTCCTTTCCGGTTCACTGGTAAATTCCAGCTATACTTGGTGCGGCCTTTCGGTCCGTGCCGGACTATTCTAAAGAACTGGAGCGGGATACGAGAATCGAACTCGTGTCCGAACCTTGGCAAGGTCCCGTTCTACCATTTAACTAATCCCGCTTTAATCTTACAATGCTTCTGCCATTTCTTGTTCTGCCAGAATACGTTTCAAACGGTCTGCACAGAATGATGCTGCTGGAGCATCTGGTTTAACCATTGGGGTCATGTTACAAGTGCCTTTTATATATCCAATTGCCTGTTGGACAACGCAAGAAGAACCATAAATGTCTTCTTTGTTCAAGTCTAAGTGAACTTCAACATGATGGTCTTCCAGAACGTCCTGGAGACTTTGGAACAATTCTGAAACCTTATATACTTCTGTCATCAGACGCATAGCAGGTTTGCTTTTCTTGTGGTCATAATCTAGTTCACGTTCAACGTAACCAAAGATTTTGCATCCGTGACGGCCATCAATATGAACTACGACAGCCAAAGCATAATCTGCATACCATACACCATCAACACGAACTCTTTCGGAATCTGCACCAAGATAAACTTTAGTATCTGGTCCTTGTTTTTTTAAGAATTCTTTTACCGCTTGAATGTCGAAATTTTTCATATCAATCCTTAAATTGGCATCCCAGGAAGGACTCGAACCCTCACAAACGATTTTGGAGACCGTTGTGCTGCCATTACACTACTGAGATATTATTTCTTTACTAATGGATT
>Ga0208380_1000170_pt1 | contig 19625 bp, 20 predicted proteins | sample CryBogCBE27Jun07_FD_184570 | JGI IMG/M metagenome (GOLD analysis project Ga0208380, IMG submission 184570) | Freshwater microbial communities from Crystal Bog, Wisconsin, USA - CBE27Jun07 (SPAdes) | ecosystem: Environmental > Aquatic > Freshwater > Lake | place: Crystal Bog, Wisconsin, USA... | reverse complement strand
TTACTAGTTTAATTAAGCCAACACTAGTAGGAACTACAAACCCTTCACCGCCGGGATTACCTGCTACTGTTTGACTAAATCCTTCAACTTGTTTTTCTAGTTGTGCCGCTAGATTTTCTTTGAGTTGATAAACTGCGTTCCATGTATCTGTTAGAGCTTTAAGTCCTGCTTCATTTTCTATTAGATAGCCGTTGTTATTGTCGCCTACTAGGAACTGATATTGTTTAGCATTTACATTCTTTTTTAACCAATCTGCTAATTCTTCGTTGGTCTGAGCAGTGATTTTATGATTAAAATACTTTTGTATAGCCGCACGGGCAACACCAGCCATACCAGATAAAAACTGCTCGGCCAGTGATCCGGGCTGTCCGTTGACTGCCTTACGGGCCGCATTTAATAATTGTACAGGCTCGTTTAGTTTGAAACTAAGTCCAGCCTTGGGTGCTATAACTGCTACGTTACCGTTGTTGGCTAGTCCAGATTTACCATCCCACGGTGCGCCATCTTTTTGGTGTACAACTATAACACCTACTTTTTTACCAATCAATAATCCTATAGGACTCTTAGGAGGAATACGATACTTTACTGTTGTAGGAGTAAACTCGTACATACCATCAACTACAGGAGTAGGTCCTACACTCATTAAGTCGCCTTTGTAAGTACCACGCTCAACTACGTCAGCTTTTAGGCCTTCCCAGATCATTTCAATCTTAGGATACAAATCGGGACGTGGGGTACGTGATTTCTTTATAGTCGTATCATACACTTGCCAGTCTTTAGGACTTTTAGCATAGTAGCCTTCGGGCATATACTTGTCGTTAATATAAAACTCACCGGCAGGAGTATAACCAAATATCAATGCGATTCCGCCGTCCCATTTAATGCTGATCTCTTGTGCATTGGTGATAGCTTCTTCTAACGCTTTTTCGTATTTTTGTGCTTCGGCTTGGCTAATAAAGATAGCATCTTCAGGATGAGGAATACGCGGACTTGCGTCTGCTTCCGTTAGCATGTTGTTAATAAAATCTAACTTCATTAAAAATATCCTTTGACTGTGGCCAATCCACTTAAAACTTTTTGTCTATCTTGTTCTGCACGAGCAATAGCCTGTGGTGTTTCAGCTTTATCACGCTTTTTACTATTTACGTCTTCCATGGCTTTGGCTTCATAACGTTGCCAAAACTTTTGTATAAAATCTTTTGCTGATGTAAAATTCTTTAAGTCACCTTGACCAAACATTCCGTTTAACTCGCAACTACGAGCAAATCCTTTTACACCGGCAGCCAGTCTACTAATCTTAACATCGTCAATATTGTTGCCGGCATTTTGTTCTAATTCAGGAACAACTTGTGGACGACTAATTCCCAACTGTTTTGCTTCATAGTTAAAAACATCTAGTATAAATGTTTCTGGATTGGTACTTACTGTAATTGTACGTGTGCCTTTTTGTTTGCTAAAAGGTACGTGTTGATCATCAATAACTTTTAACTGTACTCCGGCATGTTGTATACTCATATCTAGTAGTTCACCTAGCACACTATACATATTACCTGTTAGTAGACCTTTAACACCACGCTCGGGAGTTACACGTGCCGCACCCCATTGGGCCATTTCTGCTTCGTGCCACATAAAGTCAATCTGTACAAAATCTTTTTGACCTACAGCAAAAATAGGATGGCCAGGTTTGCTTTCCGACATGTCAACATAGTTAGGCTGTTCAGCTTTGACAAATTCGTCAGCTAGCTTGTTCCAATATGCGGTAAACTGTCCATAGCTGGCGCCAGGCACAGGAGGAGCAATCATTTGTAAATCAATGTCGCCGTAGATTTTATCTGGATCTTCTTGACTATCAATTTCATGATAAGCACTTGAACCAGTAGGACGGCCACGTTGTACGCTACCAACTCCGCGGTTGGCTAACCAACGATTAAAGTCGCCAACAAACTTGTCTACTACCTGTAGAGCTACTGCTACAATACGTGGATGCAGTACTGTATTTTGAGTTAGTTTGGTGTCCCAGCCACCTTCTAGAATAATGTCTCGTATTTTCATTTGGCGCTCGCTACAAAACGTAGATCTCTGGATATAGAACCTAGTTCTTTTTTCATTTGTGGACCTGCCCGCTTAACTGTAGCACGATCTACGTGTGTATCTGGTTCATCTTGTGTAGTTACATTTACAGGTTTGTTAGTGTTGGTGTCGAATCCGTGTATGTTAATTTTCTTTCCATAACGCTGTTCTAACTCTTGCCATACACGATAGCCGCCCTCACTTTGTTTGTTATCGCTTACTAAAGTTAATCCACGGCTTAGAATTAAGAAAGCATATAAGTCAGCGGCACGATATTGATTCTTAGGACCAGAGTAAACACCTTGTACAACAAAGCTATTACGGTTTGTTTTATAAGGACGACCTGTTGTGCCTAACTGACAAGTACGTGTTGTCGTATCAAATACATAGTAAGTAACTGTGCCACGATCTACCCATGACCACAGTTGAAAACCATGGCCCATTTCTGCTACTAGGTCGCCAAGGTATTCTGCTTCTTCGCCCTCAGGAATAGGATTGCCATCGTTGGGCATAACATCTAAATGTTCACGTTTGCTTTTAGCAACTGTGGGCACCAAGGTTACTTCGTTAAGATCATTAAACAGTTCATAAACAGTAGAACCTGCATAATCAGAAATCTCAACGCTATATCCCCATGAGTTAGCATAACGCTGAACTAATCGATCGTATAATTTAGTTCTACTTTGATTGTTGTTGTCATCATCTTTTGTGGCACTAAAACGAATACGTTCTGGATGATGCTTTTGAATAAATTTTTGAATTGCCGCTAATACTGTAGCAAAGATTCTTTGGGCATCACCTTCGCCTGTTACTTCTTGGCTGTTATTTCTATAAAATTCAATTTGATATTCACCGTCGCCTTCATGATTAAACATGATGCTTAAAGGTGTACCGTCTGGCAGTTTAACTAGAGCATCGTAATCGCCGTAGTCGCTTTTTTCCCATTTGGCCTTGTAGGGTTGATCAAATGCTTCCATTATACCGGTAGCACGACGCAAGCGTAGATCAAAGTCTACATCTGACTCGTAGTTTTGAATGAACCGTTCATAATACTGTTGTGCCTGAGCAGGAGTATCTGCTTCAAAGCGATCTACTATTTGTGAGCTTCCTGCAGGACGATCTGCGTGATAAATTTCATAACCTTTGTTAAGACGATCACGTACTTGTGCCATACGGTCAAGTCTACGATCAACCTGTTGACCAGCACGGTGCAAATAATTACGTCTTAGTTCGTCACTGATTTCAAAAAATCTCATAACTCATGGCCCATCTTTCTGAACCACGCGGCTGAGCCAGGTGTAACTGTTTCTGGAAGTGTCAGTAACCCCTTGGCTTGGTCTTGCTTGGCTTGAGCCAACTTACCTTCGCGGTCGGGGTCACTTTCTAATGCTTTTAATACTGAAGCTACTGAATTTAAGTCTGCGGCATGTGCGCCAGGGTTCAAGAGTACTTTTGCGGCTGCTTCACGGGTGTCTGCGATCACTGTGTTGTCGTCCCTACGCATAACTGTGCCACCGAATGCATCTACTTTAAGTCCTAAAAACTTACCAATGCTGTTTAACAAAATGTACAACTGATTTGCTTTGAAATTTGGATCATCGTAACTGCCACGAGGACCATGTTGGTGCCAGTCTGCTACACGTTTAGCATCTGCAATAACCATAAGGTCAACCTGTGCATACTGTGTTTGACCTTTGGCATTTTTGTAAGGAACATCAACGTGAACGTTGCGTCCTGAAACTTTTACTGCATACCCTTTGGCTTGATAATACTGTGCTAATGCTTGCTTGGCCTGTTTTTCATCTTCTACACCAAAGTTTTTAATTGTTGCTTTAGAGTCTAGGAACAAATCAATGTCGCCCGACTCAACTTTGAAACCTGCTGAACCAATGTCAGCCATTATAGATTTTTGTAATGCGCTAGGCAAGTCACGTTTAACAGCATCAACAACCGCGCCAACATATTCCTTGGCTACAGGACCTGTGTTATCAAATACGTTGCCGCCTTCATACAGATACATCATCTTGACATCTGCCTATTTTGGAATTGTACTTGGGCACGATTGTTTAATTTTTTAATTGCTTCGGGGTCAGTTACTGCTTCACCTTCAGGATCATACCAATGTTGATCGGTGTCATTGTAAGACCATATTACTCCTGCATTGTCTTTGACTGTGATAGGTTTTTGTTTTCTAGGTGCGGCTGTTGGTGCTGTAGTCTGTAGTGGAGCAACTTTATCTAGTATTGCCTCTTCGGCAGAACTTACTTGTCTTTTAGATCCAAAGAATACCCAATTGCCTTGTGAATCTCTTGTGTATTTTTTACTTCCGTATTGTACCACTGTAGGATTTTGATGTACAATCTTGAATTCACTAGACAAATCACCTGGTGGTAAATTGCCGTCATCCTGTGGCGTAGGTTGAAATACGTTGGGACGATTGCCTTGTTGTAGGCCAACTGTTATGTCTTTTTTGTTTGCCGCACGTACCAGTTTATCCAGGTCTAGTGTTTGTGCGCCTGTTAATGGCTGTCGAGAAATATCAAACACATCAGGAGTTGTTGCAGGTTGTTCAAACCATTCCCCGGTATGAGTTTTGAAATAGGTACGACCTTTGTTTTTTATAACAAACACACTACCACGATCAGGACGATCGCCAGTATCGTAGTCGCGATAATTTCTGGCTGCCGCATCTGTATTAAATGTAGAATCATAGGCCTGTTGTCCCATGGCCTGTTTGGCTAGATTTTTTCCAGTCTGCTTAAGGACGTTGCCAAAAAAGCCTTCTGTGACTTCGTTAATCTTCACTTCGCATTCTCCTTACGCCGCGCTTGAATTTCTCTGGCTCTTGCGTACGAATGCTGTTGATTAATCTACGTTCCAACTCGTCGGCTTGTTCAGCTTCATAGTTTTCTCGAATATAGTTAATTAAGTTGATAGCACCTTGAATAACATGACTGGCACGGCTTTCCACAAGGTTTTCACGATCCTTGTGTGTTAACAGCGTGTCTAGTTCGTCTAATATGCTACGTGCTCGCTTTTGCAAGATACACTCCAGTTTATCGTATATTTATGCTGGTTTTGGTTAATCTTGTTTAGCTTTAAGACCTGCTAACATCTGCTTCAATTTGGTGCTTTCTACACTACTGCCCGGCGTTGCCTGTGGTGCTTCTAGATCAAATCCTTCTTTGGCCTGTGGTTTTGGCCAAGATTTAGCTTCTGTTACTGTAGTTGATGTTTTAATTTGATTCAAAATGTTTGAAGCTGGTTTGTTGCCACTGCTGGACTGTGCATCTAGTCCTGGATCTGTAATACGCATAGTTTCAATGCTGTAGTCTAAGTCGACTTTTTGTCCTGCACCCGCACCTGAACGATTCTTCATACACTGAATTTGATACTTGCCACGCTCTTTCATAGCACGACTTGTAAAAATACCAAACACGTTATCAGCTGTATTGATCTTACTAATACCACCCGAGATATGACTATGGTCAAATTCAATTTCTTCAACAGCACTACGATTCAACTGCGACGCTGTTACAAAGAATACATTAAGTTCTTCTGCTAAATTACGCAATTCTTCTGATACATATTTGTCTTTGACAAACAAGTCGTTGGGACTGACTTTGGCACTTACAGGCATTAACAAGTCTAAGTAGTCAACCATCATAAAGTCAATCTTTGTACCTGTTTGTATTTCTAGTTCTTTAACATAAGCACGAATATCATTTACGTTGCTCTGTGCTGGCAGGGCTTTGATACGATACTGTCCAAACTTCTTCTTAGCCAAGTTTAATTTCATTACAGTATCATCAACATTCTTGCGAATCTCTTTGGTACTCATGTTTGAAATCATAGCATCAGTACGCAAACTTGATAGGCCTTCGCTAAGTTCTAACGATATGTATACACCGTTAAGTCCTGTAGTTAACCAGTTGATTGCTATGTTCATCATAAACAAGGATTTACCTGATCCTGATCCTCCAGCAAAAATATTAAGTTCGCCGCGACTAAATCCACCATATAAAATATGATCTAGGCTTGGCCAACCCGTTGATACTTTGTAGCCATTGTTAAAGTAAGCATCCAGACGTGTTTTGGGATCACTAAAGTAATCAGTTCCTAAATCCTTAGTAAGACTAATCTCTAGTGCATCCTTCATAATTTTAAGGATACCTTCGCTTTCACCTTTTTCTAATAAGTCAGCACATTTTAATACTGCACGTTCACCGGCCTTTTGTTTTGTAAACAGTTCAAACTGTTCCAAGAACCATTCTTGATGTCCTTGTACTGCCGCGGGAATTGGTTTAAGCTCTACTCCTGTAATAGCACGGATCTGTTCATAGGTGGGCAGTACTTTGTGTTCTTCTGTGTGTGTTTTGATAAACTCTGCTGTAGTTCTCAAACTACGATCAAAGTTTTCTGGATTATAGATATTTTGGACACGAACAAAACTCTGCGAGTCTTGCATCATCATTTCCAAAAATAGCTTTTGTGTGTCTGTGTTGTAATCAATAGTCATAGTTAATTATATAGTCTTTTTTTATGTAACTCAATTTTTAATCTTGTCGTTTGACGTGCTGCCAAAATACTCTTAATAACAAATAGCTTGCCATATGCTTCAACGGCACTAGCAATGTCTTTGTGTGTTTCTTGCCATACAGGAAAGCTCACTGTCCACCCAAACTCATTGGCCTGGTCTACTAGTTTAGATCCAGACTTATCAGCATCAGGTACCAGGATAACTTCACGTCCTAAACTGTCAATGATGTCGGCTTGTATTTCACTACACTCATTGCTCAATACTGCCACACCATCTACTGCCATGGCATCAAATGGTCCTTCGGCTACAACAACAAACTTGGCATCTGGGAGCTGACGGTCTACATTGAATACATAGTTAGGTTCATAACTAGAATGATACTTGGGTTTAACACCTTCATCAAATGTTCTAGCTGTATATCCAATGACTTCGTTATGCCAAGTAAATGGGATAATAACTCGTTTGTGTAAATTGTATTGTGTTTCTGGAGTCCAGTATAGTTCATACTTGGCCAAATCAACTCTACGAGAAGCCGCATACAAAACACTATTATGCCATTCTGGCGGTACAGGATGTTCGCTTACTTCATAGAATGTATTAAGTTCGTGAAAGCTACGTGCTTCTTCGGGTAGCGGACGTTTCTTGAATACAATTTCTTGTTCAGGTTCTGTAGGCTTTAGGTCCTCAGGCGCAATTAGTTCTTTAACTCTAACTGCATCAATTACCAGCCTACGAATAGTGCCATCGTCTGCGCCTAACCACGTCAATAGTTTACGAAACTTATAACTTAGGTGACGTCCTGGTTGATAGCTAGTCTTAAAGTTGCAATTAAAACAATGATAACTTACGCCACCATCGGCATTTTTAGTTATGCCACCACGTCCTCTAGTGTCCCGGCTCTCGCCGTTATGTTCACAGCATACGGCATTAAAACTTGTCCAGCCAGAACTGCTAGTTTTCTTTTTTGCTGGTAGTAGTTGTAGAACTGCGTCTTGAATGGCCGTAATCATACGGATAGTGTACACTAAATTTAGGTTAAAATCAAGTTATTTGATATAAAATGCGTAACTGTTAATACCAGTCCATAAACTGGATGTGGTATATGTAGCAGTGGCTAACATACCATAGTTACTTGTAGTTGCTGAGTTGGTTTGGCTAGTTGTACCTAAACCAGAACCGTTACGTCCTGATGTTGCTGAATCTGGGTAAGCTGTACTTGGGCCAGCTACTTCCCAATAGAAGCTGGTACCAGTGGTATACAACCAATCGCCCGGCGCATTAACTAACACACTACTAGTCATACCGGGCTGTCCTTTAATTGGATACCATGTTCCAGTAAAATAATTGTTGGTAGCAAATACACTAGGTGTTGCTGATGATGACAAAGTTAGAATGCCAGGATTACTGTAAGTTACTGAGTTAGCTACTTCGTAGTTTGAAAGTACTGGGCCTTGGTTTGCATTGGCACTGGCCATTTTCATAACACTAGCGCATTGTGCTGTGCCGTTGTTATACCATAGGTCCATTACGTTAACACTAAAACGATCTAGTGTGCCTTGACCGTTTAGCCAACTATTAGGATATAGCATACCGTTGGATGTTTGTTGTGTAGGATTATAGCTAACTAACATCCAACCACCGCCTTGGTCGTCCATATTGCAATAGACTAATTTAGCTGTAGTCATAGTACTGGTTTTAATGTAGTACCAACCAGTTTGTGTTTGACCAGAACTGTATACGTCAGCGGCATTTAATCCAGGATTAGCTAAAGTACCGCGAGGAACCACACCGCCATTGATGCGAGCCCCGGGTCCAATTCTAATTCCTGATATGTTAAATGCCATAGTTGTATTTACTTAGATAAAATTGTGTGTCCTTGAAACATCAGACACCAAACTGTGTTTTCAATGCACCGTAGTTTTGTTGTATCTGTAGCGGTGTGAGTTTGGTGTTGTACAAAAACAAGTTGCCCACATAGCCCCAGGGCTGGTCGTTGGCACTTTGTATATTGCCCCAGGCATAGTGATATTGTCCTGATGAAGTTTTAGACACACTGGTTCCAACCTGTTGACCATTGATATAAAATGTTTGTCCTGAGGCATCACCTACCGTGGCCCACTGTGCCCAAACGTCACCATAAGCCGCCATGTTGTAGCCCGAACTGTTGAATCCAGTTGGTGGTACTGATCCATTGTCCCACATACCTAAGATATTGGTTCCGGCATTGATAATGATAGGATGATTACCGGTAGCGCCAGCGTAGCATCTCAGTAGAGTTCTATAAGCCGCGGTTGAGGATTTTACACGGGCCCAACTGATATAGGTAAAATTGGTGGCTATTGGTATTGTAGTTGAATTGGCCAGTATAACCTGTCCAGTGTTGCTACAGTTGAAACATTTCACACCACTCAACGTAGTGTAAAGATTACTATTGCTAAGAGTATGAGTATAGCCATTGCCCGACAAATCGTTTAGGGTAGTGCCGGTGCCGGGATAGCTGGAACTATTGTTGGCATCAAGCCAGAGAGTAAGATTCTGTGTGGTGATATAGGCATCACCCACTGTTGTTCCTGTTAATTTAACTCCGCTTATGATCATATATTAGTAGGGTTTAACCGATGTTTGTGTCACACTACCGGTCACTGTAACTGTATTATACCCACTGGAATCTGTTGTAGTGGCCGCTCCCAACATCAGGTACTGTGTGCCACTTATGGCAGTTAGTGGATATGAAGGCACAGTGATGCTGGTAGAACTTGGGTTATAGACCGCAGTACCCGCTACCACTCGCAGGTTGGTCATGTATCCTGGCCAACACTGACCATAGTATGAACCTATCTGTGGCGTAGAGACCGAGTAGTTGAGACTGTTTGTGAATGTACCACTAGAGCTTCTAGTTGCAGTACCACCCGGTGTTGTACCAAGCCATAAGGTTTCGGTTGTACTGCTACGTGCTAAAGCAAAATAGTACCAGGTATTGGCCGTCATGGTGGGAACGGTATAACTAAATTGTCCACCACCGCCGTATTTGTCTGTGGTGAATGTAGTGGAATTGGTCACAAACAAACTCAATCCATTTAAGGCAGTGGCACCAACTATGCCGTAAGCACTGGTAAAGTTGGGCAATCGAATCCAACCCTCAACGGTGTATGATCCAGCACCCGGAGTAAATCCCGGGTTCAATACCAACATGTTTGTTCCCGAGTTACCGCCAGGAAAACTCAAACTGCCAGCAATGCCGGGCTTGACATCCACTATGTAAGGAATGTTGGCAATTGTGATATTAGAAATGATCATTACAATATTCTCGTAGCCACAATGGCACAATTTCCGCTACCAACAGTTTGAGCATAAGTTATAGTATATATACGTTTTAAGTCTTGATCTTGGAATGTTACTGTAACGGTATCACCGCCACTGCCCAACGGGCCATTGACGCTGCCAACAACTGTTGGTGTAGTTGTGACCGCACCACCCGTGCTGGTGTTGCCCCAGAATTTACCACCAGTTAGGTTTGTAACTGAACTCCAAAAGTAGTTTAGTGTTCCAGTTATACTACTAACTGCTGGAACACCATTTGAGAATACGCTGGCACTTATGTTATCAACGTTGGCGTAGGTGTTGGCCTTCCAGTTGTTGTAACCGTTCGTGGCCATTGTGGTTGTAACATTACCTATTGTTAAATTACCAGTGACAGTAACGTTGGGCATGGTTACCACACCAGTGTTGGCAAATGTACTTGAGTATGTGCCAGCAATGATTGTGACATTAGTACTTGTACCGTAGATGTTACCGGCTACGTTAGCTGTTATACCAGTCAGTGCGGCACCGTTACCATAAAAATAACTTGCTACCACGTTGCCTGAATATACGTTGGCATTGGTAATGATATTGCCGTTGCCTACCATGGTCAAGTTACCACTGACACTCAACTGCATCTGTGCGGCACCATTATTGTAAAAACTCAGTGGCAAGTATGTGCCTGAACCGTTTACTCCCGATACCAGTTGTACATCTGTTGTACCGTTAGTGGCAATTAGGATCTTGCTGGCATTGGTCAAGTTGCTGTTGTTTGCCGCTTGCCAGCTTGCGGCAGTACCTGTACCGCTTGGAGCCGCATATATACCAGGGTTACTATTGGCCGCAAGTGGTGCAAATATGGTTCTGTAATTTACTGTACTGTTAGTGAAGTCACCAAATATAAAAGTATTTGACACATGTGACACGTTGCCTGGCAAGGCCAAGTTGCCATCAATACCGAACACATAGTTAGCGGTACCTGTAGTGGTGCTATTTGCAATATTGGGATTGTAATTGTATAGTGTAGCAGTAGTACCAAGACCATTAGGTAAAGTTACAACATCACCGTTCTTGTAGCCGGTTCCAGGATTAACTACAACAAGGCTGGCCTGTGTGACATAACCATTACCTGCGGTGCTATAACTTGCTGTCATGCCCGTACCTGACCCACCCGTGACCGCTTGGGCGGTGTAAGGAGGACTGTTGTATCCACCGGCAATGTTAGTCAAGATAAGAGTGTTGTATATGCCCGAAGCACGTACAGTCAAAGGCACAGCACCAGTTTGCACAGTACCAGCACCAATGGTCACGTTACCAAGAGAGCCTGTGCCCGCACCACTTTGACCAACACTCAGTATACCCGAAGCGGTGCCTGCGTTGATGGTACTGGCATTTTGGAACAAGCCTGTTGTAGCCTGGTTAGTTACCAAGCCTGTGGCGTTTTGAATTGTTATAGCACCTGAACTAACAAGTCCAGCACCGTTATACAAACTCATACCACTGGTGCTTATGGCCATGTATGCACCGGAAGCACCAGTATATCCTGTAGCGGTGTTGGCAGTTACCGCACCACCGGTGGCATACCAATATAGGGCGCCGGGACCAACTATCAAATCTGATGCACCAGTTTGTGTGTTGCGATATCGCATTACACCGTTGGCATCAAAATAGACGTTGTTGCCTATGTGTGTTGCATAACCAAATGTGGGACTACCATAGTTGCTGATGACTGTGTTGGCGCCTAGGAATATGGCAGTTGCGTTGGCCTGTATGTTGCCCGTGGCCACGTTGCCAATAACACCTGTAGGACCAACAAATACTGCTGTGTTGGCCGCCAACATAGAGATAACGTTGGCGTTAGTATATGTTGTGCCGGCGCCACCTGAACCTGTGCCACTTGAGAATACTGTACCGTTGGCGTAGATGATATTGCCTGTAGTTGGTATAGTTAAATTACCAGTGTTATCAAATGTCCAACTATAGCTGCCGGCCACTAGACTTACATTACTGCTAGTACCAACAATGTTGCCGGTGCTGTTGTAGTTTAAGTTGGTCAATGCGGCACCGTTGCCCACAAAGTAGTTGGCTGTGATGTTAGCGGTACTTACAATGTTTGTTACATAATTGGCCAAATTGGCCACAACGTTGGCGTTACTGTATGTTGATCCTTGGGGGTTGGCCACAAGATATGCCGCCACGTTACTGTTACTATAGAATGTCTGTGTTGTCAAGTAAGCGGCTACATTGGTGTTGGCGTATGTTCCTGTTGGTGGATTAGCAGTCAAGTAAGCGGCTACGTTGGTGTTGGCGTATGTTCCTGTTGGTGGATTAGCAGTCAAGTAAGCGGCTACGTTGGCGTTGCCATAACTGCTACTTGGAGCAATGGTGCTTAGTATATTAACACCATTACCAAATGTAAAATTGCTTGCACTTACTGTGCTGAATCCAGAAATGTTGGCACCACTACTGGCAGTCATACCAACAATGCCTTTGACATTGTAGATAGTACCAGTTTGATCTGCTGGATTTTGTATAGCTCCTAGATTTAAGTTACCATTAGCAAAAGAAATATTGGCAATATTACCACTGTATGTTGACAAGTAACTGGCCACGTTGGTATTGCTGTAGGTTCCAGCCACTGTGGAAAGTATGTTTACACCATTGGCAAAGTTATAGTTATTGGCTATTACAGCGCCTGATACAACTATACTACCATTGCCATTGACTTGAACAGCTTCTGTAGCTAGAACATTACCATTGGCTGTTGTGCGTAATGATAAGTATGTTCCTTGTGCTGTGTCTGTATGATTTTCTGTAGCAAAAATTACAAGACCGGGTGTGCTAGATACGTTTCCGGCTGTATAAAATCCTGTTGCTCCGTAGCCACGTCCTAAGTAACCGCCAATTGGATCTCCAACAAGTACTTGGCTTGGTGCGTTAGTTGAACCACGTGCTCTACGTACAGTATAAACAGAAGAAACTGCATTACCGTAACTGTCTATACTCATTGTGGTCGATTTATTATTAGCACCAGATACGTGAACTACAGCGTTAGAAACTTGTGGAACCTCCGGTGCTAAGTTAATTGTAAAAGCACTATCACCCGATGCACGGTCAACATCGTACGGACCGATGATCAAGTTACCAGCTATGTGATGCACTGACTGTGTTGTACCAACATTGATATTGGCGTTAGACACCAAATCAGTGTTGTATAAGTAAGCGCCAACATCTATATTGCCGTAGGTACTACCAGAACTGAATGCAACGCCGTTGGCCCAGAATACACCACTGTTAACAACTACTGTACCACCAACATTTAGATTTCCAACAATACCTGCACCACCATGTGATACTACCAGGGCGCCAGTGGTTGTGCTGGTACTTGCGGTATTGTTTTGTATTAATACATTACCAGTACTGGCTATACGCATGGCCTCATTACGTGCAATAGTATTGGCTGCCGTTACTTCAAAACTGATAGCAGTTGGTCCACTGGTATCTGTGATAATACCTTCTGTTATCATACTGATGCGGCCGGTGCCGCCAGTTAAGAATCCAGTATTGCCATACGGGCGGGCCGCAATACGTAATATAATATCATTGCCCAATAACGGACTTGGGCTTGCGGCAGTACCACGTGCTCGACGTCCTGTAAATGCAGGCCATACTCCTACACCATATGAGTCACTGATAATACGAGCATTACCGTTGTCATTGCTGATCAGATGTAATAAACTTCCTTCAAAGCTGTCAGGAATTGTGGCATTGGGATTACGAGTTATTGTTAATATTGAATCAGATCCCAAGGTGCTGTTAGCACCTATTAGGACATTGCCTAACAATCTATGTGTGGTTTGACCAATGGTAGAGTTACCAATTATTAAATTGCCATTGCTGTAAAATTGTTGTGCAGAAACTAAACTAGCACCTGTGATAGCACCTGCCGGACTGGCAGTGAAATTGATGTTGCCAACAATGTTCAGGTCACCCGGAGCCGATATGCTGGCATCATCATTGAATGTCCATAAATTGAATTGATTTGTAGTAATATTGGTTACGCCTATTCCTGCCTGACTCTGTTCGGCATATATATAGGACTGTTCACGATTGGTGGTGTTGCCAACAAAAAATCCGTTGAAGTATTGTCCTGCATCAACATTGGACATCAGTGTTAGGCCTGGACCAATTGTGCCTGATTCAATATTACCATATTGTGTAATAACAGGGCCGGGTACGGTGAGCTCACCAACATTGCTGAAGGTCCAAGTATTGGTACCGGCTGTAATGGTTGTTGCGCCGGGAGAAGTAAGGGCCACAGCAATACTACCTTGTGCTACCAGCACAGTATCTTCATAGATCTGTGATCCACCAGTCCATTGAATGGTGTTGCTATAATTTCCCAACAAGGACACAACATTGGCATTGCCATAGTTACTGCTACCAAAATGTGTATTAGCATAGGTCTGGAACGCTTGTAGATTGCCAATGGCTACTGACTGTACTGCGGCATTGGCCAACAAGGTATTGATGTTGGCTACAAAGTTAGAATCAATCCCGCTAATGGTACTGATACTGTTAGACAATGCTTGTATCTGTGCATTGGTAGCCAAAACAGCCATGCCACCTGCGGTAACACCGTCCTGTACTCTAACTGTGTGTAATCCAGTATCAACTACTAATTCGCCCAATGGGCCTGTATAGGTGCTGGCCGCGGCAGTATTACCGCGCTTCATTAAGATTCGTGATATGTTAATATTTGCCATATTAGATATTTCCGCCGTCCATAGTGTACGATGTAGAATTGGGAACCGGTGCTGTTTCTGAGTAGTAAGCCGGTAATACTTGCAAATCTAAAGGAACACCATAGTTATCATCAATATACAGCGGTTGTGTAGTATCTGTCGAAATAAGTGTAGTCTTGAATGTTAGTTTGTAAAAACGCTGTTCTAGTCCGTCAATGGTTGCTTGATCAACGATAAAATTGCCCAAACCTTTTGTAATATCTGTAAAAGTTACCGCGTAGCTATTGACAGTCAATTGATTGACAGGATCCTGTATATCTGCTTGTACAGCATAGCCAGCGAGATTAACACTTTTTTGATCTTGATTGCGTATGATAACTTGAACGGGGTTATCAATACCCTGGTAAACTTTAATTGGGCGGCTGTACACTTGGCGATTCCTTGTTGTAAATATTGAAGGATCAAATACTTGAACCTCGGCTGTGTTTGGATATAAATATGCTTTGACAGTAATCATTTTTGCTCGTCTTTATAACATATTTATCGGATAACGTGGAAGAACACTACAAGCAACTACTAGGGCAATACCCATTCATCAGTTACGTTACCTATGGCGGCAACGACTACATAGGAATCATACAAAACTTTGACGAGGTCATAACTACACTTTATGACTTTGGCATGCTTAAGAGCGAAGAACTTAAGAAAATATACCTAGAACTAGGTGAAACTTGGTGGTGGGAAAGTAATAGATTGATCCCAATCAATGTGTTCTTGAAAGCCGATTGGATAGCATTCAAAGGATGCTTACGCACCATGAACTCAAAAGATGTAGAAATTAAAATGGGCCCTTACGTGAGCCTGAAAGAAATGGCTACTAAACGTAGCAAACGTAAGTCAATTACTCTTGTCCGTAAGGTTATTGGACAATAAATTCATATTAACTGCCACCAGGTGTGCATAGGCAACTGCGTGGCTTTTCTTAAAAAAGTAGCTGTCATCTTGGGGACGATCCCAAACAGTCTTAGCTACTTGACTCCAAGTTTCCCCAATTAAATGACGTTTAGCTGGACGTATAACAGCCAAGAACATGGCCATACGTGGTATAGTGTTCACAGCTTCAGGCATCTTAATTAGTGTATCATAGTGATTGCCTATGTGTATCAGCTGACTGCAAAACTCAGGATCATACAAACTAGCCCAGTCTGGTTCTTGTGCAATTAATTCCGTTAAATGTTCTTCGTTCTTTATCTGCGTATATAATGATACGTTTAGGAAATCTAGTTTAGCATAACCACGATCTTCTGCCGCTTCATAATCTAAGCTGGCACGGCCTGTAAACGGATCTCTAGGAATGTCTGTAAAGTAAACGCCTGTGTTGTGCTGTGTTACTTTTCCATCGCGGATAATACTAGCAGGAATACCATCAAGTAACGCTAATGCTTGTGTACGATCACCAAAGTCTATATCAATGTCTGACTTAAATTTCATAGTCCTGCTTTCTGTAATATGTCTTTGACCCATTCTGTATCGGCTACATAGTCAACAAATTTGCGTTGCCAATAGTCAGGATCAATCCAAGGCATTACTATTGCTATCTGTTCCTCAGATAAATTGCCAAGAAAATCAACACCAGTGTTACAATTGAATACGATCCAAGGACTAATACGGCCGGTAGTAATGTGATGGCAAATGCGATTAACATTGCCGTAGCAAAAGTAATCGCTAAAACCATTCTTGAGTTCAGGGTGATCATCTGCATAGTTTTGCATTTCCTTTAAGGCTCGTTCTAGTGCATCTTGTACTGCTTCACGTTTAAGATATTCGTGCATCCATTCTTCGTACAAACTGTCTTTGCACCAGTAGTCAATTTTCTTATTGTTTTTAAGCAACCAGTCTAAGAAGTTAACAAAGTTAATACAGCGTATGCTTTGACAGTAACGCCCAAACTTAACAAAGGCATTGTAGTAAGGACTTGCTACAAAGTTTTCATAGCTCTTTAATTTTGCACTACCTTGCGTTACTTCATAAAAACGTAGATACGCTTTTAAGCCTAATTGTACACCTGTTTCTTTTTCCTGTTGCCAACGGCGTTTTTGTTCACACAGATGCACAGCCAAAGTTGATTCCTTAGCAAATGCTTTTTCACAATAGCGACATTTATACTCTGCTGTCAATTAGGTTATTCCGTTGAATGTATTCTACAATATGAGCCACTAACAGTATAACATCTTCACCATAATGATGTCTAGCATTATGAGGTAATGCATCATCCTTTTCATAGTGTTGGCAGCCATTTGCCTGTAGGAACTCGTTGGCTACAAAATCCAAAGGCATGATACCAGGATCCGCAAACTGTACATTATGATGTCGATCGCAAGTGTTAAAAATGCAATAACCAATGCCATTAGTCTGTAACCAGGCAGTAAACATTTTTAGATCCAAATAGAGTTGTTCTAGATAATGTTCATTGATATCGTAACGATATCGATCATGTATGTAATCCGAAACTAACTTGTGTTCTACTGTGGATTCAAAATCGTTGGCATCGCAGAATGTTGCTTGAAATCCTTGGTTGTTGTAACTAACCCAATGGCCTTCGCGTGGCCGAGATTCTCTAAGAAAAGGACTCTCCTGGCGGTCATAAAACGTAAGACCGACAACAACAAAGTCAGGTCGTGCTATCTCACAGTAATCAACCGTAGTACGTATAATGCGACGGTTACTACTACCCGGTTTAGCAATATTTGTTATTGTGGCGCCAAGTAATTCTTTGAAATGTTCTCGGTAGTAATAGTTGTCCATAAAACTACAACCATTTAACAAAACGTTCATAACAGTTCTTTGATGTCCTTGTCTGTCATTCCATGTTCACGAGCTAGCTCTTTGAGTGAGTTCGTTGAGTTGATCTAGTAGTTTGATTTCATCGTCTTTCATTGCCGGAAACAAGTGACGTAAGAACTTGATGCTTTTACTAGATCCTGCACCTTTTTTAGGCAAAGCCAACCATTGGTGACGTTGATTGCCCATTCCTGGGCTTACTGTTGTGGCCAATAGCCACTGTAGCTTTTTGTGTTGTGTTGTGTTTATGTCAAAGAAGTTTTTGTTAAGACGCTCGTTACAGCTCATAATATAATAGGATTGTAAGTCTGCACCGCCGCCAACAAGGCTACCCCAACGAATCATAATGTAAGGGCTAAACTTTTTCTTTTCGTCATCAGTTAAGCTATCGTAGAAGTCTCTATTCTTACGATCAAACTGCGCCATTTCGTTGCTGATATGTAGTGGATCACTCATTGATAAATCCTAGTTGTTTTAATCTCTCTGCGTAATAGTCAGCCATCATTTTAGACTCTGCTGTGTCTAAGTGACTCATACTTGTACCCGATACAGGCAGTCTATAGTAGTTAAACTCTGTGGGCAGAATTAAATTATCTTTAGGTACCCATGAAAGGTCATCTATATAATCACCATCATACAATGCACCTGTATAAACCAAATAGGGAATACCCGCGGCTTGTACACGTCGTACAGCATCGCTGATAATCCAACTATCATACTGACGCTTGACGTAAGTATCATAGAGGTTCACCATATAAGATTTTAACGCATCTTTACGCTCTGTGTCAAGTGCATATACTTGATCAACTCCAGATTCATCAAATGCTAGGTTGTTTAGACTTTCGGATATGATAGTGGGATCACATAGGAAATCGTTTTGGCTACCTAAGTCGCCGCGATCATATTTGACATTAGCAATGCCACGGCGCTTGATATATACTCCAGGTTGATAATCAAACCAACCACGCCAGTTAAAGAACTCACGTGTCTTGGCCCAAATGCTGTCATCAATAATAGGTAATTCAATACGGTCTGGAGTAGTAGGGCCTATTAGTATTGCAGGAGCATCCGATGGTAAATTAAATTTACGAGCTTGTTCGATTGCTTTGTCTACCTGTAATGCTATAGCAAAGTTACTACAGCCCACACGGGCAAAACTGTGTAGTTGCATTCCGTAGCCTGCGGCCAGTTGTCCAGCAAAGCTCTGTGTCCTATTGTTGGGATCAGTTGAAAACCACGAGTCGCCACATACAAACAATCGCTTCATACTGGATGCCAAATTACATGTTCTTGTGTTTTAGTAAGTTCGTAAATTACCAGTACACGATCGATAGCTTCTTGTAGTGCCGGAGTACGTTCGGCTAGTTTAAGTATTTCCATCCAGCGTGTTTCAATATCAATACGGCGTAGATGATCAATCATGTCTGGACTGTAACCAACTAGTCGACGATCTGTTGTGCCTACTTCTCTAGCATAGATTGTCTTACCACCATCTGGACTTTCATGTACATAATTAGCGCCTGGTTTATAGTTGCCCATGTTACCAAACCTTGCTGTAATCTACCACTTCACTTTGGCGACTAATGTCTTTGATAAAATAAGCACACACTGGTTGCTCGCCTTCAGTTAACGGTACTGCTAGCATTTGCCCTGGCTTGAGCTTGGGGAAATACCATTTAACATCTTGATAAATGTCTACAATCTCAACAGGGAAGAATTCAGGCCGGAAGCTGGTCAGGGGATTAAAGGTAAACACACTAAAACCGCGATCGTTAATTGACGTTAGTGGTACAACTTCCAAATCACCAAAGTCAGGTTCGCCAATTAGTAATTGCCAATCCACTGGCATGCGTACAGTATGTGGTCCAATACGTAATACGAGTGCCGGGCTATTAAACGATTCTAAAAAGATTAAGGGAATATAAAAGTAGTCAGGGTCTTTGGGATCACTGTTGTCAAGTACGCAAAAACGCACTTCATCTATTTCGTCTGGAATTTGATCCATTGAGTAGCTGGTATTATCTAATGTTAATATTCTCATTGCCAAGAGGCCTTTTCTATAGTAAATGGGTAATTTGCTTCTTTGTAGAACTGCTTGCGTTTTGTTAGATGACGCTTGGCAAACTTAC
>Ga0208380_1000166_pt1 | contig 19674 bp, 29 predicted proteins | sample CryBogCBE27Jun07_FD_184570 | JGI IMG/M metagenome (GOLD analysis project Ga0208380, IMG submission 184570) | Freshwater microbial communities from Crystal Bog, Wisconsin, USA - CBE27Jun07 (SPAdes) | ecosystem: Environmental > Aquatic > Freshwater > Lake | place: Crystal Bog, Wisconsin, USA... | reverse complement strand
TGTAGTTCCAGCCTGAGTAAAGTCGATGCCTTCTCCGACAAACTTTACAACAGTCAGGTTATTAGGTGTAGGTTGATTAAGGGACATATTTTTATTTAGTTAGATTTTAGTAGTAGCTAGGAGTGTTATAAATAACGTTGTTGAGCGTGTAAGCAATGTACACAGTTTCCGAAGTAGCAGCAACAGTAATACCATTCTGAAGAGGGCCAGAACCATTGAGGTTCACACCACCAGTAATGGTAGTTCCATTCACCACAGCAGAGCCACCACCAGTAGTCGAAATCGACCAAGTGAGGGCACTAACAGGGATCGTGTAACTTGTTCCAGTTGTGACTTGGATGAAGTAAGGAGTCAGCGGTTGCCCGTACCCTGCGTAAAGCAGGGCAGGGGCATTGAGAACGCTGGACGGGCCGTAGTTAGCGTTGTTAAGGGACATTGTATGTTACCTTAATGGCTTAGATAGGCTCCGTAATAACATCCGAGCAAACGTAGCAGTCAGGAGTGTACTGCGGCGTATAGTTCGGCGTAAGCGTGCAAGCAGCAGGGATAACCAGCTGAGCATTGTTAAGCCTGTGCAGGATCGAGTGCATAAGCGTAGGATCTTGGAACTGCATTCCCATACGGAACTGATTCCAGAAGAATCCTTGGTCGCGCTTGATGTTGCACTCCCAATCAGGGTTCTTCCATTCCCAATCGCCAGCATAGTTCTGCGTCATTCCCTGAGCCTCACCGATACCACTCTGCGAAGGGCTGATCCACTTGATCATGGCCTTGTTCACCCAAGGGTTGGTGATACCGAAGTCGGCGTAGTTGAAGGCAGGGTTCTGGACGTATTTGCAACCAAGCTCCGTAGTAACGGGAACATAAGGAAGAACACGAACCAGACGAGGCCAAGTGGTCGGATCATTAGCATTGAAGGTCGGGAGAGACGCATTGTACGTCCAATCCACATTCAAGCGAACGCCGTTGATGTCGTTGCAGAAAGCGTAGTTTCCGATAACGCGATCAATACCAAGGGAGTACTGAAGCTGCTTGTCATCGAAATCGCTAACCGACTCCCACCATCCACCACTCTGCTTGGCATACTGCCAAAGCTGACGGAGAACGCGAGCGTCAGGAACGATGATCTCAAGGAGAGGACGGCCAGCGGCCTCGCTCACATCAAGACGATAAGCGTCATCTTCACGCTGGAGGTTGATGAGGATGTCATCAAGGGTATCAAGCGAGAGAAGGCCGATGTTGTTCAGCTGGCTAGCAGGGAGCTTCACATAGACATAGCCCATGTTGAAGGAACCCTCGTTCGTACCCTCAAAGGGCTGAACGATGAACATCTGATCGTCAGGAGTAACACAGCTTACAAGGCTCTGACCATTACTGATCGGAACCCACTTATGGCCAGCACCACCGATCCAGTTAGAGCGAGCAAACTCCTCATGGACGTTCTTGGTGATGTTGACGTTGGTTGCCATGATGTGATCCATCTCCTCCTGAGGGAAGAGGCGATACATGAAGTCGGTAAGCTGATACCAATCGGTACGCATTGCCTTGGTGAAAAGGCTGAAGCTGTACGACTCCGTGCCCGGATGAGCAATGAACTCAAACTGAACGTCATCAGCATTCTGAACGCAACGTCCAGACTGAACTTCCTGCCAAGGCTGATCGGGATTATACCATCCACGACCAAAGCGAAAAGCCTTCTGAGTCGGGAGGGTGTTAAGGGGCCAAGTTTCCGTCTCAAGACGACCATAGTAAATACTGTTTATAGCCATCTTCTTGATGAAGAAAGGGTTATAATACGTCCTCGCTTCACGGAACAACGTGTCAACGTCCTGACACGAACTAAAGGTCACACCATTTTGTGCCATATGATTAATTTGTTATTTGTTTGGTTATGTGCCTTGAAAAGAATCGCCTTTCCAAAACACGGTTTTGGTTATGAGCGACTGGCAACCTCGCAAGGTTGGTGTACCTGCCCCACTGCGCTTAAGAATCACACCCCGCTTTTTTGTTTTGCGTCAGGAGCTACCCTGACTGGTGCTTCATCCAAGAGCAGTTGGGCAATTACCCCAACTAATCCAGATATGTGACGATTATAGAAAAACTCAAAACTCGTCAACAACAAAATTTATCAATGTATGAAATTGCTGAAATAAGAAATTCCTTGTTTTCTCTAAATTGTCCAAATCCCGTGTTGCAATGCTGGCAAAGCAACCCACGAATCTTTTTTGTTTTGTGGCAATGATCAACAGCTAACGATTTTCCAGTTTCACATGGTTGTTTGCAAATTGCACAGACACCACCTTGATTTGCAAGCATCTCATTATACTGATGAAGCGTTATTCCAAACTTGTTTCGCAGTTGAATGTTTTTACAAATATCTGGATTCTTTTTCGCAGAACGCTTTTTGTTTTCATTGTAGCGTTCTCGGTTGTTTCTATTCCAACGCTTATTGTTTTCCCTATGAATGTCTGGGTTTTCTTTTGCCCAACGTCCATTGCGTTCTTGATTAAATTTGAAGACATCTGGAGTTACCCAATACTCTTTACCTTTATTGTGGTAGCTCCAGAATATCTTGCCGTCTTCTCTGATTGTTCCTCGTTTGATTCGCATGGTCATATTCAGACCATACTACAAACTACAATCCAGTCAACTACCTATTTTGAAACTTCCGAAACAAAGCCGCTGGTGTTAGCTCTTCTTGCTCTGTAGCTTTTCCTGCTGAAGAAGAGCCTATGCTTCCCTCCGAAGTTCCAGAGCCGCGCATTTTCTTAATCGTCTCTTTAAGTTCAGCATTCTCTTTCTCAAGAGCAAACGAATATGCTTTGGCTTTCTTAAATTTTGCTCCCTGCATTAGAACGCGAGTGATTTGCTCAGGGGCATAGTTGCTGTTTTCACGAAGAGCAGCTTCAGCAATCATCTCGTCCTCAGAGGTGTCATCATCAATCTTTTGAGATGCAATAATCTTGGCAATCTCTTCATTATATTTCACAGAATCTTCAAGCTGTTGCTTGGCATGAATAAAAGCATCTTGCCATCTTTTCCCAATTTGCGCCTTTGTCATGGAAGCGCGGCGTTGTTTTTCCTCATCGGCTTGTGCTTTGGTTACTTCCCAATTTTGTAATGCTTGATTCCTAGCCTCAACCTTATTAAGAAGATCGTAAGCAGTAGAATTAAACTTGGCTTGTTCCATTGGAGAAAGGTTTTCGTAAATATAATTCAAAGTTTGTTTAGAAATCTCTCGCTGCTTTGCCCTCTCTCCTTGGTCTTGAGAAGTAAGTGATGCCTCGTAAGCGTGTATAGCCTTGCTAAACTCTGTAAGAGAAGAAGCATCTTCACCAAGGATCATTTTGACTTGATTGTATCCCTGTAGAATAGGCGCATCATAATTTTCTTTAAAATACGGATCAGATGGCAAATTCAAGAAAGCATTTGCTTTGCGAACTTCGTCAAGGTCGCGGGTCAATGCTTCCTCTCGTTCCTGTTTTTCTTTTATAGCCTGTTCAAGTTCATTGCGAAGTTTTTCAACTTCCTTTTTGCTTTCGCTATCATCAATCCTGCTACGAAGTTCAGCAATTTCTTGTTGAGCCTTGTCGTATTCCTCGACTTTCTTTTTAAGTTCTGCTGCTTCTTTAGCAAGCTGTTCGTTTGTTTGCTTCAGTGACTTGATAAATCCGGGCTTTTTTTCGTCATCAACAAGCGATGCCCTGACTTCTGTTTCTGGTTTGTTTTCCTGCGCGATCTTTGCTGACTCTTTTTCAGTATCAATACGCTGCTGATATTGTTCAGCATCTTCCGTGCTTTTTGCTCCAAATTTTCGGAACAGGTCTTCAGGAGTTCCTTTAGGGGCTTCTTTGATGTCAGATTTAAAGAAAGCATCAGCTTGCTTTACTGCGGCATCTCGTGCTTCCTTATCAGCGGCAGCGGCGGTTTGCGTGTCAATGGTATTGGCTACGGATTCAGACATGGGTTTTTGTGGTTGTTGTGGTTACTTCCTAAGAGATATTTCAGCATCAGTTAAACTTTCGTCAAGATCAGGATCGTAATCAGGCTCCTTTTTAGAAGGAATAATTGATTGCTTTAACGAATTTTCAACTGTGTTGAAAGTATTTTGACTTGCTTCTGTAGCGTAATCCTGCAAGGCACGGAAAACAGCAACTACAGTAGCGTGATCTTTTGTTACAAGATCCTCGTAGATTGCTGTCTTCAGTTCTGAATATCGCTTGTCGTTAATAAGTGCTGCGGCAAGATTAACTACGTTTGGATTATCCATTCTTTTGTCCAAGTTCGGGGTTTTGCGTGGTTACTGCCTCTTGACCTTGAATGGCTTGTTGTTGTGCCATCATGTCTTGAGGACTCTGTTGAGCTTGGTTCATCTGCTTTTGTTGATCAAGCTCTTGTTCATGCTGATCCTGCATAATTTTGGAATCATGGGCTGCTTTTGCCCTGCGAATCTGGATCTCATTTGCAGCCTTTGCTCTCTTGGTAGCAAGATCGGTTGCAACTCTTTCCATTGCATTTGAGTTATGAAGCTGTGCCTTCTGCGCCATGGCCGCAAGTTTGATGTCTTCTTTCTTTTGTAGGCTTTGTGTTTGAATAGCTTCTTTGGCAACCAAGGCTTGCAACTTGATGGTATGAGGATCTTGATTTTGGGATTGTCCATCTTGCTGACGAGCCTGTTCAATTTGAGCAAGCTGGCTTCCAAGCTCATCAGTTCCTCGCTGAAGCTGTTGCATCTGTTGACCAAATGCTTTTGCCATTTCTTTTTTGCTTGGATCTTTCTGAATGAATCCAAGGTGAGCAACCATATGCGGCCCCTTAAATCGCATGAGGCAAGCGTAAATATCCCTGATAAGCGTGAGAGCTTCATCCGATATGTTTTGGGCAACTTGATTGCGCGTAGGGGATTGATTGTTTTGGCCTCCAGATTGCAATGCCGCTTGAGCTTCTTGCATTGAGGCAATGGCATCTTGGAAGTGAGCCTTGAAATGCTCAACGTGATTTTGATCAGGATAAACCCTAAAGTTTGCAGGATTTCCTTTGGGATCAGTCATTCCAATGTTCTCCATCGAAATAATTCCCTGTTCATCAGGAATATCAATCTTGGTTTGTTTGATATAACGATTGACATTTTGACGGCCATTAAGGGCTGCAATAGCATCAGCAATAGCATTTGCTTGACCCTCATTCATTGGGGTCATTCCTGTAAGGGATACAGTTTGCTGTGCTGCCATCAACTTGTAAGAAGGACTTCCAGATCCAGCGAGCATATTGCTCTCAAGATTTTCAATGTTTTCCCATTTCCACGCCTCTTCAGGAACTCCATTTTCTTCCATGAAGTCGATGAATTTTTCTTTGAGTCTCCAGCCGTTTCCTCCTCGTTTGGTATTGCTCATACGTTTGTATAGCAATTTTAACCAACGGGTTTGATTATCATTAAAACGACGAATCTGTGTTCCTTGTAGCTTTGCAGATTCAGCCGCATCCATTTCGGCTTCTTTCTTGGTGCGAGCCTTTCCTGTCTTGGCATAACTGCCAATATTGTATGCTCCGATTCCACGATAAAGATCAGCCTGATAGAACTGAATGCCAGCTAGAACTTCTTGGAAGGGAATATTTACTGACACCTGTTGTGGTTCAACATCTTGAGGAAGAACCATCCAAGGCATCCACTCCATTTGTTTAAGTTTTTTGGTAGATTCAGCAGATCCACCTTTGAACATCAATCGCGTATTCCAATCAACAGCATCCATGAAGCGATTCATATGGATGTCATACGCACGGCATTGGATAAACACAGCCTCCGCTAGACCCTGAATCTCATGCCAAATGCCAGATCCAGTTGAATCAGTAATTGGAGCAATGATGTCTTCCCATCCATCGCCATCTTTTTCTACCCAATCCTTGCGATAATAAAGAAAGCCAGTTTGGTCGCGGTACTCTTCTTCAGTAAGATCCTTGCGGCCATTTTCTTTATAACCAAGGACAAGACCTCCGTAGTTCTGAAGCAAAAGCATTTTGGAAATGCTTCCGTTGAACTCCATAATATAAAGCTCATACAATTCAATACGAAGAGTATAAAGCCTTGAAAGATTCATGTTGCCAGAGGCAACGTCACGCAACCATTCCGTATTTGTATATGTATTACGATAATTGGTAGTGAACATACGAAGGGCATCCACACAAGCCCAAAAGTTCCACCCCATTTCCGTAGCGTGTTTCTCCGCTTTTTCAGGATCTTCTTCCCCGCCAGTAATCTTGAGCCAGAACTCAAGGGGTGTGTAGCTACGCTTAATGCAAAGCTCACCCAAGTTCGTGAGGTCTGCATACGTTTTATCTGGAATTAGCACATTGGAGTTATGAAAACTTTTAGTCGGCCATCCATCCCTATCTTCTGCAATCTCAAAACCCTTTCCATAAAGGGTCATTTCTTCAACGTCTAGTTCGACGTTATAGTTATAAGAAGTCCAAGAGCGAAGCATCCTATCAAAACCTATGCTGATAAGATTGCTCCAAATTTCTTTTTCAGTAGGATTGCCGACCTTTGTTGTAATGTTTGCGGCAGTATTGCGCTCCATTACCATGTCAACAAAGCTAGATTTTTGATTGTCTACAATAAACTTCATCTGACGGAATGGCACATTGCTCATTCCAGAAAGCTGACGTGAAGCTACCTGACTATAATCTGTTGGAGGAAATCCTTTGTAGCACTTGTAAATGCGACCCCACTTGCGCTCGCGTCCTGCGTTATCCAATCGTAGATTCCAACAAATTGTAAAAGCATCATTGGCGGTTTGAACTCGGCTTGTAGGGGCAACTCCGTTGGAATTGATTGTGTTGAATCCCCAACTTGAGACTCCCTCACGATTTACAATCTTTTTTGTTTTGGCCATTTTATCCTAGAGCTTGGTTCATTGCTTCCCTGCGCTTTTGACAAGCAGGGCAATTTTTAGCCCTTGTTTCCAGTTGAGCATTGATGCCAAACGTAGAAGCAACGCGATCCCCAAGATACGCAAATTTATGTATTACATTTGCCACCTTGTCCCCCGCTTCTTGCCAGCAATATTGTCCCGGCAAGCGTTGACAAATTTGCTGTTCAACAAGGTATTCTAAATTTTCTGGTACGGCAACATTCTTATTTGCCATATCGCTTTTAATCTTTTGGATGAATTGCTTCCCAAAAGTAAGATCCATTCCATTTACGCGATAGGTATTTCCTTTATCGTCGCTGTATTGATACCAAAGACCGCCGGGAATAGGGCCGTTTTTATCCTTTAATTTCATGTGAACCTAATGCTTGTATAAAGGTATAAAAGATGTCAAGGTTTTTTAAAACATGGAGTACAACGGACTGACCTTGGAGCCACCCAAGGATACAACATACGGATTATCTTTTTTGGAAACTGTTCCACAGTTCATTCGTGAATTGACAGCATATAGATTGACTCGCGGAGAGTTTGGAAGGCGAGAAAGATACAAAAGAGGCATTAAATTAGAGCATACGGATCTTAAAAATCCTGCTCAACACATGGTGAATTGTTTCCAGTTGATCTATGGAAACGATGTTTTGCTCCATTCACAAGGAATACCCAATAATTATGCCCTAGACATCATTGATTTGTTTTGTAATGAGAACGATTGGGGTATAGCAGGGTGCGCGAGTAGTGGAAAAACATTCTCTGTTGCTGCCTGTATCATTATTGATTGGCTTTGTGCGCCAGATTGCACATCAACATACGTTGCTAGTACATCGTTAGACGCATCAGAAGATCGACTGTGGGGCAAGGTATGTACGCTCTACCGAATTGCCATGCGTAATTTGCAAGCTCAATTTGGGAAAGATACGAGCATTGGTAACCTTGTTGAATACCGCAGAATGATTGTTTTTGAGTCAATTGACACAAGAGATACCGAAAGAGACTATACAAATGCCATTAAAGCATTGGCATTCCCTCGCGGGGGAGAAGGAAAGCGTTCTGTTGAAAATACAAGAGGCCGAAAAAACGCCAGAATGAGGTTGTTTTTGGATGAGTTGGCAGAAATGGATCTCTACGCACTAGATACCAGAGTCAATCTTGGTGCAAATCCTGATTTTATCTTTGGAGGCATGGCAAATCCTTCAAATACAGCCAATAATCCCCATACAGAACTATGCCAGCCAGACGATCCTATGGAATGGGAGTCTGTCAATAGATATACGCATAAATGGAAAACTCGCACAGGGGTAGCATTGCATCTTTCTGGAGAAGATAGCCCTAATTTCAAGGCTCCTGATGCAGAAATACCTCCATTTGATAGATTTCTGACGATTCAAGGAGAAGCCGCAACGCTAAAACGATGCTATGGCAATAAAAATGCGTTAGAATACTGGAGAAACGTCTATGGTTGGTGGCCTGATAGCTCCGTAGAGCTTACGGTTTTCTCAAAACAGTTCATTCAAGGGTGCGATATTTCTTGGGAACCTGTTTGGAGTGATAGAACCAAAGTTGTTTGCGGATTTGACCCTGCTTTTACTGCTGGTGGAGATAGATGTGCAGCTACATTTTGCAGATATGGCCCAAATGATACTGGAAGAAGAGTAGGATTTTATCTTGGCACAAGAGAATACAATTCTTCAGTAGGAGAAGTCTTTGAAGAGAGTATTGCCATGCAAGTTGTTAAAGATTGTTTGGAGTATGGAGTGCATCCAAGGGACTTTGGTTTGGATATTTCAGGAGATGGCGGGAAAATGCTTCGTGCAATCATTATTGAATGGGGAAGATACCATCCTGAATCAATGTTTATAACTCCCATTTCATCTATGGGCATGCCAACTGATAGAAAAATTAGCAATCTGGATAAGCGCACAGCCAAAGAAGCCTATGACCGTCGTGTAACGGAGTCTTGGTTTCAAGTTCACACGGCTATGTCAACGCAAAGTTTGGTTGGCATTGATGTAGAAAGGCATACAGCATTAGTAAGTGAACTTTGCAGTAGGCTTTATTTCCACAAAGGAAGAAAAGTTGCGGTCGAAAAAAAGCTCGATATGAAACAGCGTATCAAAAAATCTCCCGATTTGGCTGACTCTTTGACTTATGCAGTAGAAATGCTTCGCAGAGCAGGGCTTGAGTTTACTTTTGAAGATCAATCTGCTGAATCTTTAGATATTATTGAGATTAGAGATTGGGAAGATCGTCTAATTCACAGCAAAAATAACGCACAAGAAGAAATAGAAAATGATGAATGGGGATATGCTGGCAAAAGCTGTGATGAAGACGGCTTCTAGCATTGACCTGTTAAAAAAACGCAGGCATAATTTTAACAATTATGGCTAGATTTTCCCCTCAAGAGTTCCGAAATGGATCTATGATCCCATCTGTCCTCCAAGGAAGGATAGATTCTTCTGTTTCTGGCCTTATAAAAGGGACTGATTCTCCTGCTTTTGGAGTAGGTCAGTATAAAAGAAAGCCAAGTTTTCTAATGTGTCCTCCAAAATACTTGTCAACGGCTATTGCCAACAACAAGTTTATGAAGGGACAAAAAGTTGATACAGAACGCGCCATGCGTCAGTACACCAGAATCAAAAGACTGATTACTGCTCTTGGTGTAAAAGTCATTGAACTTCCTCCTACTCCCGGAGCGCAAGACCAACATTTTGTAGCTAATCTTGGTCTATCTGTTGATCCATTTGTGTTCATTGCAAAAATGAGTGCCGATGGTCGCCAAATTGAAGAAGAACCGGGGTGTAGATTCTTTGAGAAGATGGGTTATACAGTTCTTCAGCCTCCTCATTTTTGGGAGGGAGAAGCTGAAACAAAATATTGGAAAGATAAAACGTACTTTGGTGGCTACGGAAAGTTTTCTGACTGGAAGGCACAAGAATGGATTTCCAAAAAAGCTGGAATTGAAATCATCCCCATGAAAATGATCAGCGATGATCTCTATCATCTGGATTGTTGCATCCATGTAATTGACCCAGAAAACTTCATGGTATGCCGTTCTGGTATTGATTCTGAATCCTTTAAGCGTCTTGAGAAGCTGGCAAACATCATTGTCGTTCCAAAAGAGATGGAGGCTACGGGTGCTACCAACCTTATCCGTATCCCTGACAAGAACATTGTAATCAGTGGTATGTTCCAACCAGAGTATCATCAATACCGCAAGAGCATGGAATGGATGCTCACGACGATGGACAAATTTAACAACTCTGTGATCTTTGCAGATATTGACGAGGCAGACAAAAATGGAGCAGATTGCTCCTGCCAAGTGATGCACATCACTTTTTAATGAAATCTATTTTCAAACGATTTGTTGGATTCATAGCTTTTATCAATGGGTATTGTCCTCAATGCTTGCATGAAATTTGTAGTGGACATGATAAAAGTTGCCATGTATGCCGTGTCGCTGGAGTCATTACTCCAATCCACATCTGGCATAGATTCATAACCACAAAATAAAATGGCTACAAAGAAAAGCGGTATCCACATCAAAGAAAGTCACAAGGGTCGCTTCACCGCGATCAAAAAGAAAACAGGAAAGACCACGGAGCAATTGAAGCACAGCAAAAATCCTGCTGTACGAAAGATGGCTACGTTTGCAGCCAACGCTGCCAAATGGCATCATAAGGGCAAGAAGAAGTGAAATCAGCAACCACAAATTCCGCAAAACCAAATGCAATTCTTCGCCCTGCTAGAGTCGGATATGGAGTTCCTAAGAAATCCAAACGAAAGCCTAGAAAAAAATAGTTTTATGACACCAGAGAAAGATGCTTCCAATATTTGGTGTGAGGCATTTTCTGCTGGATTTGATAAATACATCAAAGGAAGTACCGAGCATAGAACACAGTTTTGGACTGCTGGAGCAGCTTGGTATGCAAAAAACCTACGAGATGAACAATTGGATCTTATCAGCTATTTGCATCATCTTACCGAAAGGATCAAGTTGATTGAGCTTTTGGCAAAAATGATGGAGGAAGAAGAAATTAGCTTGCGTGATGCCAGCACCCTGTTAAAGAACCTTGTCGCTGACAGACCTCCTCAACACTTGCCGCACCAATCAAATGACTAAAAAACCAGTCGGAGCAGTTGTTGTATCCGACCTTCATTGCGGTTCAGTTGTTGGCCTTTGGCCCGACAATCACATTACTTCCACAGGCAATAAAATCAGCCTAGGAAACAATCTTCATCAAAGTTGGCTTTGGGATTGTTGGCAGGATAAAGATGAGAAGATTAAAAGGCATTTTAAAAATGATCCATTTATTCTGATTGTAAATGGTGACTGCATTGAAGGCCGTCATCATGGAAGCAATGAGATTGTTGCTGCACTCAATCTTGATCATAGCCTAGCTGCTATTGAATGCCTCAAGAAACTTTCATCAATGGCCGTCAAAACCTATATGACGGCAGGAACAGAATGTCACGTTGGTGATTGGGAGCGCATGATAGCCAAAGAACTTGGAGCAATTTGGTTAGGTGACAAAGGATTGATTGAAATCAATGGTACGCTGATTGATGTCGCCCACCATATGCCAACGAGTTCTAGGGCATACCTTGAAGCTGGAGCCATGTCTATAAGCATGGGCAATGCCCGTCAAAATTACTCCCGTGTCGGCCATAAGGTTCCCACAGTTTATTTAAGAGGCCATAGGCACACGGGAGGAATCTTTAATGATGGTAATGGCATTTTTATGGTAAGTCCTGCATGGCAATTGTTGACAAAATATGGTCACAAGGTTGTAGGAGATTCTATTTGCAGACCGGGATTTGGCATCCTTGATTGGAGAGGATGTGAAGAGGGTGAACTTCCAGCAACCAAACTCATACAATATGCACCAGAAGAAACCACACCCATCCGAAGCTGAACTACTGCAATCAATCCGAGATACCGATAAATGGAAAAAGATTTTTAATGGCGAAGAAACGCTGGATGATAGTTGGCTTTCTGTAGAACAGATAAAAGAAATTACAGGTTTGAAAGAAACTCAAACAAGGTTCAAAATTAGCAAGAATCTAAAAGAAGGATTGATTGAAAAGAAAAAGATTTGTGTCAATGTAAATGGACACAGAACCATGAAGAGCTTTTACAGACTCTTGTGATGAAATCTTTTTTGTTGCACATAGACCTGTGGAAAGATTCTTGCTGGATAGTATGGCCTGTCACAAAAAAACAAGCAGAGTATTGGTACAACAAAAAGTTTACTAAAACTAAAGAATCCTTCCCAACTTTTAAGCCAAATGGAGGATTATCTGTAATGGGTGATAATCATGTCATTTTTTTGTCCAAATGGCAAAATGATGCCGAGTGCTTTGGACTGCTTGCCCATGAATGCGTTCACATTGCCAATTCAATCCTACGGTCATGTGAAGTAAAGGAGGAGGAAGGCAAGGATGAGGCTCTTGCCTATCTCGTTGATTTTATGATGCGTCACTTTACAGCAACGCTCACAGAAACCAAACTTTAAGCGAATTGGAGAAGATGCCCTTGATGATGAGCAATCAATTGAAGGATGGCCTTCCCCTCATCGGTAGCAACGTGACCTGTGCCATTGCATTTCCAGCATGGTTCACCTTGGGCATCGTCGTACCAATCACGGCCAGTTCCCCCGCATTCATTGCACACTTTTTCAAGTGCTTCTTTGTTGAATAGGTTATTCATACCAAAGCCCTACATAGAGGAATTTTTTTATAAAGCAAGCTCTTTTTACAAAATAAATGAATACACAAAAACAATTATTGGATGCGGCAAAAAAACTGGCAGATATGGGAGAAGACTTTGGGGTTATTGTTGGAGATTTGGGACCAGAGGAAAAGCTCTGGTTGAAGCATTACATTTTGAAGTTGCCTGAAGAATTGGCAAAGAAGACAATCTATGGAAGGGCCGTCTGGAATAACAGACCAAACATTCCTAGGGATCGTGGAAGGCCAAAGAAAGATTAATTACGGGATGGTGTAAAGGTAGCACAGATTGCTTTGACCGATCTAGTCATGGTTCGATCCCATGTCCCGTAGCCAATCTTGACTTTGGCTTATGATTGGATACTCTCGGCTCGGTCAGTAAACCATAACCCCAAAAACATATGCCAAACAAGGAAGACCTTATCCAAGAAAATGAACAGCTTCAGGAAGTCCTGATTAATATTCACGAGACTCTCAGTAGCCTTTTTGAATACATCAATGATCACATTGAGATTGAAGATGAAGATGACGTTGATGATGCTGAGTTTGAAATTGAAGACGAGGAAGACGAAGACGAAGAAGAGGAATGCGACTTCTGTGGTAAGTAAAACTTGCCAATAATTTCTTCTGCATCACACATGATGGGTGTGGTGGGGAAACAGGAGAAAAGAAAACCCCGCTTAGATTGTGAGCTAGGCGGGGTTTTTACTTTTAAAAAAGAACCCCCTTTGGCACTTGCTCACAGGCAGAGGTGTGGGGGTATAATTTTAATAATTAAGCTGAAGAACCAGAAGTATTATAGTTGTTTATTTTAAGTGTCGCAGTTATAGTATAACCTGTATTAATAACAGAATTAAATACTTTGGAATTACCATTTCCTAATTTAACATTATTATAAAATACGCAATTATAATACTCTGATGCAGAATAGGCTTGGCCTCCGCTACCATCATCTACGGTAGAATTAAAAATGCATCCAAAAAACTTTGGATTGTAATTTGCTGAATTAAAAGAAACAGCTTGGAAATTACAAGAATTAAAATTAGGTAAATTGTAAGATAAATCTATTACTGAAGGCAAAAACGTAACGCCCGTGTAAATGCCTTCAGCAATTCCTCCTGTAGCAGAAATTACCGAACCTCCATTCATCCTAAATTTAGTCATGTTACCTCCGGTAGTTCCAAAGGCAACCGAACAATTGCTAAGATAAACTTCCCAATTATTAGCGTGAGTAAAATTAGTAAAATTACAATTTACAGCTTTTAAAGATCCATTTCCTGAGTATAAAATGCTTGTGTAAGTTCCGGTTGTATTTTCAATATAAACAAGACCTGTGTAATGTTTGAAATTTACGGCAATGCAATTAGAGAAAAATGCACTTTCTGCCGCATCAGATTTAATTAGCCAATTAGTACCTCCTGCATCTACTCCTATAAACTTGGTTCTTCCAACAGCAATAGTTACATTATAATTTGCTAAACTTCCTCCAACCCATGTATCTAAAAGTCCAGAAACAAAACTGTTGTCATAAGGGTTACTAAGTTTTGGTTCAATATGAATGCCTACATAAGTATTTTCCGTTGACCCACCCCTTCCTGCTCCTGAACTGCCAGTAATGCCAACATACATATTTTGCCAAACTGATTCTTCAGCTTGAATATAGGTATGTGTAACTCTTGCAGTAGAATCAAATCCTCCAGCAGACCAAAATTGATCAATAACATATTGTGCTGTTGTCGAAATACTTTTAGATGCTCCATCAACTCCAGCCCCACAACGCTCAACACTTATGTTACTTACAACACAATCTTGAAGACCGTCTTCAACAACGCCAAACCCATTAAGATTACTTATTTCTATTGTTGAAATATTTACATGGGCAATATGTTGTAGAATTAAACCATTTTGTTGAACTGTATCTCTTGCTCCTGATTGTGAAGTTATTCCAAAGCCAGAGATTTCTACTCCCCAAGGGCAAGACCTATTATTTGCTGTTTGTAAAGCTAAAATACCCCCAACTGAAGCATAATAATAAGTATTGTTGAAATTAGAACTGAATACAAACGAAGAAACTGGCGCAGTATATCCTATTCCAGTTGCAATAATTGCTGGAATAATAAATTGCGTTCCAGTTTTAAGCAAAAATACAGTTGATTTTTCACCATCACCAATAAAACTAGATTGAACAAAAATACTTGAAGAAATAAGATATGTACCAGCAACAACTTTTACAGTTCTTCCATTTGTTTTAGCGTAATCGCAAGCAGACTGTATTGCAGCCGTATCATCAGTAGTGCCGTCACCTTTAGCACCGAAGTCCTTAACGTTGACCACATCAGCGAAGCGGTTGGCTAGCGTTCTAGGAGTAGTACTGCCTGTAGCAGTAACCAAAGCATTATTGGGATTAACAGTAGTATTTGCAAAAGCCGCAACCTGCCCTTGTGGAGTCAAACCAACTCCATAATTAATACTCGTAGAAGCAACCTGCTGAAGATTCGGAAGGTAAATAGGTGCAGCAGCACTCCCGTCACCCCACCTAGTCTGACTGCCATCATACACAAGCCAGCTAGGATTCAAAGGCTTCGTCAACCTCGTAATCTGATTCCCATTTTGCCAAATCAACGGCCCCTGACCACCAGCTACAGGAGCGATAATGCTGATAGGGACTTGCGGAGGACAGGGCATAATGAGCGTAGCTTAACGAAATTTTTTTTCTTGTCTAGGAAAATGGTCGGGGGAGGATCAGGTCGCTCTGGTTTATCAGTCCAGCCCTCATTGCCTCCCCCAAAATTTATTTAAGGAATGTCAGCTTGTAAATAGTCGAATCAATCAATTGAGCAATATCATCAACCAAATTCTGAATCTCACTCTCCTCACCCAACACATACCTCTCCTCCTCCAACAATACCTTCAAAAACATCACATACTCCAAAGCATCCCTATTGCCAGAAATCTCAACCTCCTGATCAGGGTAATCAATCAACATCCCATGCCTACCCTGCCATGCCTCAATCACACCATCCACCAAATCAGGCATGCCAGTATAAAATTTCTCCAACGCCTTATGCTCAGAATAACTATGACTCCTCAAATGCAATACATGACCAATCGTAGCCGCATTCAAAAGCGTAATGAGTAATTCACCTTCAGTCATAATCAAAACACGCTACAGACCCTCCCAGACCTTGTAAAGCCTATTCCAAACTCCTAATCATATCCCTATCCCAATCACTCAACCTAGGATCTTCTATCTTCTCCTTCAATACCTTCGTCAACCTCTTCCTCTCCTGCTTCATCCCTCCATACCCTCCCGGATCACTACTCACCCCCTCTCCCAACTCATGTACCAAACTCCTCAACAACATTATACTCGGCCTCCTAAAATCCTCAGGTGGGTATCTCAATGTCATTAATACCATCTTTACAATTTACCCTCCTACCTGTCAACTCAACTTGCATCTACTCCATATCCTAAAAGGATCTTTTAAATAGGGAAACTCCCAATATAGGATTTTTTTTCATTGGGGCCTGTCGCATGCGACCGCCATATAGGGGGGGGTTGCAGGGGGTCCCCCCACCCGTAAGAGATTCCTTGGAAAGAGAGCCTACTCTGCTGGAAGAGTCTGCGCTTCGATGACAGGACCTGACGGTGGTAGAATCCTTTCCCCCTGTGCTTCCGTCTTACTAAGCGAGACGATGAACAGGAACGGGTTTTGCGCTTGAGGCTCCCGGTCTGCGTAGAAATCCCCGGCTATCTTGGAATCAATCTCGATCGCTCTCAGCTTGTCTACGCCTTTTACCCTCTTTGAAGTTCCCTCTTTGCCTTCGGTGATAACTAGCTCCTGAGCAAGGTCGCTCCCTTCGTGGAGTTCCCCCACTGGAGTGCGAACGCAACGAGCAAGAAATGACCGCTTTTCAGCTAGAGATAGAGCATCTTTTTCGAAGGCTTTCTCTCTTAATTTCTGAACCTCTGATGAGACACGAGGTGTTTTCAAGAGTCTGCATCCTACTGAACTGTAATCTTCAGATCGGTCGGAACGGACTATGTAACCGGCACGCCTAACAGATTCAGCGATGGATAGTCCCTTGATGACGTAGTTATCAACGAAACGCTTTTGCCTTGTGTTGAGTGGTCGCTTTTTCATGGGTGAGGAGTTTACGAGGTAAAGTTTACTTGTCAACGTAGAGACACACCGAAAGCCAACGTGCCCTTTCTGAGGGTCAGTCACTCTCGGAGTGTTATGAGATAGTGTGGGAAGGATTGACTATCTCAGAGTGGAGTCACTGTTGAAACCTCGCGCCTGCTGCGCTCGGTATTATAAAGGATTGCATGGGTGAAAAGTCAAGGAGATTCTTGATGTCTTGCAAAGAAATCATTGCTTGATGGATGTCTTGCTTGTGTATTACATGATGCAAGTGTCTTGCAATCTGTGACGCTTAGAGTCTGATAAACACTATGACAAAAGATTTTGCAAGATTCTTGAAATAGTTGTTGCAATGGTTGAAAGATTCTGCAATGATGATTGCCGTGATGAATGACCATCACACAACCAACCCCAAAAGGAGAACACCATGAACAAACGCACCGCACAACGATACACGCACCTAGTCAACAGCCTTGCCCTGCTAGGCTTCACAATGGACGATACGGATCGACTGCTGAAGATTTCCCGCACCCTTCACCGCTGGCACGAGTTGGAATGCAACGGAGATATTCAGCGCGACGAAGTAACGGAGAAACCGTTTGTCGTCCATCACTACACGAAAAACCGATACCCTTACCCAGACAAGGAAAAGGGTGCATTGAAACGCCTTGCCGAAATCCTAGAGGGTAAGGGAGTGACCCACTACCAGCAGACCGACCCTAGAGGGTGCGCTTTGTACCTTATTAGGCCGACCGATGTACCCGCAGGGGAAAGCGTAAATGCTTTCTATTCCCGAGGAATCGCAATCTGCATTGACTAATCCCATGAACCACCCAAGCCCCGCCTTGACTGAGTATCTGATAGAGAAACGCACCCGGCAGCTTGTGACGCTTGCCAGCGTCTTGCTTGCCCTTGTCTCGATCCTAGCCGCCCGTCTCGCCTACCTTGCCACCAACTAGAAATATGAAAAGCACCGAAATCATGCACATTATCCGAGGAGTCGAAAAGATCCTTGAGATCCACGACCAGCAGAGGAACCGCTTGATGGATGAACTCCGCGACCTCTCCCACCAATGGGAACAGGCCCGAAACGAGGAGGGAATCCCCTTTGAGCAATGGATCAAGATTCTACGAGACCGAGCTTGACGCATTGCAAGCGATTCTTGACGACCCATGGATAGGGGAAAACCCTTCCCACATCATCCAACGCGCCGACTGTTCCAAGGTCGTACGCTGACAATAACCAACGCCGGCCAGGATAAAAGAAACTGAAAGACCAATGACCACGACAACACAACAAGCCCAAACTCTCGCCGCACAACTTCACGACGAACGACAGACCAGAATAGACGCACAATGGCGACTCCAAATCCTAGCAGATGCCGTACAAAAAACCCTCTCCCAAATTTGCCACCCATTATACGGACACATGGACGACGGAGCCATGATCAAGGGAAGGCTATTGAATGCCCTCGACAAAGCCACGCGATAAAGGAGCAACGCCATGAAAACCGCCCGACTCCTTCACTCCGTAAAATTCTGGCCCGAAAGAGTAATGCCCTACAACGTAACACTTGAAGCAGGGGATCAAGTTTTCCTGCTATTGGACGAAGGCGAGAAGATCCTTGTGTCTTTGTCGCAGGAACCAACCGCAGGAGATTCCCGATGGATTCCCCGTGAACTTGTCACCCTATGAAAACCCGAAACCCCGCCGACCAGTTCCAACTTATTCCAGAGGATCAAATGCCCTTCAACCTAGCAGGGCAACCCCTACCACCAGAACCACCGCAGAAAACCACCAGCACAGAAACCCAACCCGACTTGATACAATGACCACGACAACCGCACCAGAAACCGCCGCAAACGACCAGCAAACGCATGATCAAGAACCCGAGCAGGATATGTCCATAGACGCTATTCTTGCCCGCTTAATACACAACACCGACCGCATGGCCGAAGAAATCGAGAAACTAAAATCCATGATCTAATGAAACCAGAGCAAACGAAAACCGCCATCAGAACCGCCGCCGAGCTTGTCGCAAACATTGAACCCTTGCTCCGTTGTGAAATATCACAAGCCAAACATCACGGGTTGTCCACCATTAAAATCTCCGCCGCAAGAGCAAAGGAGATCCACCTTTTAACCGTAATCCTAGAAAAGAGATTGAAAGAGATCCTTGCCAGCGAAACCGCCGCAAAACACGCTCTTGACTCTCACCTAGATCACATCTTTCAACTATAAAACCGCCGCAATGACTATTGACCACACCTGCAAGAATGAAGAGTGCCAGCATGAGTTCCCCGTTCACTACTATCTCGGAACAGGATTGTGGGAAGAGGAATGTCCCAAATGTCATGCAGAAATTGATGCTGAGGAAATCGAATCCCAATTCACCCCAGATCGTGATTCCTACAATGAAGAAGAGTAAAATTACCGCCGCCGCCGACCTTGAAGTCATCCAGCGCAGGGTAAGGGTCACTCAAGACTATTCCGCGAAATGGTATGACGGAGAATCCCCGCTTCTCAACTGGAGCGCGTTCCTGATGCGCCTTCAATGCAACGGCCATCTTCAACCCTCACCAAGGTTCAAAAATATAAGAAAATAAAACTTGATCGCTGCCCCCGCTTTCATACAATCCAACTTTTCAACTATGAACTCAACAGAAACACCCACCAAAACCACGCACGAAACCAAAGAAAAGGAAAATGTTTTCCTTGGCCTCTATTTCCCCGCCGAATTGAAAGCCAAAGTCGCCGCCGCCGCCGCCGCAGATGAGCGTTCCATGAGTCAGTTCGCAGTCCGCGTCTTCAAGAATTACTTTGACCAGAACCCCACAAATGCATGAGTGCGCGATTCTACGCTAGTGCGATTTTGATT
>Ga0208380_1000162_pt1 | contig 19835 bp, 4 predicted proteins | sample CryBogCBE27Jun07_FD_184570 | JGI IMG/M metagenome (GOLD analysis project Ga0208380, IMG submission 184570) | Freshwater microbial communities from Crystal Bog, Wisconsin, USA - CBE27Jun07 (SPAdes) | ecosystem: Environmental > Aquatic > Freshwater > Lake | place: Crystal Bog, Wisconsin, USA... | reverse complement strand
AGCAATAGCAACAAATCTGTTATTACCATAAGCAATACTGGTCCATGTTGTACTAACTGGTAACAATCCGCCGGCAGTCCATGAAGCACCGTTGTTAGTACTAATACTTGTAGTTGTGCTACCAGTTGCGATTGCTATAAATGTACCGCCAGATGTACTTGTTGCGCCAGCACCATAAGCAACTGCTGAGTAAGTTGCGCTAGCTGTCAAGGCAGTAATTGATGAACTCTTATTAGTCCATGTAATACCGTCTGTACTTGTAGCCGCGCTGGCTGTACCGCTAGTACCACCAACTGCTACATACACGTTATTACCATAGGCAATACTTACCAAGTCAGTTGTTGGCAATGAGTTGCCAGCTGTCCATGTTGAGCCAATATTAGCTACAGTTACATAGTTGCTGGTTGCACTTGAACCGCTACGGATAGCAACAAACTTGGCAGTTGAATCCAATATAGTTACAGTTGGTGTTGAAATATAACCATAACCACCATAGATTACTTGTCCATTAATGGTAGCCGCTTGTAGTGTATAACCACTTACACCATAACTTTGACTAATAGTTGGTGTAGCTTGTGCTAGTGTACCAACATATTGTAGTGTAGCTGTACCGTTGGCACTAGAACCAGTTGTAAATGTTGGACCAACTGTGGTAAATGTTCCTGTACCAGTACACAGATAGTAGTTAGTTTGGTTAGGTGTTACACCTGTATTCAAATAACTGTAGTATGTTCCCTGTGTTGCTGAACCACTTGATGTCCAAGCTGTTGCTGAATATGGAGCACCAATAGTTACTGTTGGAGTATTGTAATAGTTCTTACCCCATGTGTTTACAGTTAAACCTGTTACAACACTAGTAATTGCTGACACAGTTGGTGCGCTAGTATAGCCGCTACCGTTTACAGTAACAGTCACACTAGCCACACTACCGTTCAATACAGCACAAGTAGCTATAGCACCTGAACCGCTACCACCTGTGATAATAATTGTTGGTGCTGTTGTATAACCATAGCCACCGTTAGTAACGTTGATAGCTACAACTTGCTGATTTAATGTTCCGCCCAATGTTACACTGAACGAGGCATTAACACCGCCAAGTCCACCGACTACTGCTGTAGCTGTTGCGCCCTGGCCGCCGCCATAAATGACATCTTGCCATGCGTTAGTACCAGCACCTGTGTTCAATGCTCCACCGTTGGTCCATGTTGTACCGTTAGTGCTGTAAGCAGTTGTTGTTGAACCAGTAGCAATAGCTAGGTAAGTACCTGCGCCATATGTTGCCGCTTGCCATGTAGCACTGACTGAACCAACTGTACGACCAGTTGTTGTATAACCTGGAGCTGAATAACTAATGCGAGGCTCAATGATATAAGTTGTTGACAAATCAAGAGCTGGAGCATTGGTATAACCTGGTAATACATGATCCCAACCAGCGGCATACAATGTCCAAGGACCTGTTGCACTGGTCATTGTAGTAATTGCGCTACCACCGTTGCTAGCACTTACTTGGAATACAGTGCTTGAGAATCCGCTGACCACATAGTAAGCAGTTGATGCTGATAAACCAGTGCTGGTAATCGAACTGCTAAAGTAAATTGGCATGTTAGCATACAATGTTGCTGTGCTAGAAGTTACAAAACCAATACCTGCTGTACCACTAATTGTGTTACTTGCTGTTGTTACCAATTGACTTGCGCCAATTGTATAACTTGTGCCGGCTGTTGGAGTACCTGTTGCTGTCTGATTTAGAGCGTAAGTACCTTGCTGTCCTGGTGTGTAGAAGTTAACAGTTGTAGAGCTCAATGCCGCTATCAAGTTGTTACTGATAGTTGCTGTGCTTGTACCTGCGTTAAATCCAGTTACAAATGTGTTAGCAGGAATGCCTGTACCACTGACCAATTGTCCTGTTGTTACAAGACCACTGTTACCTGTAGTAAATGCGCCAACAGTAAATGTGTTAGTACCGCTAGTTCCAGTAGCAGGAGCTGCCGCTACCACACTAGTTGTACTTGTTGCTTGTCCAACCAAATATGTACCAGCTGTTACTGTGCCGCCGCTCAATACTTGGCCAAAGATCATGTTGCTTGAACCGGATCCAGCTGTTAAGATTGGACTTGAAATGTTTGTTACTGTACCAGCTGTTGGTGTTGTACCACCGATAACTTGATAAGTTACACTGGTAGCACTGACAATGCTAGTGATCTGTACACTAGTTGGGCTACCGCCATATAATGATCCAGTACCGTTTGTAGCTGAAATAAATCCACCTACTACAAAGTTAGCAGTTGATACAATACCTGTGATTGTAGCTGTCCATGGACTAACTGCTGTACCTGCTCCAGCAATAGTACCAACAGTACCAGTTGTACTAATGTTGGTGCTGGCAATTGTAGCGGAACTAATTGTTGCTGTGTTAACTGCGCTGATAGTTGTACCAGTTACACCAGTACCACTGATAGCCATACCTACTGCTGGTGTACCAGTTACAGTACCAGTTAACGATAATGTTGTACCAGCTTGTACACCTGTACCATTTGAAATAATACCGTATGCGCTGGCAGTACTGTTGTTAGTAGCCGATACACTAAAGTTAGTAAATGAATCTTTAACAACGTTAGCTAGTTTGTTACTGCTAGAGTAGTTTACAATGTTACCATACTGTCCAACACCTGTACCAGCTGTAATTTGAATACGCATACCAATGTAAGCACTAGACAAGTTAGTGTCAGTTGCCGCTAGAGTAATGCTAGTTGGTGTACCACCTTGGGCAATACTTGTGTTAGTCAAGTAATAACTACCACCAGAACCTTGTCCGTTGTTTAGGTCAACCAAACGTGTTTCAAACAATGCTGAATCACGGAACTCATCTTGTACCGCAGTTGGTGTTACACCTGAACCGCTGATAGTTGGAGTACTACTTGTATAGTTAATACCAGCATTACCATATTCTAAACGCCATACAATATTACTACCGTCTGTGATTACGTTAGTAATCTGTGCGGCATTGTAACGGTTGTTTACTGCGCCAACAATAGGTGTTTCGTATGTGTCAACACCTTCAGCAATAGTACCATATGTACCATATGAACTGTTACCGTTAGTAGCACGGATCTTACCACCCAATTCAGCTAGATAGCCTGCGTAATTATAGTAAGCGAACACTGAAACTAATTCAGTTAATGCGCCTGTACCAGTTACCCATACACCAATACCGTCTGATAGAACTTGTGTAAAGTCGTTTGAAACGATAGACTTGTTACCACCTGAGTGTAGTGCTCCATCGATCTTACATCCTGAGCAACCAACACCAAATGTTGTTACGTTTTGTACATAGCATGACTTACTTGTTACCCATGCGTTAGTATCGTTTGGTCCAAATCCTGGATCTAAACTTGTATAAGCACCAGCTGTTGGACGCTTAGTACCAAAGCTGTTAGCCGCTGTCAAGTAACCATTCAAGCCACTTAATGTCATGTTGCGGATACCGCTACCATTACGTACATAGAACATGTCGCTGGCTTGTGATCCTGCCTGCGCATTATTGTACAATATTGCGGCGCGACGTGTTTTGTAGTTACCTGGATATTGTACGTCATAGATTAACGCATTGATAAATGCTGTTGTATCGCGTACACACTTGGCTAGGCTATAATAGTAAGCTACAGTAACACCAACTGGTGTTGATGTTGTTAAAGTCACAGGACTTTGTGTTCCTTGTCCGTACTGGATAGTGCTTAGAACAAATGTAGTGCTACTAGGTATAGCTAGAACATAATATTCTGTACCAGCTGTGATACCGCCTGTTGTTGTACCTGTAAACTGTACAGGATCTCCAACTGTAAAGTTATGGTTACCGCTAGTTGTAACTGTATTTGATGACAATTGGAAGTTAGCTGGTGTACCAGATGAACCTACTACTTGTGATTGACTAACTACCCAAGTTGAACCGCTACCGCTAACAATATAAGTACCTGCTAGAGCGTTACCGACTGCTTGTCCAATTGCTACACCAGTACCAGTACTAACTGTTAAAATATTACCAGCTACACCACTAACGCCACTACTGATGTAACCAGTAATGCTAGTTGATGAATTTGTTGTAGCAGTTAATGTACCGCCATAACTTGCTGTAGTATAAGCTGCCGCTTCGTAGGCCAAGAATGTTGTATTGGCACGTAGTATTTCAACACCGTTGATTGTTGATAATGTATTGTTGTAAGTTGTTGTACCGTTTGTTTGTACTGTGGCACCTGCTAAACAAGTACCGGTTACGCTTACTGTATTAGTAATAGCAAACGCAGTACCTGGAAAGCTGGCACTGCCAGGATAAGAAGCAGTTACAGTCAATGTTGTTGTGCTTGGAACAGTGTTGATCCAATAAACATCACCGCCAATCAATCCGCCTGCAGCATTAAATGTCACTGTCATTGTACCAGTTGTGTTGGTCAATGTAATAGCGGCGCCGCCTAGTGTTGCGGCTACAGTAATAATACTTGCGCTGGCACTTTGAACATAATAAGTTGTGTTAGCATTGATACCACCAAATGTAATACCTGAGAAGTAAACTTGTTGTCCAACTACTACACCCAAGCTGGCCACTGTTGCGCCAAGTGTAATTTGGTTACTTGAAATTGCGCTAGCAGTTGTTACAATGTTAGCTGGCAAACCGCTAAATGTAATTGGCATACCAACATACATATTGGCTGTGCTACCAACTGTGATTACGTTTGTGCTAGTTGTTAGTGTTGTAACTGTAGTTGAATATGTACTTGGACCAAATCCTAAGCTCAATTGTAAACCAACACCGCTACTTACGTTAGTTGTAGTTACTTGGTTACCTGCTACTGTTTGTGTCCATGTACCGCCTGTTACTACGGTAACACTAGCTACTGTGTTATAAGTTGATCCAATAACTACGTTGCTACTAGCACCAGTTACTGCGCCGCCAGTGAATGAAGCCGCTGTACCTAAAATAGCGTTAGCATAACTTGATGCTAGAGTAACTTGACTACTTGTAGTTGCTGGAAGAGCAACATAATAAGTACCAGCACTCATACCACCTGAAGCTGTTGGAACATAAACACTTTGTCCACGAATTACACTGATAGCCGAACTAAATGTTGCTACACCTAGTGCTGTAACACTAGTAATTGATAAACCAGTAGTAGCAGTAGTTAATGTTGGTGTAAATGTTGCTGTACCATAAGCAGTTGTTACTGTTACAGTATCGTTTGAAGCATAAGCCTGAGTTTGTGTACCGTATACTGCGGCAGAAATAACAGTTTGGAATGTTGCTTGGCCATAAATTGTAGCAATAGCATCATCAATAGTTGTACTCAATGCTACTACACTACCACTTGCGGCAATTTGTTTAGCCTTGTAGCCGATAAATCCAATAGCACCAATTTCACTAACTGCTTGGTTAGCTACAACTGTTGCGGCACTGGTTGTACCGTTGTAATATTGACGTCCTGAAATAATACTGTTAAAGTTTGTACCTAACAATAAGTCCCAGCTTAGAGCATCGACAATATAACCTGCGTCACGATAGCAAGTTGCTTGTACAAAACTTTGTGATTGGAAATATTTTTGTACCCAATACTGTGTATCGCTTTGAATTTCTGTCTTGCGAGCTTGTAGTGCTGTGTAAGCAGACTGTAGTGCTGTGCTAGCTAGAGTATAAGCACCGCTAGTTACTGGAGTAATAGCAAATGTTCCAGTAATTGTAGTTGAACTACCAACAGTTTGACTTGTGCTAATTGTCCATGAGCTAGATCCTGAACTACCGTTACCTGAAACGTTAGCAGTGATGTATGTACCAGCTGACAAACCAGTACCAGTAATAGCCATACCAATTGTAATTGTACCACTTGTTACACTACTGACTGACAATGTTGTTGTTGAAATCGTACCAGTGAATACTGCTGTGGTTGGATTGCTGAATCCGTTGTTTAACCAATAGATATGGTCAGCAATACGGGTTTGAGCAAATGATCCAGCTGCCGCACTACCAGCATTACCTGTTGTTGTTTGGCTTAATGGGTTACTAGCACTACCAGTTACTTTGGTAACAGTACCGCGTGTAACAATAGTGTTAATTTCAGGTGTTAATAAGTTTGTTAATACACCAACATAAGCCGCTATTTGTGCTGTAGTCAACTGTGGTTGACCATAACTATAGTAACTGCTAGCCGCAATCAATGTTTGATTGTTAGAGCCATAAGTCATATCATACTGTAACGCATCTAAGATATACTGAACTTGTAGATAGAACTTGGCTTGTCCTGCGGCACCTAGCCCAGTCCATACTGAGTTGTATGTATTTGAGAAGTATGCGGCACAGTCTGCGATAATGAACGCATAGTTTTGTACAATTTGTGCCTTACCATCACCGTAACCAATCAAATAACTTGTGTTGTAACCTGTTGGAGTAGTAAAACTAAATGCTGGAACTTGTACAAGACCATTAGTAAAAATGTTTTGTATTGTAGCAGTATTTTGTACAATACTTTGTACTGCTGTTGCGCTACCTGTATCACCTGCTGGCAAGCTAGTATTTTGACTGCTTACAATTGGTGTACCAGCACTTGCGGCTGTTGTTGCGTTAGTATAGCTAACTGTAGCAGTTGTACAAGCTGTAACTTGATAACTACCATTGTATCCTGCGGCACCACCTGAGAATCCACTAACAGTAATGTATTGTCCTACTGAAAATGGAGCAGATGTTTGTGTAGCAAAGCTAAGAATCGCTGTACCACCAGAGCCAGTTGCGTTAGTAATTGATAATACTTGACTATTACCAGTTGTTCCACTAATAACAGTATTTGCTATTAAGTTTGACAACAATGATTTAGTACGTAGCAATGCGTTTACTGACTTTGGTTTGTCATTTGCTAGGTTAAGAATAGCACTTTGTGGCTGAACTACAGTACCACGTAGCTCGTCTCCAACCAATGCTGTATTTTTATGAACAACAATTGGCAATACTTCGTTGTATGTACCAGTCTTGATACTAATAGTTGTACCTGGATTGATTGCTGTTGGAATAGCTGTGGCTGTACCAGCGGCTATACCTGTTGTGATAATGCTGATTAAGTTGCTGGCAGTAGTGCTAGCTCCAGTTTCAGCTGTAACTGTACTGTCAATAATTTGTTTAGCTTGGCTACCTGCGCTGATACCTTCAACTGTTTGATAGTTAGTTGCTGGTGCTGTGTTAGATAACACGTTACCGACAAGAGTCTTCAAATAATTCCAGCTGGCAGTACTTGGAATAGCTTGATAACCAAATGGAGTAGTAATTAATGTGCTTGAAGTTGAACTTGTATAGTAGCTTAGTGCGGCCGCTGTAGTTTGTTGTGTACCACCGTGACCAATATCATAAACTAAAGCATCTACGATCAAGCCAGTATCGCGTTCACACTTGACAGTATTATAAACTAGTGCGCCAGTCATTTGTCCTGAGCCGTTGCTTAGACCAAATTGTGAACCGTTTAGTGTTTGGCTAATAGTAAATGTGTTACTACCGCTGTTAATTTGTAGTACATAGTATGTTGTGCCTGCTGTAATACCACCAAATGTTGTTCCTGTGAATACAATTGGCATACCTACATACATGTTAGCTACAGTAGTTTGAACTGTAGTACTTGCTGGTACGTTAGATACTGTAAATGAATTAGTAGCGTTAGCTGCCGCAGTAATGTTGAAACTATATTGATACACAACATAGTTTGAAATTTCTTTCATCATGAACTGCTTGTTTCTAGCTAGCAATGATTGTGCGTTAGTGTTTAAATAACCGTTTTCAATCTGTTGAGCTGCATAACGTACAGTTGCCCAAGGTTTATCAATAGTTGTACCTTGTCCGTTAGCAATAGTATCTGTACCAGTTGTAGCAACATATACTACGTTATTAACTTGGCCATAATATTGCCAAGCTGGTGCCGAACCGTTTACACGCAATACTTGTCCGTCTGTACCAATTGGCAAGCGTTGTGGACCGTTAGCACCATAATAAATTATATCGCCTTGTGTGGTCAATGCGGCACTTTCAGCACCGCTAGCAATTAAATTCCAATATGTAGCTGTAGTATCATTGTCAGGACGATTGCCTGTAGCACTTGTGTGTGCTAGAATACAAATGTAACTACTTGATCCCCAATAGACAGCATCACCTAGAACATAACCAGTACCAGTTAACCATGTTGAACTAATACCAGTTGCGGTAAATGTAGCAATAGCACCTGTAGATACAGTATTAACTGTAATTGTAATATCGTTTGCTGGGCTTAGACCACCAAGACTTGTACCTAAAAGTTTTAATGTATTGTTAACCGCATATCCGCTACCAGTAGCATTGATAGTTACTGTATAACTTGTACCGTTACGAGCAACGTTGAATGTTGCGCCAGTACCAGTTCCTAAAATATTTGTTCCGCTAACTGCTGTATAACCTGAACCGTTTTGTACGTTCCAACGTAGACCTGAATTTAAACGAGTCCAGTATGTACTGAACGGTGGAGTTGGGTTAGTTGTTGCTGTAATACTTGTACCAGTTGTTGTACTAGTAATTGTAAATGGTGTTGTACCACTTGTTGCTGTTGATTGCGTGGTGCTAACTGTAAAGTGTGTAGCATCAACTGGGGTGTTAGCCACATAATAAACTGTTCCCGCTACCAATCCGCCAGTACTTGTGGCAAATGTAATTGGTAAACCTGGTGTTAATACACTTGTGCTACCACTAGTTGTAATTTGATTAGGACGAGTACCATCTGAACTGATAGTTGTACCAGTAATAGTTAATGTTTGAACGCTACTATTAGCGGCCGCAACATAAGTATAACCTCCTAAGGTTACTACTTGACCAATTTGATAACTGCTAGCATTAGACCAAGCACCTTGGAAACTTAGACCAGTAGTAAATGGCTGCCAGTTGCTAGGATTTAAACTTGGATCGCTATTACTATTATTTTGAATTGCTGTATAAACATAACCACCGTATGTTACATTATCACCTACAGCATAAACTGTTGAACTATTCCATGAATTTTTAAATTCAAATCCATAAACTAGTATAGAAAAGTTTGAAGTATTAATTGTTGTACCGCTACTGGTATGCTGTGTTGTACAGATCCAAGCATCGGCACCAAAACGTACAACATCGTTTACACGATAACGTGTACTAGTTGCCCATGTACCAACATAAGTAAAGCCTGCGTTAAATACATCCCACTTGCTTTGGTCATTTTCAAGACCTAAAGCAGTTGTTGCGGCACTAATATGTGCTGTGTTAGCAACATAACTGATACCACCGTAATAAACAATATCACGAACTTTGTATCGTGTGCTTACTGCCCACGCACCTTGCCAGCTGAACGCATTGGCAAATGCTGTCCACTTGCTTTGATCTTGTTCAAGACCTAAAAACGTTGGAGTTGTATATGTAGCACTAGTATGGCTAGTATTACAAGCATAAACAGTTCCGCCCCACTGTACCAAATCATTAATTTGATATAGTGTACTGGCTGTCCACTGTCCTTTCCAGTTTAAGCCACCAGCAGTTAGTTGCCAGTATGATGTACCTAAGTCTGTTGAAAATAGTGCGGATGCTGTATGTGCTGTAACGCAGATATAAGTTTGTCCGCCTACTGAAACAACATCGTCTGGAACATAACTATTTCCAGTTGTCCAAGCACCTTGCCATACAAACTTAATTCTACCTAGTTTAAATTCTGCCATTTTATTATTCCTCTGATAATATTTATCTTAATTAAAATATTGGTGATCTGTGGTTGAAACTTCTCGCAAAAAATTCCAACGCCGCAAAATTTCCATCAATACCAGCTAATTGTCCTTGGAAGTTCACTTTTACATTCACTTTATTGCCAGTTCCTACAGTACCCGGAGCAATAGTACTACCACCAAATACTAAATTACCAGCTTGTGCTGTTGTAGTTACAGTATTGCTACTACCTGCTGACAGTCTGCTACTCAAATAACTCTTAATAGCTTTTTGTGACGGTATGATATTATCACTATTAGCCACAAAAGTTGGATCTGTCGAGAATTGTGTAATGCTTACACTTGATCCACCAACACTAATACCGCCTAAACTCAATTGACTCAAACCAGTAATACCAAACTGGCTAGTACTTAAGGTAATAATACCAGTTGATTGTTGAACACCAAATAGTGTACCAACTTTAAAGTTACCGTCTTGGTCACTAGCTGTATAGAATACACGACCATAATTGGCTTCAACTGCTTGGTTATTAGATACTGCTACATAACCTGCTGATGGTATACCTGGATAGTTACTGTTGATAGCATTTCCGTAACCAATATTCAAGAAGTCATGGTTGGTCAAACGTGCTTGACTATATTTTGTTCTAATAGTAATAGCCGAACCGTTGACTGGACTTAGAGCAGTACTCATGAACGGGTTAATACCAATCACAGCTTGAATATTTGGAGCTACAGTTCCATAAACTGCTGTAGCACTAGTTACTTTATAAATTGTACTATTACCAGCTATTACTAAATCGCAACCTGGACTTGGTAAACTAGAAATATTATTCATAATAATGTTATAACCAGTTTGGTATTGATCGGCATAACCATTACCTGTAATAATAACACTAGTACTTGTTGTTGAATAACCAGTACCTTTATTAGCAAATGTCGGACTACCTAATGAGCCATTACCAATTCTAGATGAAACAACTGACTGAGTTGTCACGTTAGGATCTGTAAATGTAACAGTTGGGCTAGCTGTATATCCACTTCCTGGTTCAAATAATGTAACTGAACTCATAACACCCGATGCTACTACCGCTCTACCTTTAGATCTTACGCCTGCTGAGAAATAGTTACCGCTATTTTGTCCATACAATGTAACAAATGCTCCAATATTAGTATTTGTATAACCAAATACTGCTACTGGTGTAGATGAATAAGAAGCAATAGTTCTTGTAGTCCATGCTAGACCACCGTCACTAGTATAAGCTGTACCTGTAGTATTGAAAGCAAGGAACACACCTTGTCCGTATACTAAATTACTTGCCGCTAGTGTAGTATTTGATGAATACCATGTTAGCGAATCAAAACTATAGTAACTATTTCCAGTTGTAGCTGATACCGCAACAAATCTACCATTGCCGTATGCTGTTGCTGATACTGTAATAGATGCTAGTCCGCTTATGTTATAACCAGTCCAAGTATTTCCGTTAGTCGATGTAGCAATATTTCCAGAACCAACTGTGACAAGGAATAAACCTGCTCCATAAGTTATAGCTGTTGGAGCTGTTACAATGCTGAAGCCACCACCAGCACTCCATGTAGCACCAAAGTTTGTACTATATGTGTTCTGACCAGCGGTGCTTACTACGGCAAAAATACCATTACCGTAAGCAATGCTACTCCAATTAGATGCGCTTGGTAATGTTGTTGCTGTCCAACTTACACCATTATTTTTACTTACATACGCTACAGCAAATCCAGCACAAATAGCTACCCAGTAACCATTACCATAGGCAATACCAGTCCAGCTAGCACTTATAGGCATAGTTAAACTGGTCCATGTATTGCCATCAACTGATCCTGCTGCCGCTGTACCAGTATTAGGTAATGCGATAAAATAATTTAATCCATAACCAATAGCGGCCCAGTTGTTACCAGCACCTGCTGATTGAACAGTATAGCTATTATTCTGTGAAAACGCTGGATCGGCAAATGTTGTGCGTGGTTCAATATAATAAACACTACTTGTGTCTAGTGTTACAATAGGAGTACCAGGGACAATATGATCCCAACCTGCCGCACCTACTGCCATAGTACCTGTACTAGTTGATAGTGTAGGACTTGTGCCTCCACCGCTAGTAGTTACCACTGTCATTTGATTAGATCCAGGTGTAAATGTTTTAACATAATAAGTAACACCTTGACTTAGTCCGCCAAATAGCTGTGTACTAAATGTTGCTGTCAATGAATCGTTATAGCTTAGATATAAAGCTAATTTCAAACCACTACTCAAACCAGTCATCGAACCACTAGCTGTAGTAATAGCATTAACGCTGGTACAAGTTCTTAAAGTCATAGAACCAGTTGCTACTGTTAAACTAACTGCTTGGCTACCGCCAGGTGTACCAGTTACAGAGAATTGATTAGTACCTGGGAATGTTTGTAAAATGTAGTAAGTTGTTTCAGTTACAATACCAGCAAAACTATTTCCGTAGAATTTGATTGGATTACCTAAAATAAATCCAGCAACACTTGATGTTGTAATATAACTGTTGCTATCTACTGCTGTAATAGTTTGTGTTGTAAGAGAATTACTAATTTGAATATTTTGTGAATCAACTACGTTACTAACATAATATTTCTGCCCAGATATAACTCCTCCAAATACTGCTCCAGTAAACACAATTGGATTTAATGGAACTATTTGTCCTGTTGATCCAACATTTATACTGTTGTTAGATGAACTACTGCTAGAGGCTGTTACACTTACTTGTGTTACACTAACTGTAAAGTTGTTACTGTCAATTACATCGTTGATATAGTAAACAGTACTTGTGGCCAAACCACCAGCTGTTGTACCTGTAAATTGAATTGGCAAACCAGGACTCATATTGGTAGTACTAGCGGCATTGATATAACTGCTATAAGATGGATAGTTCAATGTTAATGAACCAGTACCAGTTGTTAACTGTACAGGACTTCCACCTAATGTACTAGTAATTTGAATTGTATTAGTAGTACCGACACCGTTAATTACTGGATTAACACTATAAACATAGTAAACGTATCCAGGAGTAATTTGTGTAAATGTCGATCCGCTAAAAATAATCTGCATGTTAACAGCTAACTGAGCAGTACTTGTAACTGATAAAGTGTTTGTAGTTCCGCCTGTAGCACCTGTACAAGACATTGTAGCAAGGTTGGTGTTGTTAATTGTAGTGTTAAAGTATTTTGGCAAGAATTGTACTGGCTGATTAATATACATCTTGCTATAATCAGTTCCTACACTTAGACCAATCACGTTAGTACCGCTAGTTGTGCTGGTCACAGTTAGTACATCAAAACTTTCTTGTAGAATTTGTGCTACTTTAGTTGTAGCATTGTAACTACTGATGTATCCATACTGACCTGTACCAGTGCCTGCGATAATAAATGCTCGCATACCAATGTAAGCCAGTACGCTGTTAGCATCATTTAAAGATAGACTTAGTGTAGTACTGGTACTAGCTTGGGCAAAGTTGCTGGCTGTTAAATATCCAGCACCGCCTGGGCCTGTTCCTGGATCTGTGATACGAGCATTAAACACACTACCCGAACGTGTTTCATCCCCAATTACGCTTACGTTAGTTCCAGCACCTGTAATTTCAAAATAAGCAAACGCTGTATAACGGTTATTTTGTGTTTCAAGATAGAAACTTGGTGAGTATGTTGCTTGACTAATTTCAGTTTGTGCTCCATATACAATACTATAGTTGCCAGTATTGCCGGCGGCACTACCTTTAGCATAAAATCTATAGGTCAATGTTGTGTTGGCACCGTTGGTATCATACACACTCATCCAAATACGATACCATCCAGTAACCAATGTCTTGGCAGCACCGTAATTTACTGGCAACAATCCGCCGCCACTGCTAGTTGCTGTAACAGTATTGGTAGAAAATACATAATTGATATTGCTGGTCACTGTGCTTGTACCAGAAAATATTGCGCTTAGGTCAACACTAGGTGCTGTTCCTTGATAAACATACATGCTAACTGTATAGTTAGTTGAACTTCCTGGATTAATTGTTGTAGCTTGTTGTATATAACCAGTACCTGCTGTGCCGCTAGTTCCAGTCAACAACCATGCTTCTGACAATCCTGTTGGAGCAACGTTATTTTTTGACAATGTAATGTTGCTGTCATTGGTCCAAGGACTTGTGCTAAATGCGTTGCTATAGTTTAACAAGTTAGTTGTTGGTTGAACATAATTGCTACCAGCATTTAGATAAGCTAGTTTTAACAACTGAGCACTACCAGTTAGTGTACTTTGTACAGTTGCTTGTACTTGTGTACTTTGATTAAAAATATTTCCGGTAATAGGGGTTTCACTAGTGTCGTAACCTACAGCTACAACACCATATGTACCATAACTGCTGTTACCGTTAGTAGCACGAATCTTTCCACCTGCTTCGGCAAGATAACCAGAGTAAGCATAGTAGCTGAATACACTAACTGCTTCAGTTAATGCGCCAGGACCGGTACACCAAATACCAATGCCATCGCTTAAAATAGTTGTATAATCGTTTGAAACAATTGATTTATTGCCTCCTGCGTGTAATGTTCCGTCTACTTTATATCCGACACAACCTGTACCAAATAATGATACGTTTTGTACGTAAGGACTCTTACGGAAAATCCATGCGCTGGTGTCATTAGGACCAGTTCCTGGATCAAGACTTACATAAGCACCGCCTGTTGGTCTACTTAATAAGTAAGCATCCGGTGCTGATAATGTTCCTAGTAGTCCATTCAATGTCATGTTACGTAAGCCGCTACCGTTACGCATATAGAACATGTTTTGTAATGCTCCGCCACCGTAGACTAAGTTGCTACCTGTGCTAGTAGTCAATGCTAGTAAACTGCTACCTGTGCTAGTAAATGTTGAAATAGCACCTGCGGCTGTTGTTACTACTGTGATAGTAATATCATTTAATGGACTAGATCCGCCAATACCGGTTCCAGCAATCTTAAGTGTATCACCATTAGTATAATTTGTGCCGCCACCACTTAGTACAACATTAAATCCTGCGCCGTTTCTTGTTACAACAAATGTTGCTCCTGCGGCTGATGGATTAGATACAGTGGTATTTGTCGGAGATGATAAAGCAGTACCAGTGAAACTAAATGCGTTAATAGTTCCAGAAACTACACTAGTTGCGGTAATAGTAATATCATTTACAACTGCTGTACCTTGAACGCTTGCTCCAGATATAGTAACTTGGTCGCCTACAGTATAGTTTGATCCACCAATGTTAATGCTGATATTATAACTACCAGTAGAAGTCTTGGCTACGTTGAAAACTGCTCCAGTAGCCGCATTATTAGCTACAGTTTTGTTTGTACTAGCCACTGCTGTAAATGATGTTACAATACTTGTAATACCAAATTGTGTTGATGTAACACTTGGGCCTACAATGTAATAAGTTTTTCCAGCAGTTAATCCGCCTAGTGTAGTTGATACTAATGCGGCATTTACACTAGCTACCAATTGAATTGGTGTGCCGTCTGTCATTCCAGTTGTACTGGCTGCAGTTAATAAATTAGTTGCTGAGCTAGTTGCTGTGATAACTGTGTCAATCACGTTAGCTGGTTGTACTACTACACCACGTAGTTCGTCACCTACCAAGGCTACGTTTTCTGGAATAGTAATCGGTAGTATTTCATTATAAGTTCCTGTCTTAACAAAGATAGTAGCTGTTAATCCTGAGTTAGGACTAGGAACTTGTGAAGTAGTTTGGTTAGTTAACGCTGTGGTCAATATTCCCATTAAGGTAGTGGCCAAAGTAGTAGCTTGAGCTTGGAATGTATAATTTACCGGTGCTGTATAAGTTACCGGATTAACTACACTATTTGCTGTTTGATAAGTAGCTGTCTGAGCTTGGCCGCTAATTACACCTTGTATTGAAATTAATAATTGATTTAAAGCCGCGATAAAATAAGAAATCTCACCAATAACAGTACTACTGTATAAAGTATTAGAAGAACCATAGGCAAAGTAACTTAATGTAGCGGCCACAGTCTGACTATTTCCGCCGCGAGCAATGTCATAAGCAATAGCATCTACTACATAACGAGCATCGCGTAGAGTTTTAGTTTGATCAAATACGCTGGCACTGGTAAACGGAGCTGTTTGGCTTGTCTTTTGTGACAACATCCAATAGTACATTTCTTGTACCATAAATTCTCTGTTGGCTTCTAGTGTAGCACTGGCTTGAGTATAAGCTAAACCATTTCCTACTTGTTGGCAAGCAAAGGCAATAGTTGCCCATGGTTGATCCCAACTGGTTCCATAGTTAGCACTAGCACCTGTAACAATATTAATTTGTCCAGCCATAGTAGAATGATACTGGCAGTGATAGTATAATACACTTGGAGCGCCAACTGGAACTGTAAATGTTATAGTTCCGCTTTGTGTTCCGTTATTAGTAACACCGTTTGAGTAGACATTGTTTGCGTTGTAGCTGCCGGATGCTGATAAAATCCAAAATGGATGTCCTGTAGCATTAACGTTAAATGTATATGTTTGACCTGCTAACAATGTTAGTGTAGGATTTGTATTTCCGTTAATAGTATATGATGAAGATCCGCTGTTAACAACAGTATAACTTTGTGGACCGCTAGTACCTACAGTATCTACACCATTAGACGCAACATAATAAACGTTAGGAACTTTGTTAATATAACTCCAAGCTGGAGCATTTGTTGACACACGTAACACATAAGTTGTAGTACCAATCGCCAATGCCGCATACTGAGGTACAGTACTAGTGCTGTAATAGGTAATGTCACCGAGAGCACCTGAAGCATTTTTTTGGAAATGCTTGATATAAACTGTCCAATATGTGTTGGTCAAATCCTGATCAGGTTGCTGACCTTTAGTTCCTTGTAAAGCATAATAAGTTGTATTGCGCCATACTACTGTATCGCCAACTACATAAGTGTTGGCAGTACTCCATACTCCTCTAAAATACGCACCTGGAATTAGTAGTGTCCAATAAGTAGAATTTACACCAATAAATGTTAATACTTGAGCGTCTGATAATGTCGCATTAGGTGCCGCATTTAATGTTAATGTATTTGCTCCAATATTAATTGCGCTAATATATTGTCCGTAATTGAATCCGGTACCTATAACAAAATCGCCTACACTAAGACCGGTCACACTATTAACAACTACAGTAGTTCCGCTTGAGCCGGCTGCTTTATAAGTTGTTGAATTGTAATTTTGACTTGGGTCTTGGCCTACGCTGTTAGTGTTAGCACTAAAACTACGACCGTCACGGGTAACAATAGCACCAACTGGATAAGTTGCTGAACTATTCCATTCTCCGCTGATTGTAAATCCGCTGGTTACAATACTCCAGTTGGTTCCGCTATCAGTTGTTGGATTGTTTCCAAGGTTGTTACTGGTATTGCTGATATAACTATATCCACCGTAAAGAACAATGTCTCCCTGTTGATAAGTTGAAGTAATTAACCAAGTGCTGGCAAATTCCATGCCAGGCATCCAAAGTTGCCAACGGCTAGGTGTAAATGTAGCATCAGAGTTGTATGTTGTACAAATGAATAATTCTGCGCCTTCGCGAACTACATCATTTACTCTATAGCGTGTGCCTGCGACCCATACACCTGTATAGTTAATACCGCTGAATAAAATTGTCCAAGCACTTTGATTAGCTTCTAAACCTAACGCAGTTGTTGCCGCACTGGTATGCTCTGTTGTACAAGTATAAACAATACCACCATATCTTACAGTATCGCCTACGCCATAGTTTGTTGAAGGAGCCCAGTTACTGTTCCATTTATTAGTTTGAACATAAGTAGCCCAGTTAGACAAGTTAAGAACAGTTGGAGCAGTTACTACGCCAGATGTACAAACATAAACAGTACCGCCATAAGTGACTAAGTTTCCAGGAGAATAATTATTGGCAGGAGTATAAGGACCAAGCCATGCTTTACCGTCAATTTGTAGACCCCAATAGGCACTGGCTAAATCAGTTAAAAATGTGCCGCTGGTATGTGGAGCAAGACACAAATAAGTCTTACCGTAATATTGTACCACAGTATCTCTAGCATAAGTGGTAGCAGTAGTCCATGGGCCGCCCCATGAAACACGTAGTCTACTTAATTTAAATTCTGCCATTTCTAATCCTTGTCGTTATTTTACTTATGCTGGGTATGTTGGTTGAGTTTGATTAATTCTAGCCACTAACTCACCTGTATTGTCAATATAGTAATACATGTTTTTTGTGTCCCAACGATATTGCTGATATTTTAAATTAGCATAAGGTTGGCTATGATCTGCTATTTGTCCGTCAAAAAAGTCTACACCGTATTCAAACATTTCAAAGTTTGCTACAGTTTCACCTGGGTTATTAATTGTGATTGATCCGCTGGCATCTGTCAATTGATCCACACGAGCAAAGTACAAATAACCTTGACTGTTAATTCTTAATGCGTAGAAATATCTTGGGGTATCTTGCCCTAATTGTTCTACTGATGTATTTTCGCCGCCAACATAAAATGTCATGATCTTATCCTTATGTAATTACAACATAGCTGATAACTATGTCTAAACTGCTGGCCTGACTGCTGGTAACAATCACACTGGTATTGGCCGCTAGAATTAATTTTTCACCGCCTGTAATAACACGTAAACTTTGGTTAGCAGGTATTACCACGTTGCTGATAAAATAAGCTGCCGTTGAACCGTTGTTTAACTGTATACTGGCTGTTAATAGTGTACTGGTTATATTAGTTAAACTAAACCCAATCACAGTAGTACTACCTGTAGGAGTTGTTAAAACTGTTGTGGGTGTTGTACCTAGTGCGTTTTGAATTACGTTGCCGAATGTCGATGCCATGTTATTTTATCCAAAAAGTAATGCGTAAGTAATTGAAGTACTAGCGGCTGTAGTTAAACTAACACCGCCACTTTGGCCGGCCACGCTGTTCCACAAACTTCCATTATAAACTTCCACATATTGCTGTGTTGTATTGTATCTAATCATACCAGTTTCAACTACGCTAGGGTAATTAAAGCTAGAACCTACTGGTATTACCATACCATTTGTACCTGAAATTTTTACATATCCTGTTGGACTTTCTACAAATTGCGTAACTGCGCCAGCAACAATATTGGTAATATTATTGTTTACAATCTGTATATTACCAATAACGACTCCGCCAGTTCCTGTGGTAGCTAGGTTAATGTTTGTATTAGAATTTAATGCGCTGATTGTATTACCAGTAATTTCTAATCCGGTAGTTTTAAAATCAGTTATGTTAGCTGTAGTAGCATTTAGTGTAGTAACGTTGAAACTATTAGCATAAACATTGTTCCAAGCTAGGCTACTTGAACCTAAATTGTAAGTGTTAGTTGCCGCTGGAATAATGTCACTGTTAACTTCTCCAGTAAAACTAATAGTATCGGTTGTTTGATTACCCAACTGAATATTGCCGTCAGCAGTAATAGTTCCAGTAGCGTGTAAGTCGCCTGTAATCAATACATTTGAGTTTAAATTGATTGCGCCAGTACCGTTAGCTTGTAAATTAATGTTACCATTAGTATTAGTACTGCTGACAGTATTGCCATTTAAAGCTAAGTTTCCAACATTGATAGTGCCAGAAAATACTGTAGGGTTAACACCGTTAGGAGTTAAGTTAATTGTGTTGCTACTACTGCTAATAGTGTTGCCACTAATAGTAAATGTTGCTAGATTAGCTTGAGTAGTTGCGTATAAGTTAGTTGAGCGTGTAGTACCGTTTACATCTAAGTCGTAGGCCGGCTGAGTGGTATTAATGCCAATGCGGCTGTTAACAACATCCAGATAAAGTAGGCTCGTCTCAAAGGCTAAGTTAACCCCGTTGCGAAGGAGGTTGTCCTTTAAGAGCGGACCCGAAATTCGACCAACAGCCATTATCGCTCCCTTATACCCCGTGTTTCACGGTTAACCTAGTTTGGATTTCTCCGCATTCCTTTCGGACTCTTTGTCGGTTTACCACAGTTGAATATCGTAAAATCTTGGTCAGATTTTACAGTAATAGTATTTAGCTGT
>Ga0208380_1000161_pt1 | contig 20077 bp, 18 predicted proteins | sample CryBogCBE27Jun07_FD_184570 | JGI IMG/M metagenome (GOLD analysis project Ga0208380, IMG submission 184570) | Freshwater microbial communities from Crystal Bog, Wisconsin, USA - CBE27Jun07 (SPAdes) | ecosystem: Environmental > Aquatic > Freshwater > Lake | place: Crystal Bog, Wisconsin, USA... | reverse complement strand
AGTATACACAGCTGGTGGTTCTGGGAGCGGACAATCTTATTTGGCCACTACTGCAATTCAAAGCGGAACTCGTATTTCGGGTGTAGTTCAATACATAGCAACATTTTAATTAACTAGATTGGATTATCTAGTCGGACATTTAAACAAAGGAAACAAAATGGCATTAACCAAAGAAGTAGCAATCGACAAAATTGAAGTTTTAGAAAACGGCGCAATTCAAGTTCGTCAAATCACTCGAATTGTAGAAGACGGCGCGGAGTTGTCAGCTTCATACTCACGTTGGGCACTTAACCCCGGTGATGACCTCATCGGTCAAGACCCAAAAGTAGTTGCTATTGCCAATGCAGTTTGGACACCAGAAGTAGTAGCCGCATTCAAAGCCGCTCAAGAAGCCAACAAACCAGCCGCCTAAAAGGTTTTAAATGAACGAGATGGACCCAATCAAAACCGCAAGGGAGCTTGCCACCCATGCCAATGACATTGAGCACCTACAAGCCGACATGGACAAGATGATTCAGGAGATGAAAGAGATCAAGGAGTGCATCCAAGCCATCCAGAAGACCTTAGCTGAGGCTCATGGTGGTTGGAGACTGCTGCTCGGAATCGGCGGCGCTGCGGCTCTGTTAGGTGCCATTCTGGCCAATCTGTTTCAAGGCTTTTTGAACAAGTGAGCCAAATACTAAAACAGCTTCTTACCGGCAAAGACTGTCAAACTTATGACATCGGCCGGGTGACTTGGCTAATTAGTTTATTGGCCGTCATTGCGCTCGCCTTTTATGAGGTGATGAACAACACTGTTAGTATTCGTGAACTGGCTGAGTCATTAGGAATTGTCTCAGCCGCTGGCGGAGCCAGTGTGGCCATGAAGGGCAAAACGGAACCGGGGGACTGATGTTTCCATTATCCATTCTTACCTATGTCAAAATTGGATTGGTTGCTTTATGTTTATGCGGCGCTGGCTATCTTGGCTACAGCTTGGAAGCTGCTCGATTTGATCGTTATAAGGCGGAGCAACAAGCCCTTACCCAAACGCTTCAAGAAGAGCACCAAGCAGCCGCCGACCAAATAAGGAAAGAGAAAGATGCTCAAATTGCTTCTATCAATAACAGCCTCGCTGATGCTCTTGTGCAGCTGCGTAGCCGTCCCAGTCGCGCCCAAGGCGCCGCAAATGGACAAGGCGGAACTGGGCTGTCCCTTTCTGCAGAGGATGCAACTTTTCTTGAGCGGGAAGCTGCCCGAGCAGACGTGCTCAGAAGCGCGCTAGACGCTTGCTATAAACAATACGATTCGTTAAACAAATGAAAAAAGAAGAACTGTCCGCCTATGTCACCCTTATGGCTACTGCCACGCTTACTGTTATCCTTCTTAGCATGGTTGGCGCTTTGCTTGTGGGTTTATTTAATCCTGCAGTAGACAATACCGAGATATTTAAAGCAATTACTCCAGCCTTCCAGACTATCGTCGGGGGCTTTATTGGCCTAATCACTGGCATTAAGATTGGCGAAAACCAAGAGTAGTACCCCAATTTACGCTATACTAGCGTAGAGTAAGGAGCAAAAATGAATAAAAAGATAGTTGTAGTACTGTTGTGGGTTTTAGGCATATTTGCCGCAATTCACTTCACAGACCGTTATACCCAGATTGAAGAGAACATTATGGCAATTGCTAAATCAACCCTAGACTTCATCACCAAAGAAGAAGGTGCCCGTAACAAGGCCTACAAGGACTCTAAGGGCTTGTGGACCATTGGTGTTGGCCACCTCATCAAAGCGGACGAACAATACCTGCTAACAGCTACCCTGACAGACGAACAGGTAGAAGACCTGCTTAAAAGCGATTTAAAGTGGTGTAGCGAGGCCGTAGAGACCTCAGTGAAGGTACCCCTACAGCAACATCAATTTGACGCCTTATACAGCCTCTGCTTCAATATTGGGGGCACTAACTTTGCCAAGTCTACGGTAGTCAAGAAAATCAACGAAAACGACATGCAAGGGGCAGCCGATGCCATCTTGATGTGGAACAAACCAGAAGTACTAGTAAACCGCCGTAAACGCGAAAGAGCGTTATTTCTAGGGGCGTAAAACCCCATTTTTCTGCATTATTGTATATAGAACACTTAACCCTAAGGAATATCATGGAAGGCTTCAAATCAACCCCTAAGATGCAATGCTTCAAAGAAGGCGGATCTGTCCAGCGTAAAATTGAAAACTTTACCAAGCGTGACCGTAAAGTTGTTGATGAAGCTGACATCAAGCAAGACAAAGCGATTGTTAAAAAAGCAATCAGCATGCACGACGCGCAAGAGCACAAAGGCGAGCACACAGACCTCTCCAAACTGCGTAAAGGTGGTCGTACTAAAAAAGATTGTGGCACAGTTAAGAAGTATAAAGCCGGCGGAGCTGTTGGCGTATATGGCGCAAAGAAAACTTCTGGCGACTTAGACAGCATTGAAAAAGCCAAAGATATCAAGCCAGCTAAAGCAGCTGCTCCATCTAAAGCCGCTGTTAAGCCAAACTTCAAAGGCAGCGATGTAGAAAAAGAAAAGAGCAAGCCATCTGCTGACGCAGTTTCTATGATCAAGAGCAAGCAATCTGGTAAAGCTGCAGCTGCTAAATCCGGCGCTAAGGGCCCAGACGCATTCAAAAAAGGCGGCAAAATTAAAAAGTATGCTTACGGTGGCGATATTATTGCCTCAGCAAATCAGCCTTTAGGACCTAGTCCAAAAATGATAGAACTTGAAAAGCAACGCCAAATGGAAAAAATGAAGCGCGCACGTGCGTTGCCTCCTTCCATGCAGTCTCAGCTAATCAATCAAGATCCTTCTGCAGCCGGCTTAACTCCTCCAGCGCCAGCACCAGCACCAGCACCAGCACCAGCACCAGCAAATCAAATGGCTGCTCCAACTGGTATGCCAACACAAAAACGTGGCGGCAAAGTAAAGCGTAAGTGCTAATATGCCAATCAAGTCTAAAGCACAATTGGGCGCCATGTATGCTGCTGCTGAAGGCAAAAGCACACTTGGCATTCCTAAAAAGGTTGGTAAAGAATTTGTAAAAGCTGGTAAAGCTAAACCTAACCTTCCACAAAAAGTACAAAAGCGAGCAGCTGGAAGAGGACGCTAAATGGCGTATAGCGGCACATATAATCAAACTAAGGTTAACGTTGATCAGTTAATCTCTTACGCGTATCGTGATGCTGGTAAGACAGCAGAAGAAATGACGCCTGAGTATGTGCAAGCTGGTAAGCAAGCACTGTTTTACATTTTACAAAATTCAGTCAACCGCGGTATCAATATTTGGTTGCAAGAAGTTGTAGTAATGGGAGCCCAAACAAACCAGCAAGTTTTACCAATGCCAACCAACTGCGTTGACGTATTGGAAGCTAACTGGATTTACATTGTAAACCCAACTTTTTCAGCCACATTGCCAACAGACAATCCAGCTGTTTACACATTGTTTGACCAAACAGGCAACGCAGATTTAAACCAGCATGCTACAACAACACTGGCTAAAAATTACTTTGGTGCAGCTTACTCTCAAGCGACGAGGTTATACTATGTTGGCTTTAATGCTTATGCTCCTAGTGGCCCTGTTACTTACAATATTGATTTTCAAGTAAGCACCGATGGTGTTACATGGGAAACTTGGGAATCATTCCCAGCTGTTACATTGACTGACCGTCAGTGGCAATACTATGGTATCAATACCACTCAAGCATTTAACTACTATCGCTTAAATAACCGCACAACTGGCTCTACAATGTCATTGAGAGCATTGCAGTTTGCGCAATCACAACAAGTAATTCCTATGGCTCGTTTGAACCGTACAGATTACTTCTCTTTGCCTAATAAGCAATTCCCAAGCCAACGTACACTACAGTACTGGTTTAATCGTCAGATTGATCCAGAGATGTATCTATGGCCAGTTCCAAACAATAACTTCCAAGCGTTTTCTATGATCTTGGAATGTCAACCACAAGACGTTGGTTCATTAACCAACGAGCTGTATATGCCAGATCGTGCGATAAATTACTTCCAAGCTGCTTTGTCACACAAATTAGCAATGCAGCTTCCGGGTGTAGATATTAATCGCATTACCTATTTGGAAAAACTTGCATTAGACGCACGTACGCAATTTGAAGAAGAAGACCGTGATAAGTCTCCTATTTACTTCCAACCTAATATAAGCTACTACACACGATGAGCGGCGCATACGAAATGACTTATGATAACCTCATTGCTGATGTTATCACTTATATGGAGCGCGATGATCCCGGTTTCATTGCTCAGATTCCAAGCCTAATTGGTTTGGCTGAGTCTGCCATTGCCGCAGAATTAAAAACATTATTACAGCTTACTGTTGTTGAAACAACACTAGCCGCCAATCAGGTTATATTAAATAAGCCGGCGCGTTGGAGAAAAACTGTTTCAATGAAAATTAATGGTGCCCCGATTGTAATGCGTTCGCAAGATTACATTGCACAGTATCAATCTGAATCAACAGTCGGCACACCAAAGTATTATGGTGAATATGATTATAACAACTGGGCAATTGCTCCTGCTCCAGCTGCAGCATCTTCTGTAGAAATTATTTATTACAGTGAAATTCAGCCATTAGATTCAACAAATCAACAAAATTTATTTACCCGTGAATGCCCACAGGCAATGTTGTTTGGTACTTTATTACAAGCACAAGGTTATTTAAAGGCGCTGGACAAGTTGCCTGTTTGGAAATCATACTATACAGATTCATTAGCGGCCCTCAAGAAAGAGGACGATGCGCGCAGAATCGACAGAAATACAACGGTTCAGGAACCCTAATCTATGTCACAGTCATTTACATCGCCGTTTACTGGTACCGTTGTTGAACCAACGGACGTATCGTATTACGCTCTTAATTTTAGCCAGAACACTCAGCTTTATTGGCCAGCAGTTGTCAACCCAACACAAGTTCCAGCTTCACGCATTATGGACTGCGTGCCATCAACAACCGGTCTAACCGTTTTATTGCCTCAAGGCAATCAGGGTTCTGTTGGCACCGATATTTTAATTCGAAATAAAGGTTCTGTTGATTTTACAGTAACTGATTTTGACTCCTCACAATCTGTTACTGTAACAGCCGGCACATCACGTTATTTTTATTTATCTGATAACACAACACCAGCTGGTATATGGCAAAATGTTCAGTTTGGTACTGGCGTATCTTCCGCTGACGCAGCGTCGTTACAAGGCGCGGGATTAACAACTATTACTGGTCAGTTGGCTGTAACAAGTAACGTGGTAGAAGTATCTTCTATTCCAAACATTACTAACAACAGCCGCGCTGCTACCTTTGTTTGGACAAGTGGTAACGGCACCTTTACTCTTCCAAACCCAGCTACTTTATCCGGTGGTTGGTTCATTGGTTTTAGAAATAACGGTTCTGGCACACTGTCTATTACCCCAACTTCACCATCATTGATTAATGGTTTATCTACCATTTCAACAAACCCGGGCGACTCTGGTTACATTTTATTTGAGCAGTCTACTGGCACATTCTTTACAGTAGGTTGGGCTGTTCCAGCTAACGTTACCTTCTCGTCATCTACCTATGACGTAGACAGTATTGTCGGTAACACATTAAGCCTAGTATCGTATGCTCCAATTATTCAAACATACGTTGCGCTATCTGGCACTCGTACAGCCACGTTAAATGTTGTTCTGCCGGCAATTACCCAGATTTATATCTTGGTAAACGACACAAGCTCTGGCGCGTACAATATTTCATTTAACGTATCTGGCGCCACAACACCTCCTGTTACATTGTCAGCCGGTCAGGTTGCAACAGTACTTAGTGACGGTAACCAATTGTTTACCTTGACTCAAGCAACTACTGGTGTGTTTTTGGCAAACAACGGTTCTGTAACTGCGCCGTCGTTCTCATTTAATGCAGACCAGCATACCGGCATGTATTTGTTAGGTACCAGTGTTTTAGGCTTTACTGCCAATTCAGTTGAGTTGCTAAACATTGACAACACCAACACATCTAGCCCACAAGTATCCACCCCAGCAACGTTTAACGCTGGGCTTATTCCCGGCGGTACGTTCTAATGGCTGATCAACAAGGTAATCAAGGCACAACACAAGAACAGTACAATTTAGTTTATTCCTTAGGTGTTGAGCCCGGAATTAAACGAGATGGTACTCAGTTCGAAGCTCGCGAATATAGCGATGGTGTATGGTGCCGTTTTCAACGTGGTACACCTAAGAAAATGGGCGGCTACCGCGAAATCTTTTCTACGTTCGATGGAATCTTACGTGGAATGATTACCAACGCCTATAACGGCGTTAACTATGTTTTTGCCGGTACAGCAAGTACACTAGACATCTTTACAACCGGCACCACTTTTGCGGTAGGCTCTGGTCCCTATCAAGCCATCTTTATTCCGGGCTATTCTAAATTTACCTATGCCACATTAGTAGGTAACACCATGACAATTACCTCACCAAATACAGATTTGACTTCTGTATTTAAAGCAGGTACTAAAGTCATATTTGATCAAACTCTTCCCGTTGTTTATACCTATCTTGTAGCAAGCTCTTCGTTTGCTTCAAGTACTACTACCGTTGTCTTTACAGCTTCGGTAACTACAACACATACAGGTTCTGTTTGGTTGTACGACTATTCATTCCAGCCAGACACCCGTAACTTATGGCAGTTTGACTTGCAATACAGCCCAACTGGCGGCGCGTTAGAACTAATTGCACACCCCGGCTTAAACTTAAATAATATTGATAACGGCGTACCAACGCAAGTTCAAGTTGGTAGTGTGTTACCAAACGCTTCAGAGCAATGGACATTTACTGGACTAGCTGATACTGGCGGACAAAACCCAACATACAAGCCAATCGTGGTTGATGGCGGTGTTTGTGTTTTATACCCATACCTTTTTGTGTATGGCTCAAACGGTTTTATTGCTAACAACCACGTATCTACAACATACAATCAACAGTCATTGACTGACTGGAATGGCAACACAGCCAACCAAGTTAACATGTCTTCCAGTAAGATTGTTAAAGGCATTCCAGTTCGTGGCGGTACAAACGCACCATCTGGTTTATTCTGGGCTACTGATTCCCTTATTCGTGTTTCCTTTACAGGCGCTTCTCCGTACTATTGGAGATATGATATTGTTTCCAGCCAAATCTCCATCATGTCTTCCTCTGCCGTAGTAGAGATGGACGGCGCGTACTACTGGATGGGTGTTGACCGCTTTTACGTATACAACGGTCAAGTTAATGTTTTAGCTAATGATAAAAACGTAAACTGGCTATTTGACAACCTTAACTATGAGCAGCGCCAAAAAGTATGGGCTACTAAAGTTCCGCGTTATAACGAGATTTGGTTCTTTTATCCTAGAGGCTCCGCAACAGAATGTACTGACGCTATTATCTATAACGTCAAAGACAAAATTTGGTATGACGCCGGCTCTGCTGTAGGTGCTCAAAGATCTTGTGGTTATACTACAGAAATTTTCCCAACACCGATTTGGGCTGACTGGAATTATTCCTCAGTTTATAGCCAGCCTTATACTATTATTAATCATCCTGCTAGTTTGCCAGCGCCAAGTACAAGCCAAATTTATGTTAATGGCGATGTAACCGGAACATTTAGCCCGGGCGATTATCTATCTTTCTCTATTGTTCCGCAAGATTCAACCTATAAAGTTATTACTAGCAGCTTTATTTTTAATTCTACAATACACCCATTGTATCCAAAAGGGGTGACATTAATTACTTGTGATAGAGCATTTACTCCTGCAGTAGTTACTGGTGGATTGGTTTATTATATTGCTGGTGGTTATGCTATTTGGCAGCATGAATATGGCTTAAATCAAATATCATTCTTTGGTGAAACATCCATATTCTCCAGCTTTACAACTTGCGACATTAGTTGGGTAGGCGGTACTCCATCTCAAGACACTACTTCTGGCGCCAATCGTCGTATGCATTTACGTCGTATTGAGCCGGACTTTGTGCAGGGCGGTGAAATGGTCCTAACTGTATTAGGTCGCAAGTTTGCAAGAGGTGATACCACAGTACATACGCCATTCCCCTTTGGCCCAGAAATGGGTAAAATTGATATGCGTGTTGAACACCGTGAAATTAGCTTACAGTTTTCTTCCGACGTAATTGATGGCAACTATGAAATGGGTCGTATTCTCATTACTGCGGAATACGGCGACGAGCGCCCATAATGTCAATACAACAGTTTTTCCCTTTTGTGCCACAGCACATGGATTGGGAGCAGTGGAACGGTAATTTAATAATTTTTTACTCAGAAGAATCAATACCGTTTCACCCAGAAACAGAATGGCAAATGACGGCAAAAGGCGTGGCGCAGCTACCAACCTTTTCGGCATACCCCGTTCCAGATCCGGATTTGTATCAAAACTGGGAATCTTGGGCTGAGGAATTTACCTTAATTATCAACGGTCCAAGTCGATAAATAGGGCGCCGAGGTGCCCTTTTTTGTATTATTATATATAGAGAACTCCTAGCGGATTACATGTCATCATTCGTAGATTCAAAACATCAAAAATTATCCAAAGATGAGATAATTGCTATTGCTGCTAAGGAAACTGGCGGCAAGTATACGCCTGAGCAAATTAAGGCCAGCTTGATGTCTGAAGTAACGAATACACAAGCTCTTTTGATGCAAGAAGGTAACACGCTGTTTATTATTCACAAATCACCACAAGATCCAACAGTGGGCTTGTTTCGTGCTTTAAACGCCGACATCGTTCCTAATTATCTTAAAAACTGTTTAGTGTTTACCAAAGCAGTTGGCATGATGGGATTGCAATATCTTGTTACTGTTTTCCAAGATGAGTCATTACTTAATATTTTTAAATACGTTAGAAGAAACCAACCTTTTAAAAATATGGGATATGCCGTTCAAAAAACATCTGATGGTCAATACAAAGTAACGGTTAATTTAGGTGAAGTTAAAAAAGGCGGCTTACCAGATCAAGCAAAACCACAAGCACCGGGAGCACTATAATGGGTGGAGTGGCAAGTGCAATTAGCGACGCATTAGGTAGTGTTGGTGACGTTATTAATTCAGTCGGTAAAATTGCTGACCAAGCTGTGCAAACTGTAGGTCATGCTGTTGAGTCTGTTGGGCGCGAAGTAGAAAAGATTGGTCAATCTGCCATCAATGATCCGATTGGAACTATTGCTAAAGTGGCGGCGGTTGCAACCCAGCAATACTGGGCGCTTCCTGTTATTTCAGCAGCCGATGTGGTTGCACACGGCGGGAACTTAGAGCAAGCTGCTACAGCAGCCGGTGTATCATTAGCAGCAACTTGGGTCGGTGGGCAAATAACTACGGGGTTAGATGTTCCCCCTCCAGATAGCGTATCTTCAATGGTTACAAATGATGCCGCTAACATGGTTGAACAAGGTATTCCGCCAGATCAGATTTCACAAACATTACAACAATCTTATAATATTAGCAGCAATATTGCAGATAGTATTGCCAACGCATCATCTGCCGGTATTGAAGCATCAACTTTAGCATCAGCGTATTCTGCTGCTTTTGGTCAGCAATTAACAGGTGCTGCTGATGCGTTTAGTGAGCATTTATTAAATACCGCAATTGGTAATTCTGCTGCCAACTTTGCTAAAACATTAGTAACAACAGGCGGTGATGTAACCAAAGCATTGAGCTCTGCTGCAGGCGCTGGTATTGGTACAGAGTTTGGTGGTATTGTCGGTAAAGAGTTATCTGATGCTGGTGTTAACGGTTCTATTGCCCAAGTAACCGGTAAGATTACTGCAGCTGCTACCAGTGGTATTGTGCAAGGACAAGATCCAAGCAAAGCATTAGGCACTGCGTTGGTAAACAATATTATTTCTGTGTCTTATGCACAGGCTGGCTCTGCACTTAAAGATGCATGGGCTCAAAGCGGAGTGAATAAATTATTTACCGATGCAGGTACTGCGGTAGTTAATGATTTAAACCAAACAGCTAGTTCACAAAAAACAGCAGCAGACCAAGCAACAGCGTTGCAAGATAAAGCAAACGGTCTTTCAAGTCAGTATGATTCTTTATCAAAAACTACTTCTGACTACTATAACAATACAGTAACACCTGCCGAAGCTGAAGCTAAATCATTGCAAGCAAATGCAAACACATTGTATGACTCTTATTCTAATTTAAGAAATCAATTCTCTAATTATGTAAGTCAATACGATGCTACTAAAGCTAAATATGATGCTATTACTGTACCAGATCAACAAACAGACGGCGATGGTAATGTAACCAATCAAGGTGAAATTGATGCAGCTAATAAGCAACGTTCTGACTTAGCAAATCAAATGAACACTTTAGCTGATCAAGCTAATAAGTTAGTTCCAAGTATTAACGATGCAACAACTAAATACAATGATGCTGCAACTGCTTACCAAACCTCAGCTGATAAGCTAAATGCAATTGCAACAACATACACCAATTATAATAATCAGTTAACTCAGATTAAAACAGATTACACAAATACTGGTAATCAGTTTAAAGATACTGTAACTACAGCTAATCAACTTACTGATAAATTTAATACTACAGCTGATCAGCTACAAAAACAAGTTGATCAGATTATTACAGATAAACAAACAGCTGATACACAAATGGCTAACGCTTCTGATGCAGCTAAATTGGCTTATGAAAACTCATTTAGCACTGGCACTATGCAGCCTTTAGATGCAGCTAAAATTGGTCAGCAAATTAATCAATTAAGTGATACTGCACAATCGGCGTTCAATCAGTCGTTTAATGAGCACAGTGATCCACAAGAAGCCTTATCAATGGCACAAGATGTTAACGCTTTATCTAGCAGCCAGCAAGATTTGTTTTCTAAAGGTATGGACGCTGGTTTGCAAACAACTGAGGCGTTATCATACGCTCCTAAATTAGATAACGTTTCTGAAATTAGCCAAAATGCCTTTATGGATTCTGTAAAAGAAGGTAATGGCGCAACAGATGCTTTAACTCTTGCAAATAACATTAATGCAATGTCTTCTACAAATCAAGACTTGTATGTTAAAGTAAAAGATAGTACTGACTTAACAACACAAAACGCTTTTGATTCTACCAACAATATTGCCAACTTTGCAACTAAAGCACAAGACGCATTTATTAATGGTGTTAATGATAAGTTAGATACATCTCAAGCCTTACAAACAGCAAAAGTTGTAAATGACGGAGTATCTGCTTCTCAATTGCCAACTCAAATTAAAGAAGCCTATTTAAATTTTATTGATAAAGGCGGCATGAGCGCTGATCAGGCTTTGGCAAGTGCTAAGTCATTAACTAGCTTGTCAACCGCTGCAGTAGATGCGTTTAACGCAAATTACAAAACAACGAATGATCAAACTGCGGCACTTAACGTGGCAACACAGGTTACTAATATGACTTTGCCACAGCAACAAACTTTCTTGCAATCTGCTAATAATGGATTGACACAAGACCAAGCTATTTTAGCTGCAAAGAATATCACTGGCATGGACTCTACAGTTCAGGCTGCTTATTACAACGCGATTAAGAACGGTGCGGATGCTAACCTTGCAACGAATGCTGCAGCGATTACCGGCTTCTTCCAAGCACAAAGCACCCCTATTACAGATAAATCTGTAGTGTTATCTGTTGATGGCCAGAATGCAACAATTAAAAATTTAGGAACTGGTGTAGTTACTGAAGTTCCGTTGATGAGCGGCGCTGGTGTCGGTACAGTATTAAACAAAGCACTTGATGCAATTATTCCAAGTGCACAAGCTGGCGAATTACCTAAGAATCCAGATCCAACTAATCCAAACGTTGTGCAAGAAGTTTACCAAAAGAATCCAATGGGTGGCTGGAGTACAGCTATACCAGATGGTAAAGGTGGATTTACAACCATAGCAGCACAAGTTGCTACCGGAAACTTTACACCAACTGTAGGAGAAGGAACTGGTAAATGGTATAACAACGCTCCTGCAGATGGTCAAGGATTCCCACAAGAAGTTACACCAGCTGCGCCGTTGCCGGACCCCAACGCCGTAACAGCTCAAAATCCAATTGTGGATGCAACAGCTAGCGCAGATGGTAAGACAGCAACCTATAAAGATTCATTGGGTGGTACCCAAACAGTAGACTTGACAACAGGTAAAGTATTAAGCGAAACTCCACCTACCTCAAATCCAATTACAGATTTGACTAATCAGATTTCCAAATACTATGACCCTAACGCTATCACACCGCAAGATTTCTCCGGTTCAATCTTTACTGGCAAAACTTCCACATCGACAACCGGAACTGGTACAGGTACCGGCACAGGAACTACCGGTGGAACAGGATCCGGAACCACTGGAACCGGCACTCCCGGTGGCGGAACTACCGGAACTGGCACTGGAACAGGTAATACGACAGGCACGGGCGCTGGTACGACAGCGGGAACTGGCACGGGAGCTGGCGGTACAACAGCAGGAACTGGTGGCGGTGGAGCGGGAACGGGCACCGGAACAGGCGCAGGCGGAACAGGTACAGGAACGGGCACCGGAACAGGTACGGGCGGAACAGGTACAGGCGGAACAGGTACGGGAACAGGTGGTACCGGAACAGGTGTAGCAACAGCTGCAGGTACAGGCTTCTTAACAGGATGGGGCACACCAAGTGCTTCAGACCCAACAGGCGGAATTAAAAACTTAGCACCGGGATTAACACAAAATATGGACTATTCATTATCAGGTCTTCCTAACATTCAGGAAAACTTAAACCCAATTAACCAAACGGTGCCACAGTTTGCAACCGGCGGAACAACTACTTCTAATTACGACCCATACGCAACCGGAACTAGCGGAATTAGCCAATCATTAACACCCGGATTAACAAAAGCTCAGTTACAATATGTTTTAGCTGGTATGCCCGGTTCGAATATTACTGTAGGGCATGCTGATGGCGGTTCTATTGAAGGTCATAATCCAACATTTTATTCCGAAGGTGGTTTAGGTTCTATTGAAAATCGTCATGTTCAAGGTGAAGGTGACGGCACAAGTGACTCTATTGAGGCAATGTTAGCAGACGGTGAATTTGTAATTCCAGCTGACGTAGTATCTGATTTAGGGAACGGTAGCAATGAAGCAGGGGCTTCGGTATTAGATCAGTTTTTAAAAACAATTAGAGAACATAAACAGTCTAACGGCACAAAGTTGCCACCAGACAGTAAAGGTCCTCTGGCATATTTAACAGATGCAAAACGCAAGGTAAAGGCATAACATGGCTGGCTTAAATAATCTCATTTCCAATACAGCGCAGCAAACTACTACGCTGCCAACATGGTTTGATACCGCACAACAAAACGTTGTAAACCAAGCGGGCCAAGCTGCAACTGCAGCGCCTACTCCACAAAATACTGTTGCCCAGCAAGCTGTTAACCAGCTATCTGGCCCAACTAATGCGTTTACAAATGCGGCTGGTACACTACAAAACATTGCCAGTGGTGCAGCCAATCCATGGATTACTAGCCCAACTGGTCAAGTATCTCCAAATACCAACACTGCTTTAGGTGGTTTGTTTCAAGCACAAAACCAACAACTACAACAATTGGCTCCAAACATTATGGACCCGGTTACTGCAGCTGGTACAGGTCAAGGTCAATTCGGTAGTTTGCGCACACAAACCGCAGCAGACAAAGCATTAACAGATGCACAAGCTCAACTCTTTGCTTCTCAAAACCAAGCGGCATTACAGAATCAAGCAACTGGTGTAAACGCAGCTTCCGGTGTGGGTAACGTAACTCAACAAGACATTAACAATCTATTGACTACAGGTCAATATCAACAAGCTGCTCCGTTTACTAACGTATCTAACTATGGTAAAGTATTGGGCGGTATCCAAGCTCCTACAACTGTTTCCAATCAAACTCAATTGTCTCCATTAAATCAAATCGGTGGTTTGGTAACTGCACTTGGCGGTGGCTCAAGCTCTGGCATTTTAGGCACATTGTTTGGCACTCCAGCTTCTGGTTCAACTGCAGCTACTACTGGATTGTTAGGCGGTTTAAGCAAATTTTTTAGCGGTTCAACTGGCAGTGGTGGTACTACAACTAGCGGTGGCAACTTACCGGGTCAAGGTCAAACAGTTGTTCCTGTTGATGTAAGCGGCGGTGGCTATGGTTCTCCTGTAACTGGAACTGGCGCAAACGGCGGCGCTGGAGCCGGTCAAGTTTTAGGCACTGACGGAAACGTGTATACTGATCCAAGCTATGGAACAGGCGGCGGTAGTGTAATGACTAACCCAACACCTATTGATCCATCCACTGGCGAACCAATTCAACCTTAAGGATAGATCATGGCAGGCTTAGATAACATTAAGAAATATGCTGCAGGTAGCACTGTATCTGCAGATACTAGCGCAGAAGATACAACGGATACTGGCGCATTAGCACAAGCTAAAGCCCCAACCAGTATGGGTAAGGGTGCTTACTTAAGTTCTTTGCCATCAGCTACTGGTGCTTCTGCTATCTCTCCAGAGCTTTTGCAAAACATGCAGCAAATGATTGCTGAACGTGAAGCTCGTAAAAATAGCTTCATGGAAAATTTAAAAGATGCAACAGCTTGGTGGTCTGGCGGTATTGCTGGTCCCGGTGAAGCATTGCGTGCTAGAGCTGCAGAACGTGAAGGACAAGACGCTACTACGTTTGGTATGAAGAGTGCGTTGGCTCAATACAAAGCTGCTCAACTAGCAGCTCAAAGCCGCGCCGCGTCATTAAAAGGAACAGTTAGCCCAACTGGAACTGGAGTACCAGCTGTTGGTGGCATGCCTCCTAATGTTGCTAATGAAATTAATCGTTTATTGTCTTTAGATCCACCTGATGTAGCTGCTGCAGAAGCACTTCGTCAAAAATGGGCAGGTAATGAATCTAAGTTTGATGCTGCACGTCATACACAACAGAAGTACTTTATTAGCCCAGAAATTGGTAATGTGGACATGACACCGGATCAATGGGCTTATTTTCAACAAACTGGTATTTTACCTAACGGTCAAAAAGTACTTCGTCCTCAAGACAGCAAACCAACAGGACCAGCCACTACGACAACAACAAGTCAAAATGCTCCTGCTGCTACAACGGCGACGACGACAAGTCAAAATGCTCCAACGGCTGCAACTCAAACAAAGAGCTTCTTACCCCATACTCAACCGTTGCCAAAAATTGCTCCTCCATCTGCAGGACCATTAAAAAGCGAAAATATGGTTGATAACTTCCCAGTTACAGATGGTGAATGGAATCAACCAAAAGGCGCTGCAGCAACAAAAGCAGCTGAGTTAAACGTTCCTATTATTAGCGGTGACCGCGATATAGTTAAACAAACCGCTTTATATAATGCAAGCCAACAACCCGGATATAGCGGTCCTCCTGTAGCTCGTCCCGGTACAAGCAAACATGAAGTTGGTCAAGCAGTTGATGTGGATCCTAAAACCTTTGGTCCAGCTGAGCGTGCTCAGTTAATCCAAGCTGGTTTCCGTCAGCCATTGCCTAAGACAGATCCTAACCATTGGGAATTGGCTACAGCTCCTGCTGATCAAGCAACTAGCTTACCAAGTCAAAAAGCGCAATTACTTGCTTCAACAACAACTCCCGCTGCTGTTACTACTACTGCAGCTGCAAGCGATTTGCCTTTCCCTTCTCCAAAGAACAAAGAGCAAGTTGATGCAAACAATGAGTATGTTAAAGAGCGCGCCAAGAAAGAATTAGAGATTTCTGGTAAAGGTCCTGAAACAGCCAGTACTGAAGCTGGTAAGCGTCAAGCGCAGATGTACAAACTTAACGAAGACGCTGACAAAACTATTGAAGCGGCTGATCAAGTTATTGCTGCATCTAGGAGCCATCCTGAAGCAGTTGGTATTGGTAAGGGCTTTACCGGTGCTAACGTATTGACTACTGTAGCAGGCGCTTTGGTTCCTAAGATGACCAAAGAAAAAGCAGAACAGCAATACGCTGACTTGGCTTTAAACAAAGAAGCTATGACTGCTCGTGACCAAGTTATCACCGCATCTAAACAGCTTGGTATCTCGTTTGCTGCTGACGTGTTTAAAGGTGCTCGTATGGGTATTGGCTTGGAAAACATGGCTGCTAATGCTAAGGGTGTTAGTGAGCACAACTTGGCAGAGAACAACTTAATTAATGCAACATTGATTAAAGAAGCCGCCTTGTTTAACAAAGCAAGAACTGATTTGTTTGATAAGTGGGCTGCAACTCATGGAGGCAAACTTGCTGACTTCCAAAAGTTTGAGACAAGCCCAGAGTACAACGCCCTAAAAGATCAAACACAGAAGAGAATTGTTGATCAGTTGCCACAGTACTTAAAGTTAGGCAAAGATGGCTTGGAAGAAACTAATCCTAGCAAATCTACAAGTTCTGAGAATGGCGCAAGAGCTGAATTGGAGCGTCGTAAAAAAGCTAAAGGAACTCAATAATGGCATTGGACTATTCCAAGTTAACTGACGAACAGTTACAAGCTATTGCAGATAAAGACTATTCAAAGTTACCCGACGATGTTTTAGCACATTTAGCTGATGAGCATGACGCCGCTCAAAAAGAAGGCACAGATTTATCGCCAGAAGCCTTAGCTGCTAGAAACTCGCCGGTTACCGCTGGTGCTACTGGCGCTATTGTTGGTACTGGTGCAGCTGCTACCAAAAAAGGTATTGACGTTGCTGAAGCCATAAACAATTTGACTAAAGGCCAGCCTACTAATACTCCTACCGGAGAGTGGCAATCTCCCGGCGCTAAATGGGACGCTAAGACTGGCTATGGCGCTGGTACAGGTGAGACAGTAGAAGAGCGTGTATCTGCCGCTGCAGAACGTCAAGCACCGTTAGGTCGCGGCAAAGTATCTAGTCGCATTAAAGGGCCTGCAAGCCCTGATGAGATTTTAGCTGTTGCAGCTGAAAAAGAAAAAGAAGCCTTAGAGCGCGCACGCATTTTGGCTCAAGAAAAGTTAAAGCATGAAGCTGAGCAGGCTGCTATTGCTGCTGAGAAAAGATACCATTTACCTAATGCTGCAGGTAAAATGTTGCCAGTTGCTGGTGCTACTGCAGCATATAATGTGCAAGACGCTATCAACCAAGCAAAGCAAGGCGATGTAGGCCAAGCTGTTATTAGTGGTGCCGGTGCACTTGGATCTGCTGCTCCATTTATTAAACGTTTACCTCCAAAAGCTAGAGCTATTGGCTTTGGTGCTTCTTTGGTTGCCCCACTGGTTAACAAAGCAATTGATACTGTTCAAGGTCAAGCTGCTGGTGGATCTGTTGAGCATTTTGAAAGCGGTGGATTAGCAATTGCAAAAAAGCTATTTACCCCAGTGGCAACAAAAATCGTAAAGGCAAGCGAGGCACTGGGGCCACACGAAGGAAAGTGGCTTAACGTTACTCAGTCAGATAGAATGCGTTCTACTATGGGTGACTTAGGCGGTCCCGGCTTTTCTAAATTCCAATTAGAGCACCCAGACTATGCCGAAGCACAAGCTGCTTGGGGTGTTGGTAAGAAGCCTACAGCTTCTGGTATTGTAAACGTTAATAAACGCTTTCCAGAAGGACAAGCAATTTGGACTCCAATGATTGGTGGTGAAACACAACACCATTCTAATCAGCACGTCTATGACGCACTAGCTGATGAGTTTAAACGTCAAGCCAGTATGGGTAATTTACCCAAAGAGTTACAAGAGCGCATGAACACTAGACTAGCAAACGCACCTGCTACTAAAGGCATGTTCCCCGCTGAGTTTGATATTGGTAATCCAGAACATTTATCACAATACGGCGATACATTTAATCGCCGCGGTGCTTTGTCTACTGTTATGAGTGGCGAAGGTGTTGGTGGTACTAAAGGTCGTATTATTGATTACCCCGGGATTATGCAAGAAATGACTGATCCAATGACTGTAGGAGCTCCTACACATGCTTTAGGTACTCGTTTGTTTACACTAAACAACGAAGTTGAGCACCGCCCAGACTTACACTCTGCATTCCCTTATATTCTTAAAGGTGAAGATCAAGGTGTGGCGTTTGCTCCTGTTCCCAAAGAGCTTGGCATTCAAGATTTTATCAATCAGTTTAAAGAATTTAAAGGCCGTGAACCCGGCTACTATGATTTAGTTCGCACAACTCCAAGCCAACAGATTACCGATAAGTATTTGCGTACTTTAGAAGAAGCTGGTCATGCTGAGGGTGGTGCGATTCAAAACTTTGAAACCGGTGGTATTGCTTTAGCTAAGGCAGCATTAAAAATGGCAAAGCCTGCTGTTAACCGTTTAGAGATGGGATATAAAAACGTTACAAAACGTATTCCTGAACTGCAAGAATCTGCTAAGCGCATATTGGAAGGTACAGGATCGCGTGAAGAGCATGAAGCATTAGTTAATACCCATAAACCTGTAATGCCATATTCGTTTGTACCACAGCCAGCAACTCGCGAAGAAGCAGTTAATGCCTTAACGTCAGACAAAAAAGATTTGTATGGCGTTCCATCACAAACCCTAGAGGCAGGCCACCCAGTTGGATTGCGTTTAGACATACCTTCTTATACCAACCATGGTGTTTGGGTGCCCACAGTGCACGAACAAGCATCAGGATTTGGCGCTGGTAAATCAATTGGGCATGAAAGCGTTGCCTCTGTGCTAAACCCTATGTTTGGCATGTCTGAAAAAGCAGCTGCAAGTATTGCCTCTGGCAAACCTAAAGGCACTATTGCTACTATTAAAGGTGAATGGAACCCTGTTGACCAAGAGCAGGCTGTAGCAAGCGCACAAGAGTATTTAAACCATCCTGACTGGCGTCAAGTTGGTATGGACCCAGAGCGTCATAGTTATTTTTATGACCGTGAGACAATGGAGCCAATTACACATGCTGAAGAGGCGCTGCAAATTGGCCCATTGGTATTGGCTAAGAAGCCAGTCTACGGTAACAAAGAAGAGTTTAAGTACGCTAAAGGCGGAAAAACTAAAAAGAAAAAGAAGTAGTTACTTACGGTAACGCTTAGAGATCCAGCCCTCTGCAGCAAGAGGAAAGTCAGGCGCCCACGTTGGAGGTGTAGTCATTATTTTGATTGCATCTTCCAATGCGGACTCCCCACTTTGTTCTTCCACTAGGAGTAGTACCTCATCATGGATCAAGTTCAACACTTCGTAACCGGCTTTCTCAAGGTTCAAAGAAGCCACGGCAAGAAAGTCTCTAGCGGTACCCTGTACACCGGATTGGAAAATGCTGCTACCAATCAAAGCGTTCCTACCCCACTGCCTAGTGTAAGTACTCTGGCTGTGAACAGTGACGCCCAACTTTTGACTACCCCAAGGGGTGGTGAGCAGCTCGAGCTGTGGCCGTTGCCAGCAGATCAATCGACCACTCGGTAATTGCATCCACAGTGCATTTTTTGCCACCTTCATTATCAACTTACTCCCAGCAGCAAACGGGTTGCCGGGATTCTCAACTGCTTGAATGGCAGCGTTCTCGCATAACGCCCACAAGTCTTTTACCTTTGCATACGAACTACGGTAATTATCTACTGCGTTCTTAGCTTGTGGTTCTGTCAGCTTTACTCCCATCCCCTCAGCGTATTTGACAAGTCCTTTAGCCCCTTGTCCGAACATCGCTCCAAGAACTGCGGATTTGGAAATCTGCCGTTGATCTTTCGTAACCTCATCATAAGGTACGCGATATAAACTTTCCGACGCAAATACTTTGTACTCATCTAATCCCTTTCTGAAGAGTTCTACTTTGTCCGTTTGGCTCGCCAACCAGACACCCACTCTGTTTTCGATTGAGCTAAAATCGACATCCACGAAGGTCTGTCCATCAGGAGCTTTAAGTGCACTTCTAACAAGTGAGCTGAGTTCGGACATTGTGCCAACTCCTTGGCTAAAGACTCTAGGGATCGCATCTGCAATCTGTGCATCGTCAAGAACGGGACGCGCGATATTTTGTAAATTAAGTCCACCACGCGAAGCCCAGCGGCCAGTAGACGCGCCGTGATAGACCAGTGTATTTCGAATTCTTCCATCTCGTTG
>Ga0208380_1000159_pt1 | contig 20154 bp, 7 predicted proteins | sample CryBogCBE27Jun07_FD_184570 | JGI IMG/M metagenome (GOLD analysis project Ga0208380, IMG submission 184570) | Freshwater microbial communities from Crystal Bog, Wisconsin, USA - CBE27Jun07 (SPAdes) | ecosystem: Environmental > Aquatic > Freshwater > Lake | place: Crystal Bog, Wisconsin, USA... | reverse complement strand
GTAGTTTGTACTTAGATATGAAGAAACTTCAGCTTGAATAAATGCTTTGTTTTGCCAAATTAATTTAGCGGCAGCCAATGTGTTTGCGTTTTGTGCAGAATATGTATCTGGCCATACCAAGCGTGGGGTCGCGCCGTTATTAATATAACCAATGATATCATTGATAGCATTAGTAATTTGTGCAACACTACCGCTAGCGGCAATATGCTTGGCTTTATATTTGATAAAGTTAATAGCTCCTAACTCGGCAGCTAGTTGACTATTTCTTACAGTATTAACACTTGAAATATTTCTATTATAAGAACGTCCAACTGTAATGCTGTTAAAGTTACTACCAAATACTAGGTCAAAACTTAGAGCATCTACAATATAACCAGTATCACGAGAACATGTTGCTGAATTAAATGCTAGTGCTTGATAGAATTTCTGTACCCAAGATACTGTATCAGCTTGAATCTCACTACGTTTTGCTTGTAATGCTGTGTAAGCTGTTTGTAAACTTGAACTGGTTAATGCAATCGCACTTGTTGGAAGGATTGTTGCATCTGCGGCACCGTTATTAATCCAATCAATAACTTCTTGGATACGTGCTTGAGCAAATGTTGCCGCGGCTGCTGAACCAGGAGTACCACTTGTTGTTTGCGCAGTTGTCCATGGAGAAGTTTGTGGACTTGTACTTACTGCTGAAGCTGTAATAATTTGTCCAATAATTGTTTTTAAACGACCATATGCCGCTAGTGTAGCCGCAGTTTCGGTTGTACTAATTGTACTAATATAGTTACTAAAATATGAACTACCCGCAATTAATGTTTGTGTGTTACAACCGTAACTCATATCATATTGCAATGCATCTAATAATAAACCTACATCGCGTTGGCAAGTAGATTGAGCGATTGCATTCCAAACACTTGAATAATAATCGTTTAGGTAATTACTGATTTCGTCTTTGACAAACTGATAATTTCTTGTAATTTGTGCAATGCCGTCACCGTAACCTTGTAAGAATGTTACATTATATCCAGGAACAATTGGTAATGTAAATTGTTGTGCTAGACTTGTAATAGTACCTTGTACAGTAATTGTACCGGTAGCTGTACTTGCAACTGTTACACTACTATTTGTACAAGCAGTTACGGTATAGTAGCTGTTGTAGGTAGTTGGAGTAACTCCGTAGACCCAAATATTCTGACCTACTACAAATGGTTGTGCTGTTTGTGTGGCAAATGTAAATGTTACACTAGTGCCTGTAGCAGAAGATTGACCAGTAGTGGCCAATGATGTAACTGCTGGAACACTAGGAACGTTGCTGATACCGTTACTAACAATATCATACATTAATTCAGCGTTGGCTTTAATGCTTGCAGTAGCAGTTGTACTACCTATGTCGCCTGCTGGTAAAGCAGTCACTTGGCTAGATACAACACCTGCAACTGTTTGTGGACCAGAAGTAGAACCTGCAAAACTTACGCTACCAGTTGTACATGCTGTAACAACATAAGAACCGTTGAAGCCTGTTGGAGTAACTCCGCTTACAGTAATGTATTGGCCTACTGAAAATGGTATACTAGTTTGTGTAGCAAATAAAATTGTACTTGTTCCAGCTGAACTGCTTGCGCCTGTTGTAGCAAGTGCTTGCGAATTTCCAGCACTAGCTGTAACAACTGAGTTGCTAATTAATGTTGGAATGATTGTTTGGATACGTGTCCAAGCCGCAATTGATTTAGGTTTATCATTAACTAAATTAGAAATTGCCGCGGCAGGTTGAACTACAGTTGAACGTAGTTCATCGCCAACAATAGCTGTATAAGCTGGCACAACGATTGGAAGAATTTCATTGTATGTGCCAGTTTTTACACTAATAGTTGTATTAGGATTGATAACTGCTGGTATCTGAGCATTTGACTGTGCAGAAATTGCATTTGTAACAATACTTAATAAACCCTGTGCTGTTGATAATGCGTTGGTTTCAGCAGTTAATGTTGTATCGATAATTTGACTAGCAGGTGTGCTGGCAGTAATTAAAGTTTGATAGTTGGTCGATGGTGCAGTATTTCCAAGTATGCTTGGGAACAAATAATTTTTTAGATAATTGAATGAAGCGTTAGACTGAACTGCTTGATATCCAAAATTGGTTGTAATAAATGCGCCATTGTTGAAATAACTTTGAGCGGCTGTGTAGCTCTTATATGTGCCGCCACGACCTACATCGTGTACAACTGCGTCGATTAATAAACCTGCGTCGCGTTCACATTTAGTTGTACTATAAACTAATGAACCAACGTTGGCTGTTGATGTAGTTGTAAGAGTAACAGGAGTACTACTACCAGCTGTAGCTGTAATTGTAAAGTGAGTTGTATCAACAACTTGTAAAACATAATATGTTTGACCTGATGTAATACCACCAGCTGTTACTGTAAAGCTAATTGGCATACCAGCAGTCATATTAGCTGTTGTATTTTGGTAACCAGTGCCAGAACCTACAGTAATTTGGTTAGGACGTGAACCGTCTGTGCTAACTGTAGTGTTTGTAATGCTGAAAGTATAGTTGTAAACCACATAGGCACTTACTTCTTTCATCATGAACTGTTTGTTCTTAGCCAATAACTGAGTAGTGTTAGGATTTAAATATCCGTTTTCTATTTGGTAGCAAGCATAACGAATCGTTGCCCAAGGTTTATCAATAGTTGTACCTTGACCGTTAGCAGTTGTGTCTGTACCAGCATTTGAAACATAAACAATATTATTGATTTGTCCGTAATATTGCCACGCTGGGCTTGTTCCGTTTACACGAAGAATCTGTCCGTCTGCGCCAATCGGTAAACGTGTTGGACCGTTAGCGCCATAATAGAACATGTCGCCTTGTGTGGTCAATGTTGCTTGTTCAGTACCAGATGCTAGTAAGTTCCAGTATGCACCAACTGTATCATTGTCAGGACGATTGCCCGATGAACCAACGTGCGATTGGATACAGATATAGCTACTTACACCCCATAGTACAACGTCTCCTAATACGTATGTTGTACCAGTAGTCCATGAAACACTAATACCACTTGCTGAAACTGTTGTAATAGCACCAGTAGTATTACCAGTAACTGTGATGGTTAAATCGTTAGCTGGAGTTGCGCCACCTAGACTTGTACCTAAAATCTTAATTGTGTTTGTGTTGGCATAACCCGTGCCTGCTGATCCACTATGTACTGTAACTGAATAAACAGTATTTGAACGAGTGATATCAAATGTAGCGCCAGTACCTGTACCAACAACGTTTGTTCCGCTGATGTTTGTATAGGTACCTTGTGTTGGTTTCCAACGAATACTAGAGTTTAATAACTGCCAGTATGATGTGTTTGGTGGTTGTTGATTGGTGTTATCAGATGTTGCTAGATAAGTGTATCCGTCAACACGAACAATACTACCAACTTTATAAGCTGTTGAACTATTCCAATCACCTGCAAAAGTAAATCCAGTAGTAAATGGTTGCCAGTATAAAGTTGCTGTGCTTGGATTTTGATTAGAGTTATTAGCAATAGCACTATAGGTATTACCGCCATAAGTAACCATATCCCCAATGATATAGTTAGTTGCGCTTGACCATGAATTTTGGAATTCAAAGCCGCTTACAAATAAACTAAATTTAGTTCCGTCTAATGTTGTTCCGGTTGATACGTGTGCTGTTGTACAAATCCACAAGTCTGCACCGTAAGTAACAATATCATTCAGACGATATTTTACGCTACTTCCGCTCCATGCGTTACGATAAATGATACCAGCATTGAAAGTATCCCATTTGGATTGATCATTTTCTAAACCTAATGCGGTTGTTGTGGCAGAAACGTGTGCGGTATTACAAACATAAGTATATCCGCCATAGGTTACTAGATCACGAACTTTATATCGTGTTGTTGTATTCCATGCGCCTAACCAGTTAAAGTTGCTAGCAAATGCAACCCAGTTTGATTGGTTGGCTTCTAGTCCGTAATAGGTAGGTGATGTGTAAGTACCTGAAGTATGAGCTGTTAAACATTGATAAACAATGCCGCCCCATAGTACTTGATCTCCAACTAGATAGTATGTTGATGCTGTCCAGTTACCTGTCCAACGGCTACCATCTGCAACTAAATTCCAGTTAGTTGGGTTAGCACTCAAGTCTGTAGCAAAAGTAGAAGAACTAGTATTGCTTACTACGCAAATATATGTCTTTCCTCCTACTGTTACAACGTCGTCAACCACATAAGCAGTGGATGGTTGCCATGTACCTTGGTACACAAACTTGATTCTACCTAATTTAAATTCTGCCATTTTATTGTTCCTCTAAGTATTTATCTTACCGTAATCTTTATGTTTTAACTTGTTGTTTTTAACTCTGGTTAAATGATTTGTGCATAGCATGTTTAAAGAACATGTTCATAGCGGCCAAATTACCGTCTACACCCACTGTAGCATTAAATCCAGAACCAGGAATTACTGATATGTTAGTCTTACTAATCATTCTAACTACTGATCCTGTAGTACCGTTTGGCACAGATGATCTGATATATCTAGCTCCACCTACCACAACTGTACCAGCAATTAGCTGTCCAGTAAATGTATTAGAACCACCTTGACTTAAACGACTGGCCAAATAGGCTTTAATTGAACGCTGTGTCGGAAGGATCGCATCGCTATTGGCTGTAAAACTTGCGTCTGTACTAAATTGTGTAATTTGTACACTAGATCCACCTACCGCAATACCACCCAAACTCAAACTACTCAAACCGGTCAATCCAAACTGGCTTGCACTTAGTGTAACAATACCAGTCGCTTGCTGGACTCCAAATAAACTACCAACCTTAAAGTTTCCATCTTGGTCAGTTGATGTGTAGAATACACGACCATAGTTGGCTTCAACTGTTTGATTACCTGGAATACTAGTATAGCCAGCTGCCGGATATCCTGGATAGTTTGCATTTGCTTGATCTCCGTAGCCAATGTTTAAGAAGTCATGATTGGTTAAACGTGCTTGACTGTATTTGCTACGAATACTTACTGTAGTTCCGTTAGCAGTGCTGTTAGCAATACTAACTGCTGGGCTAACACTTACGTTAGCTTCTAAGTTAGGAGCAACTGTGTTAAACACAGAATATGCACTAGTAACTTTGAAAACTTGGCTTACGCCTGCAATAGTTAAGTTATCGCCTGGACTTGGTAAACGTGTTAAATTATTAAGAATAATACTTAAACCAGTTTGATAAGTGTCAGCGAAACCATTACCAGTAATAGTAACTTGTGTTGAAGCACTGTTATAACCTGAACCTCTGTTGACAAAACTTGGACTTCCTAAAACACCGTTACTTAGACGTGGGTTAACGATCGCAAGCGTTGTAATGTTAGGATCAGTAAATGTAACAGTTGGTGCTGAAGTATATCCAGAACCTGCTTCAAATTCATTGATTGCACTAATTTGTCCAGAAGCTACCACTGCTCGTCCTTTAGTTCTACAACCAGCACTGATATTTCTAATTGTTCCTTGACTAGCAAAAGTTGTAAATTGGCCAACGTTACTATTACTATAGCCTCCTACAAGAACTGAATAATAGTCTGCGGCCACAGTTTGTTGTTGCCATGAATATCCATCTTCGCAAGTATAAGCAGTAGTACTACCTGCAGAATTAACAGCTACAAATGCGCCTTGAGCATAAGCAACTAATGATGCAGTAATTGATATGTTACTTGCATACCAATTTTTTCCATCGTTTGAGTATGCCGAAGTGCTAGTAGTATTAGCTACTGCTACAAATGCTCCGTTACCGTAGGCTACGCTAGACCATGCTGTGCTAGATGGTAAAGTTGTTGCTGTCCATGTCTTGCCGTCTGTACTATATACAGCTTGATTAGTTCCGTTTTGAACTGCTACAAATATGCCTTTACCGTAGGTTACACTTGACCATGAACCATTTGTTGGCATTCCGCTTTGATATCCAGTTACAGTTCCTAAAGCCGCTACAGTATATGTACCAGTCAAGTTAAATGTTACTTGGCTAGTTGTACAACTTACTACAGTGAAGGTTCCGTTAATAGTATTAACAGATCCTGAAGTTTGTAAAGGAGTAAATCCAGATAAAGAAATAGTTGACGGAGTTCCGTAAGTTGTATTTCCAACAATAAACGGAGGAACTGATGTAGTTGCAAACGTAATTGTTGCTACTCCTCCTGATACTGTAAATCCAGTAGCTGTTACGGTAGACGAAGATTGACCTGCTGACCATGAATATCCATAATTTGTACTGTAGGCTACGTTGTATGAGCTAGACGAAATAGCTACAAATGTTCCATTACCATAAGCAATACCATTCCAGTTTGCAGTTGCTGGCAAGGTCGTATTGGTCCAACCTGCACCGTTAGATTTACTAACTGCGGCAGTTGTTCCGCCGCTAGCTATTATAGCCCAGTAACCGTTACCATAGGCAACACCCGACCACGATTGAACTGATGGAAGAGCTAGTGTACTCCAAGTTGTTCCGTCGATTGAATAAGCACCAGTTGCGTTTGCACTTGGTAACGCTACCCACGTGCCATTACCATAAGCCGCGGCAGTATAGGTTGTTGAACCAGGTAATGAAACTGCTCTAGTAGCACGAACTTGGCTGAATGGAGGAGCACTATATGTTGTTCTAGGTTCAATAAAATAGTTACTAGAACTGTCTAATACTGTTGTTATTGGTGTACCTGGATTAATATGATCCCAACCTGCGGCTGCTACGTTCATAGTTCCGTTATTAGTGCTTAGACCAAATGTAACTAGTCCGCCACTTGAAGTTGCGACTGTGAAAGAAGTAGGATTGATTGAATTAACATAGTACGTTGTTCCTAATACCACATTGCCAAACAAGCTGGTTGAGAATGTACCAGTCATAGTTCCTGAACCTAATGATAAGATAGATTTAGCCGCTGTAGACACACCTACCATAGTACCATTCACACCTGCAAATGTAACTGCTGCCGGACAAGTTTTAGCTGTCATTAATCCAGTAGCTGGTGATAAAGCAAATGTCTGTCCGCCTGGAACAGAACTTACAGTAAATGTAAATCCATCATTAATAACTGAAATGTAGTATACAGTTTCAGATTGTATATTTCCAAATGTAGTTCCTACAAATTTAATTGGCTGGTTAACTACAAATCCAGTAGTAGATGTAACTGTAATCAAGTTACTAACACTTTGTGTTTGTGTAGCAGACACAGCAATGATAGAACTTGCTATAGTGAATGTTGTTGAATTTACGATTGAACTAATATAGTATTTTGTTCCTGCTGTAATGGAATCAATAACCGGTGTATTGAAAACAATTGGATTTAACGGAATTAAAGAAGCTGTTCCACTTGCAGAGCTTACAGTCAATACGTTTGTACCAGTAACTGTTGAACTTATTGTAACAGTGACTAGCGAACTAGAAATTGTAAAATCATTACCATCGATTACGTCTTGAATATAGTAAGTTGTACCTACTGCAACTCCTCCCAATGCGGTACCAGTAAATTGAATAGGATAGTTAACCACCATGTTAGTAGTTGGGCCTTGCAAGTAACTGTTGTTAGCTGGGAAATTTAAGGTCATATTTCCACTTGCTACAGTCGCTAATTGCCAAACAGTTCCAAACGGAGCTGTGCTAATTTGAATAGTATACTGATCAAGAACTGCAAAAATATAATATGTATATCCAGCGGTTACTGTACTAAACAATGCTTGGCCAGCACCGGTATTTGCAACAAATGATAACGGCATATTAACATACATGCCTTGAGTACTTGACACAGTAAATGTATTAGTTACACCGCCTGTTGCCGCTGTTACAGTAGTCTGACTTAAACTTGTTGAAGTAATTGCAGTTGTATAGTAAGTTGGAATAAACTGCACAGGCATATTTTGATATAACGAACTAGTATTTCCAGAACCTAATGTAAATGCATTACTATTACTAGATGTACTTGTAATATTTAAAACGTTAAATGATTCTTTTAATACATAAGCATTTTTGCTTGTCGAATCATAGTAAGAAATATATCCGTATTGACCTGCGCCAGTACCACTTTGAATGAATACTCGCATACCAGTATAGTTTGCGTTTAAGTTAGTGTCTGATTGTGCTAGTTGTACATACAATCCAGTTCCTGTCTGAGCACTGTTACTTGCAGTTAAGAAACCTGCGCCGCCAGTTACTCCGTTAGAATCTGTTACGATACGTGTATTAAACACACTGTTACTACGTGTTTCGTCACCTACACTAATTACACCGGTTCCAGCACCGCTAATATTGTAGTTTGCAAATGCAGTGTACTTTGAAGTATTAATTACTTCAAGATAGAAACTAGGTTTAAAGCTAGGCAATGAATTTTCAACTTGTGCGCCATAGAAATATGTGTACTGACTAATTGAACCAGTGTACCCTCTTGGATAAATTCTAAATTGCACTTGAGTATTCAATCCAGTTATGTCGTATGCAGTAAACCATAAACGGTACCAACCTGCGTTGGCCGCAGTTGAACTTGTTTGAACGTTAATCGCACCATAGTTCAACGGAACGAATCCTCCGTTAGTAGTACTAGGATTTACTTGATTACTTAAGAAATTGTAGTTAATGCTACTTGTTCTTGTTGCAGAACCAGAATAAATTGCTTGTAAATCAATACTTGGAGCAGTACCTTGTTTTACATAAACACTAAATGTATAGTTAAATGCACTACCTACTGGAACAGTACCGCTGACTGATACAGAAGTAATAGTACCACTGCCCGCTGTACCTGTAATAGTAAGAGTACAGTCATTAATATTGTTTACTCCGCCTAAATATCCGCCAGTTATGTAAATTTGACTTAGGTTTGTATATCCAGTGCCGCCGTTGGTGATAGTTGCTAGATAAGCTGTACTTGTTACTGTGATAGTAAAGACAGATCCAGAACCGTTACCGCTAGCATTTTGTGGAGATAAGTTTGTAAACACTCCACCAGATTGTGGAATAGCTATGTTTTGATACAAATAACTTCCATCTGGGCCGCTGGTCAAACCAGTCATTGTCCACGCTTCTGTTAAACCAGTTGGAGCAATATTTACTTTTGAGAATACAACGTTACCGTCTGAACTCCAAGTTGGTCCTGTAAACGAATTACTATAATTTAACAAATTAGTGGTTGAAGTAGTATAAGAAGAACCAGCATTAGTATACTGTAATCTTAAAATTTGACTGTTTGAACCGTAACTCTGTTGCACCACAGCTTGAACTTGTGATGATTGATTAAAAATAACTCCAGTAGCCGGAGTTTCTGTTGTGTCGTAACCTGAACTAATAACACCGTATGTACCATAAGATGTATTGCCGTTGGTAGCACGAATACGGCCGCCTGCGTCAGCAAAATATCCTGCATAACCGTAGTATGAGAACACTGACACCGCTTCAGTTAGAGCGCCAGGGCCTGTACACCATATACCTATACCGTCATTTACAATGTGAGTAAAGTCGTTACACACAATTGATTTATTTCCGCCGTTGTGTAAACTACCGTCAATCTTAAGAGCCGCGCAACCGTTTCCAAATGCTGTAACGTTTTGTACATACGGACTACGACGGAAAATCCAAACACTAGTATCGTTAGGACTTAGACCAGGAGCCAAGCAAGCATAACTTCCGCCTGTTGGTCTTTGAATTTGGAAAGTATCTGGAGCACCTAAAGTTCCTTGTAGTCCTGTGAAGGTCATATTTCGTAAACCAGTACCGTTGGTCAAACGGAACATGTCTTTCAAACAATCTCCTGCGTAGACAGTCATTGATGATCCAAAGAATACTTGTAATGGTACACGAGCACCGATCGATACTAGAGTGCCAACATATTTTGTTACAGTGGCCGATGCGGACATAGTAAGTGTAGTGCTACCGATAGCAGTAATTGTTGTATTAGGAGGAATACCTGATCCAGTAATTGTTGCTCCAACAGCTAGTCCATAAAAACTACTAATTTCTGTTACAGTAGGACTTCCTGAAGTCACTGATCCAGTAAATGTAGTTGTAGGACTGTAAGCTACAGCAAATTGATTTGAAACTGCATTAATTGTTGATCCAATAATGTAATAGGTTTGTCCAGCATTTAGTCCGGCTAGGGCTGTATAAACAATAGATGTACTGATGGTTGGATCAACAAACTGTACAGGCATCTGATCTGCAAATCCTGCAACGCTAGTCACAGTTAACAAATTATTATTTGAAGCTGTACAAGTCGTAGTAATGTTTACCAATGGTTCTACAACTACGCCACGCAATTCGTCTCCAACAATAGCTACGTTTTCTGGAACAAGGATTGGCAATGGTTCTGGATATGTTCCTGTTTTAACAAAAATAGTAGCAGTCAATCCAGAATTGCTAGCTGGAACATTTAGTGTTGACTGTGCAGTTATAGCTGTTTGCAATATCGATAACAATGTAATAGATGCGTTTTGTCCGCTTATTGCGCCAGTTTGCAAACTAGTAACTTCTTGGCCTGGTAATGTTACCACTTGGTGTACAATAGTACTTGCACTCATTAGTGTTTGATAACTTTGTGCAGGTTGAATTTGAGGAATAGCATAATTAGTGATTAAATTTGCTAACTGATTTATAGCCGCTGTAAAATATGCTATTTCTGTTACAATAGCCGAATCAAAAAATATTCCAGTTTGCCCAAATGCAAAATATGATAATGTTGTAGCCACCAGCTGACTGTTTCCGCCACGAGATAGGTCATAGATTAAAGCATCTATAATAAATCCAGCATCGCGTATAGTCTTACTTTGATCCCATACTGAGCTTGGGCTGAATGGTGATGTGCTAGTTTGCATTTGGTATAACATCCAGTTATACATTTCAGCAATTAGCCATTGTTTATTTGTTTTTAAAATAGTTGTTGTGTTAGGATAGTTGTAACCATTGACTAGTGTATTGCAAGCATAGGCAATAGTTTTCCAAGGTTGGTCCCAACTAGTTCCGTAAGTAGCAGAATCTACTCCTGTTGTATTAGATACATAGTAGACTTGTGGTACTATGTTAATCTTGGTCCAAGTAGGAACACCACCTGTATTACGCAATACATATTGTTGATTGCCAATTGGTAAAGATACGTATTTTCCACCGTAATATGTTTCCATATCACCTAGTGTGTTCATGGCATTCTTTCTAGAATGAGGAACATAAAATACCCAATACATATTTGTAGTATCTATATCAGGTCGATTACCTGTTCCAGTTCCGCTTGTTCCGTAAAGTAACGTTCCTGATGTTACAGGATCTGCATTATAAGTACCGGTATTATTTTGAATACAAACGTAAGTACCATTTTGCCATACAACAATGTCGCCTACACTATATTGACCACCTACGATCCAAGTCTTAGTCCAGAATGTTCCTGGTACTAATAATTTCCAATAGATATAATTTAAACCAATAAATGTTAAAGTTGTAGCATCAGCAATCGTACCGTCAGGTGCTTGACCTAATAATAATGTTGTTCCGTTGACAACTTGACTAACTGATTGGCCTGCTGTAAATCCTGGACCTTGTACAATCATGCCAGATAAAATACCACTAGTGCTACTAACTACAAGTGTTGTACCTGAACTTCCAGCTAGTGTATAATTTGCTGTGCTGGTAAATGCGGCAGGATCTCTACCTGAATGGTCAACGATTGCTTCGTACAACATACCATGTTTACGTACTACATCACCAACTTTATAAACTGTTGTAACGACCCAGTCATTTTTAAATTCGTAACCTTGAGTAAACAAAGTCCAATCTGTACTGTCTACACTTGGAGCATTACCAGTTCCGCTATTTGCTAAAGAATTGTAAGTATAATTTTGTGTTATACAAACATAATCGTAACCGCCATAGGATACTGTATCACCTGGCTGATAAGTTGCCGAGGTGCTAAATGTGCCTTGATATTCATAACCTGGCATCCATAGTGCCCATTTAGTAGGATCAAATGTACTTGTCGAAGTATGTCCAGTGTTACAAATATATAAATCTGCACCAAACTTAACAAGATCGTTATACTTGTATTGATAAGAATAAGAAAAAGTTCCTTTAAATTCAATACCACTATTGATAACGTTCCAATAGGCTTGATTACTTTCAAGAGTTGTTTGACTTGTGTGATTAACAATACATTGATAAACTACACCGCCATATTTTACAATATCGTTTAGACCATAGACTGTACTAGGTTGCCATGCATTGGTCCAGTTGAAAAATTCTGTATACTCTGCCCAGTTACTAACATCGTTAACAAACTGAGTACTAGTGTGAGTAGTTGTACAATAGTAGGCTTTACCTTTAAAGACAGCAATATTACCAAGATTATATAAAGTGCTTGTTGCCCAAGTTCCAACAAATGATTTACCATCGATAATTTGTTGCCATAATGGATACGGAGTAGCATATAAGTCAGTGTAAAAATTTGCACTAGCAGTATTAGGTAATAGACAAACATAAGTCTTACCTTGATAACTTACTACTGCATCTTTAATATAGGCATAGCCAGATTGCCAAGCGCCTTGCCATTGATAACGTAATCTTCCAATTTTAAATTCTGCTGCCATGTTTTTTTCCTATTAGGTTGCGCTAACTATCTGACTTGGTGAGTATGTATATGCTTGATTAATACGTACTACTAATGATCCTGTACTGTCTATATAGTAATAACAGTTTTTACTATCCCAGCGATACTGATCGAAAATTAAATTTGCATAAGGACGGCTATGATCCGTTGCTAAACGTCCATCGAAAAAATCAACGCCATATTCAAAATTTTCAAAATTTTGTGTATTAGGGCCAGGATTGTTTAATACAATACTAGCCGCGCTAGTAATTTGATCAACTTTATAAAAATAAAGAGATCCATCATCTGTACGTTGTAAGCCGTAGAAATATCTAGGACTGTCTCCTAAGATATCACTTATACTTGTATCGCCAATGTAATAATTTCCACTCATAATATTAATCCTTAAACGATTTCAACTAAACTTACAATCGCATCTAAACTTGCCGCTGTGTTTGATACAATACTTAGCGTATTGCTTCCACCTAAAACTACACGTTCGCCACCGTTGATTACACGCAAACTTTGATTTGGTGGAACAATGACGTTGTTGATAAGATAAGCACTTACTGGACTAGAGTCTAAGTAAGTTATTGTTACTGCTGTTCCACTAGCACTTGCATTATTTGACATTGTGATAGTGCCGGCACTAGCATTAAAACTACTAATTGTAGTGTTAGCTGGGATACCAGTTCCGCTTAATGCACTACCTGTTTGAATTTCGTTAAAAGAAGTTACACTATTGATTGTTGGACTACCATTGGTTAAATTACCTTGGAATGTTCCTGATGGTCCTGGGTCCGTTATCAATACACTTGCTGTAACATAACTACTGGTTAAATTAGCTAAACTGATACCTAATACAGTAACACGAACGTTACTGGCCGCTGTATATACGATAGTAGGAGTTGTTCCTACTGCTGGACTCAACGCATTTTTAAATGTGGTTGCCATTATCTTATCCTAATGTTAAAGCCCATTGGGCTGAAATGTCTGTTGCTTGGGCAACTGTAATACCGCTTTGAATACCAGCTACACCGGTCCAACTAGAACCGTTATAAATTTCTACAGCTAATGTTGTCGGATCACTGTTAAAACGCACCATACCTTGTATAGGTGTAGCTGGACGCTGACTAGTTGTACCTGCTGGAATAACAACGCCGTTAGTTCCACCAATATTAACATAACCTGTAATCGAGCCTGCGATAGTAAGAGAACCAATAGACTGGCTAGGTGTTACAAAATATGTACCAGTGCCGCCTGACCCTGTACCAAATGCTGTAATAAATGTGCCGGATACTAAACTTCCGCCACTTAACAACATATTGTTTAGTATAGTTCCGCTGATAACACTTGTAACATTTAAAACTACAGGAGTTGCTGTTATTGTAGTACTTAGCTGAGTTAGGTAGTTGTTAATGTACCATTGGCTACTCGAACTAGTTCCAGTTCCGCTAATATTAGAAACAATGTAAGTTCCAACTGGTATACTACCGCCTGAAATAACTTGGCCAATTGCAATAGATCCTGAACTTGCTCCAAATGGATTTGCACTATTAAATGAAACTGATCCTGTATTTGTTAGAGTTTGGATTCCGCTTGAATCTGTAATATAACCGCCTGAGCTGGCTACGTTTAGTAATAATTTTGTATTTGTACTTGTAGTTAAAGGTGCTACTGGAACAGTGATACTGCTTGCTGTTGGATCAATATAGTTAGTGCCCACAGCAAATTTTAATTGTGCCAACTGTCCTGTAAAGAAATAGAAACTTGCATTAAATAAACCAATTACACTAGTAGCTCCTTGGTAATTAGAGTTAAGTCCGTAGCTACTTGTACTGCGTACTCCATCTACAAACGCCATCAACTGTCCCGAAGCATTCTTAGTAACAGCTAGATAGTGCCAAGCGTTTGTAGTAAATGGAGTTGTAAAAACAAATTGGCTATTATCATATCCATCACGGTCTATTTGAATTGTGGTATTGTTGTTAAGCCAAATACTAAAACCGCCATTTCCTGGCACATTTGATCCAATGATAGTTTTAATAGCACTGAATGAACTGCAATAAAAGAAACATTCAAATGTAAATGCTTGTGCGCCTACAGTAATTGGAGTTCCAAGTGTAAGATAATTACTACCGCTAAATTGTAAACTTCCGCCCAGTCCGTTATTTGGAGCTGTACTTACTGTTAGAATGTTTGAACTTACGCTTCCTGAAAAAGTTGTAGTATTTTGTGTACTAATACTACCTACAAAACTTGCATTTGAAACTTGTTGTGTAAATGTTGAAACAGCATTTGAAACAGTATTAGTAATACTGTTACCGTTAATCTTAAAGTTTCCAATGTTAATTCCGCCGCTGCCGTTGGTCACTAGACTAATGTCTTGATTAGCTAGGGTGTTAGTAATTGTACCATTACTAAATGTTAAATTAGCAGTTGTAAAATTTGTAGCAGTAAAAGTTCCAAGTGTCAAATTGTTGGCATAAACGTTAGCCCACTGTAAACTATTGCTACCTAAATTGTATGTATTTGTTGTAGCTGGTAAAATGTTGCTGTTAACGCCAGCAGTAATTGCTACTGTATCTGTACCACTATTATTACCAATTTGTATAGTTCCAGCAATAGTAACATTGCCGCCAACAAACATATTACCTTGTGTATTAAGGTTTCCGGTAACTGTAAGATTACTATTAACTGTTACTGCACCAGTTCCAGTAGTTGTGAATACAATATTTTGATTAGCAGATAATGTGCTGATTGTATTAGTTGCAAGTTGCAGATTACCAACTTGTAAAGTACCTTGATAAACTACAGGATTAGCGCCGCTGGCTGTTAGATTAATCGTATTACTAGTGCTAGTAATATTATTAGATGAAAAACTGATTGTACCTAAGGTGCTTGTACCACTAGCATTTAAATTGCTAGTTCTGGTAGTTCCTACTACTTGAAGGTCGTTTGAAGGAGTGCTGGTGTTGATACCTACACGGCGATTAGTAACATCCAAGTATAGTAAGTTCGTCTCAAAAGCCAGATCGACGCCATTGCGAAGAAGATTCGACTTTAAGAGCGGACCTGAAATTCGACCTAAGGCCATGCACTCTCCTCAAACCCCGTGTTTCACGGTTAACCGAATTTTCAGCTTTCGCTCTATGCTGGTTTACCACAGGTTAATATCGGGAATTTATGGTCAAATTCCGCAGTAATAGTATTTACCTGTTTTGGTTTTTTACCCTAGTATAAGGTCGTAAATGACGCCAAGATCATTGGCGGTTGCCGCTGTGGTAGGAGGGCTGGAGCCAATAACGTTGGCCCAAGTTTGTCCGTTATAAATTTCTAAATATTGTAAATCTGTATTATAACGAGTAGCACCTAGAGTAGCTACTACACGCTGTGATGTACTTCCTACAGGAAACACAATAGCACTTGTGTTTGTAAAATCCCAATATCCATCGCTGGTGCTTGCTAGGGTATAGGGTTGTGTTGTACTGTTAACTATATTATTTCCTACAAAAGGATATATTCCGTTTAATTTTAAATTTCCAGATGTAGTCCATTGGAACGTAATATCATTACTAGTATTAATACTGCTGATACTGTTTCCTGTTATTTGTATTCCGCCAGCATTTAATGTTGTTGCTGTAATATTTGGAACAGTAACAGTATTAGCATACAAGGTAGCCCATATATTATTACTAGCACCTAAATTTTCAGCTAATGTCGCTGACGGTAAAACGTTACTGTTTACTTCTGCTGTAAATTTTAAAGTATCTGTTGGATTATTATTACCAAAGTTAATAGTGCCGTCCGCTTCAAAATTACCCTGAATTGTAGTGTTACCTGTAACCGATAGTAGTGTTGAAGAACCATTAATTTGCCCGTTGCCGTTCCAAACTACGTTTCCTTGTCCGTTTGGAGTTAGGTTAATACTGCCGTTGACAGTTGGATTATTAAATCCTGAACTTATAAGATTAAGGTTAGCAGTACCAACACCACTGGCTATAATAGTAGCTCCTGCGTAGCCTACAATAGGCCCTTGCACAGGACTAGATGCTGATGATGTTACTCCACTAACTGCGGTAACAGTATAATTAAATGTAGAATTATCTGCTAGATAATTTGCATCATAGGTTGTGTTTAGTAGTAATTGTGTGCCAGTAATTGCTGTTAATGCACTTGTAGAAGGCGTAAAAGCTGAAGTGTAAACTGCTGTGCCCTTTACTACTCTGACGTTTGATATACTTCCAACCCAGTATGCGGCGACTCCACCTAAATAATTTCCAATAGTTAAACTTGTACTTGCGGCAGCCAGATGACTAGGACTCCAAGATCCTTGTAGACTGCCATTTACAAACAATCTTACGCTAATTGTATCATAACTTACTGCTACATGATACCAGTTATTAATAGAGTAAGTACTGCTGGATGTAATTGCAATAGCATATCCGGTTTGATCAACTTGAAAATTTCCGCTAGAATTAAATCTTGCATTTAAAAATCCATTGGTGTTCATTGCCCAAATATAAGCATTAGTCAGTTGGCTGGTTGGATATACCCACGCTTCAAAAGTAAATGCACCAGTTTGATCAAAAGATGTGCTGTTTGGTACTGTAAGATATTGGCTAGTACCGTTAAAACTTAGACTTCCAGTTGCGCCATAGGTGGTTGTACCTGTAGGTGTTACATAGATAATGCCATTACTGTTGGCAATGGTATTGCTAGAAATTGTCCAGTTGTTATTATAATAAGTGGTATCAACTATTAAATTTGTAGTAGTTAATATGTTAGTTCCACCGATATATAAATCGTTTGGACTAGCACCATAGTTGTTAATACCAATGCGACGATTGGCAACATCTAGATAAAGTAAATCGGTATCGAAGCTAAGATCGCCGCCGTCTTGGAAAGATAGTAAATTATCAGCTAGTAGCTGTCCACCTATTCTTCCTAAACTTGCGGCATAATCTGGAGTTAAATCTGCGGCCATTTACGCCTCCTGATTGTTACTGATCAAAGCCAATTAGTACTGTAACTGGTTTGCTCACTGGAACTGGGCTTGTAAATCTTATATAGTAACCGGCTGGACGACTGCTTTGAATTGCGCGGTTAGCGGCAATAGCGCCAGTAGTAGCTTGACTAATTGTAATTACACCTGTGTAGGTATTAACGCTGGTAACTGTTGTACTTGCGGCAAATACTGTACTGCTAGCTGAACTGGTGAACAAAATTGTACCAGTAACAGTACTGTCTGGTGGAGAACTTAAAACAACCACGTTGCCTGAAGCACTTACCACTGTTTGGAAACTGTCCAGACCAATAGCGTTGGCGTACATACCAGCAGTAATACCACTAGTGCTTGCTACTATTAGGTTAGAACCAATTTTTGGACTAGCTCCAGTTACATCGAGTGTTATTGTTCCATTAGGTTGAGTATCTGCTACAGCACTCAACACAATGGTCAATGTTGTAGTTCCAGACACGCTGACCACATACTGACCACTTCTAAATCCAGTTGTTGTAACAATTTGTTGTCCTGCTACAATATAACTATAACTTGGGCTTGCGGCATTAACTACCATGGTAGTTGATGTTACACCACCACTTACATAAGTTGCTGTAATTGTTGTAGAGTTGACTGTAGTGCTAACAGTTGTAGTAGGAGCGGCTGTTGTTAGTGTATCGCCTACGTTAATATCTGTTACGCTACTCAATGTTAAACTTGTGCTTCCACTATTAGCTAAAGTTGTTACTGAAGTTTCAGTCACTGGGTTTTGTGCAATAAGGTAGTTAGTATTAGAAATTTGTAATACGTTTTCAACTAACACTAATAAATTTTGTCCGCCCCAAGTTGAACCACTTTGTACTTGTGCAGGAGGTGCTGGATTAAGTGGTCCAAACAATGTATTAAGAGCGTTGCCTAATCCAAGACTTTGTTGGGTAATTGCTGTTGATTCTTTAAAACGTAATGCTCTCCAAGCAGTTCCTTGATAAACCATAACTTGGTTAGTGGTAGTATCATAACGCATCATGCCTGCGCTAGGACTACCTGGTTGACTAGTTGTTGGACCATTTGGTAACACTAGACTACCTTGTCCAAGAGGGCTTACATACACGTTTGATCGTGAAGCATCCGAATACAAAGTTGTATTACTTGCGCTTCTTCTATCCAGTGCTTGACGTTTTAGAAATCTCATTATACAGCCAATGTGCTTATGGTAAATGTTAACATACTGTTAACGCTTGCTATGGCAATTAATGTATCGCCATTTGCTAATACTAATTTTTCTTGATCTAAACTCACAGTTTCGCCTGCTGGAATTGGCAATGCTGAAATAATTGTGTGTTTAGATTGTGTAGTTGTTCCACTAACGTCTGCGCTTGGAACTGCATACAACGTTAAGTTGCTAGTTGAAGCACCGTAGTTACAAACAATCATGGTAGAAATTGCATTATTTCCACTGCTTGCATACATAACGGAGTTGCTGGTTGTAACTAATGTATTTTGAATTGCCATATTTGTTCCTTAAAATAGTATGCTTAACAATAATGCGCGGTTCTTAGCCACTAGTTCGTCATTATAATTAGAACTATTTACAAAAAATACACCTGACTTTCCTGGCCCAGATGTTGCTGAATAAATTGTATTACCTGAACTTGCGTATGTTGGTGTACTACCTTGATTATCTAATCCTATTACTGCACTAACTTGCACACGATTATTAGTAGATGTTAATACTAGATTGTTTCCACTAGTATTAGTTATTTGATTTGGAGTTGATGATCCACCAACCTGGACATATCCAAATGTAACGCCTGAAGTGTTAAGTGTGGAAATTACTGTGGCACCAACATAAGATTTAATATCAGTTGCACTTGCAACAATATGAGTATTTGATGCGGCTAATGTTCCAGTTAATGGATATTGTACACTGTTTACAATAGCAATACCCTGGCCGCCACCTGGTACATAAGTACTGGCTACGTAATTTTGTAAAAACGCTAAATTAGGAATATCGCCCGGACGACTTACGCTAGCTGTGTAAGCTGATCCGTTGGCAATTGTTAATACTCTTGCTGTGTTTTGCATGTCAAACACAATATCAGTGTTACCGCCAGCATTTGTAATTGTTTCTAAAGCTATACCGCTTAGTACTCCGTCTGCCGTTCTTGCCACAAACGAACCTGATTTAGATGAAGGATTTGAAGCTACTGCTGTTGCGCCAATTACGGAACCGCCACTGCTTGTTGTTGTAACCGCAGATCCACCGTAGCTGGCAGACAATGTAAATGTTGTTTGTGTTGGAGTGCCAATAACATAATAAGTTGTTGGGCTTGAATATCCTGTAATAGATCCGTTGGTAAATGATCCAGTAATTGTTACAGTAGCGCCTACTGACAGTGTAATAGGGCTAGTTGTACTACAGCTAAATTGTCCAGCTGTTCCTGTAATTTTTACATTTGTTAATGTAAAAGTACCTTCTTCCCAGTGAGTTATACTCTCACTGAATAAAAATTGGGCGGCTGATGTTGTTGGGCCGCGTTCGATTTCTATAC
>Ga0208380_1000156_pt1 | contig 20305 bp, 31 predicted proteins | sample CryBogCBE27Jun07_FD_184570 | JGI IMG/M metagenome (GOLD analysis project Ga0208380, IMG submission 184570) | Freshwater microbial communities from Crystal Bog, Wisconsin, USA - CBE27Jun07 (SPAdes) | ecosystem: Environmental > Aquatic > Freshwater > Lake | place: Crystal Bog, Wisconsin, USA... | reverse complement strand
GAGCAGGAGAGGATTATAGTACAGATGTACTACTTCCTTTGGATTTACCAGAAGATTTACTCATGTTTGCGTTCAAACAAGCTCACGCAGAAAATATGACATTCAATGATTGGATGAATAAAATGTTACGTGAATTCATTGACAAAGTTGAAAAAGGCCAGTATACTAAAGAAGATGCAGACAATTGGTTGAAAGAAAACAATTTACCAAATTTTCCAGTAGACTATAAAGTAATAGACGACGATTCAATTGAGGAATAAATGAGAATCAAACTAGTCAGTGATCTCCACTTAGAGTTCAGTGACATTAACATTCAAAATGATCAGAACTACGATGTACTGATCCTCGGTGGTGACATTATGGTCGCTCAGGATCTCCACGACCATCCTGAGATGGACTATGGTATGTACTCCACAATCAACTTGGATAGTCTTGGCCGTAGACAGCGTAAGGCACAGGCCTACAGAGACTTTCTCAAACGTTGTAGTTTTCAGTTCCCACATGTAGTCTACATCATGGGTAATCACGAATTCTACCACGGCAAGTTTTATGCTAGTATTGATTACATGCGTGAGGAATGTGCCAAGTTCCCTAACATCTATATGTTGGAACAGGACACTAAAGTCATCGACGATGTAGTGTTTGTGGGTGGTACACTTTGGACCAACATGAACAAACGTGATCCTCTAACCATGCATGCCATTGAAGGTATGATGAACGACTTCCGTATCATTCGCAACGATTACAGAAGCTATGCTCCTATGAGTGCGTTAGATGTTGCTCACAGACACGATAAGACGCTACAATACTTCCGCCATGTGCTCAGTGAGAACAAAGACAAGAAGTGTGTAGTAGTTGGACATCATAGTCCTAGTTTCCAAAGTATGCATCCGATGTACGGTAATGACACATTGATGAATGGCGGTTACCACAGTGATTTGAGTGAGTTTATCTTGGATCATCCACAAGTTGTGTTATGGACACATGGTCATACCCATCATCCTTTTGATTACATAATTGGTAGTACAAGAGTAGTATGTAACCCACGCGGTTACGAAAATGACGGCTACAGTGAAGAAAGTGGCTGGAACCCTGATATTTTATTGGAGATATAAATGGCAGATGAAGCAGAAAGCATGAAGGTTAGCGATATGTTAAGAACTACTGGACTTAACACCCAGGAGTTTATGAATAGAATTGCCGACCATATTGAAAAATTAGAAGCGGAGAATCTCGAATTAAGAGAAAGACTTGCCAATGCAACTAACGGATAAAGAGTTAGCTCTATTTAAAAAATGGCTTAAGGGTATGCTTCGTACCAGTGAAGTTTACGTTACTTTTACCAAAAAGGACGGAACCGAACGTGTTATGAAGTGTACCACTAATCCAACCTATATTCTTTTTAAAGAACCAGATCTTACAGAAAATAAAAAGGAACGTAAGATTAACGAAGATGTTATGCCTGTATACGACTTAGAGTCTAAACATTGGAAAAGTTTTCGCTGGGACAGTATTAAACAAGTAAGTATTACACTTTGAAAGATTCAAAATGAAAATTGGTTTGAGTTATAGCCGCTGTGTTCGAGACATAGTTGATGGTGTTGTGGATATCGATGACGTACTAGTTGTTATTAGCCGTACAGATTTCGATCCGCGAGATGATAAACAATGGGCCAGCATTTGGGGCGGATACCATGATCCTTACGGATTGAGTAATCCAGAATGGGCGGCATATCCAGACGGCGATGAGGATCGTTTTCGTAGCGTCAGTATTGAATTACTAGAAACTGGTAAGCTACACCAACCTCGCCAATTTGGCGCACACCCAAGTCGTCGTCCAGAAATTTGGTTGGAAGCGGTTTTACCAAATAGTGAGCTAGCCAAAAATCCTGCCGCTAAAATGGCTTTTGAAAAGTTCCAAATGATAGCAGGACTTTCGAGTGTCGAATTGGATGACAAGTATCGTTAACTATGTTATACTAACAGTATTGTAAATTACTGAAAGTAAAACATGAAGTATCTAGCTATACTTTTTGCAGTTGTTCTAGCAGGTTGTGACTCTGGTTCCGCTAAAGAACTTAACGAAGTCGCAACTTTTGACGACCTAGTTCATTACAGAGTCGATTGCGCTCGAAAAAAAGAACAACAAGCACAGCTCTTGTCTATAATCAAAAATCGAAATCTAGATAGAGATCCTGAAACTATGAGCGATGCAGATCGAGCATGGAACATAAGACTCAAAACTACCTATTGGTGGTTTGAGCTTAACTGTGGAGCTCAAAATGAAAAATAAGATTTTACTTTTGAGTTTGTTATTTGCCAGTCAAATTGCATGGGCTGGATGCACTAGCCGTATGAGTACTGCAACAGAAGGTGATACGGTTGTCAGCACCAGTACAGTTGTTGTCTGTAGCGACGGGCAAGCCGAAATTCCTATCAAAAAATCTGTACACATTGGTGACCAAGTTTTTGAAAACGAATTGGAAAAGGTTACAGATGTCAAACCAGCTTACTTTACCTACAAGTATTCAAAATGCAGACTCTTTCGAGAACGAGTAATGATACGTAATCGTTTGGAAGTGTTGCATGGTGTTATTTGTAAGATTGATAAAGATTCCGAATTTTGGCAAGTTGTGGACAAATGGTAACTTGACAATGGAAAAGAAGTTTGCTATAATACTAACATGTTCAACAACATCACAGAGGCACATATTATGAAGGCATTTATCGCAGGCACTATCTTTGGACTAGTACTAGCTACTGTTGGTTTTTCCGGCATTGCACGTATTTTAGATCATGGAGTAGATACAGTTAAGACACAGAGTCAGGAGTTGGCAAAATGAAATCGGTAGTAATTGTTTTATCGCTGTTAGCCCTTACCGCTTGTTCAACCGTAGCAGGTGTTGGTAAGGATATTCAATCGTCCGCAGAATGGACAAAAGAAAAGATGGGTGGTTCAAAATGAAAAAGATTTTATTGCTAGTTCCTATAGTTGCTATGCTAGCGGCTTGTGGTACAACTGATGTATATCAAAAGAGAGCTGAGAACGAACGTAAGTATGAAGAATCAGCCAAAGATAAAATGATTGATGCTATGCCAGATTGGTACACTAATGTTCCAGTCAGCTCTAGTGCAATCTACTCAGCAGGTATGGGTCAAGCTGACACACCTGAAATGGCTATTACTGCGGCACAAACTGCGGCCAAGGCCAAAATCTGTTACAGTGCAGATGGCGAAGTTACCAGTCAGACTAAGGACTTTGCAACAGGTTCAAGTAAGACTAGTCGTATTGAACGTGTAACTCGCACTAACTGTAATAACGTTTCAATTGCAGGCATTGAATACGCAGGCGACAAAGTTGGTAAAAATCCAAAGATTGTTCGCACTGGCAACACATTCACTGCCTATGTATTGATGGCGTTACCTACCGGTGATGCTAATGTACAACGCAAGTACATTGACAACCGTAAGCGTGAAGCACAAGAAGCACAACGCTCTAAAGAAGCTTTTGATGAGCTTCCAGCAGTTAAATCTAACTAAGGACTTATATGTTTAAAGAAATCTCAGCTATCGTAGTAGGTTGGATTGCGTTCGTTATAGTATGTATGTTTGGTAGCTATTTTGCCTACAGCTATTTTGCTCCCAAGTATCGTGCTGTTGACAATGAAGTATTCAAACAAAGTGAACAGTACAATGATGGTATGATCCGTGACTTAGAAAATCTCCAAATGGATTATATCAATGCGGACAAAGATCATAAAGATGCTCTCCGTGCTATAGTGTTACACCGTTTTAGTGTATACCCTGAGGATAAAATGCCTCCCAACCTTCGTAACTTTTATAACGATTTGAAAGCAGGAAAATAAAATGAACAAGTTTCTTTTGGTATTGCCCTTTGTGGCCGCTCTTACAGCATGTGGACCACAAACAGAAAGCTCAACTCAGATCGAGCGCCGTAAACAAGAAGAGCTGAGCCTACAGGCCGTACAGTCAGTTGGTATGCCAGCAATCACTAACTTTGCTGAAAAGCGTATGTTCAAAGATATTCTCGAATTGCGTGATCGTAGTGTACCTACTACAACCTATTTGGTTGGCATGAATAACCAATTGACCAAGTTGTGTGACTCAGTTGGCTACGGTTTGCCTTATGCTACACAGTATACCAACCCAATGCGAGTTGGTGGTGATGGTACTCATGGTTATGTGACATTGCCGCAAGCTGATCCAAATGGATTGTACAGCCCAGCATCGGCTGAAGGTACTTGGATTTTGTGCGTGGATCACAAAGACGGAAAGGCTAAACCGATTTACGTTGAGCCTCGTGTTATTGTAAGTCCAATCGCATTACAGTAATATGAAACTGTTTGCTCGCTCCGGAGGACACTGGCTCTTCTGGAGCGGTGTTCTTTATCTTAGTATAACCGTATTAGTTGCTCTTAGCCCTTATAGAGACTATACTATGCTTGTAGAGTTGGTATGGCTTGTTATGGTGGCTTTACCCTTAATGTGTAATCCGCTGGCTCGCTGGCTTAATATGAAAGAGAATCATATGTTTGATATGTTTAAAAAGAAACCCAGTAATGTAGTTCCATTTCCTAAAGAGCCTGAACACGGTGGAGGTGATGGTGGCGGTTATATTCCTGAACCTAAAAAGCCTACTGTGACCTATTACACGTTAGGAATGAACAGTGATAATAGGTTAGAGTTCAAAATGGGATATAGTGCCATTACTATGAACCATGGCGGTGTTACTAATTTGATTGAGCAACTAGAAACATTTAAAAAGCAACTTGCCCAATATGAAGGCATTAACGAGGAAACAGATAATGCTTGAATGGTACCAGCGTAATCAATACGCAATTTCGTTTTTTATCGCAGGGTGGTGTGCGCTGGCGGCAATTGACTGTTACACCAAGGGCGATGAGTTGTGGGCATTAGTCAATGCCATCCTAGTCTATGTAAACATAAAATTAGCAAAATGATTAAACAATTTATTAACATCGTAGAAGCAATGGAAGGTATCAATGATGCTTGGTTCAATCACGGTGGTTTTGAAACTTATAAAAAACCTGCCAAAGAGAAATATGAAATTGCACACAGTGATGGCCAGATACAGACCCTAGAAGGTCCTGTGAATTATAAGAAAGGCTATTATATTCTCACAGGCCCTAAAGGTGAGCAATATCCTATCCCCCCACATAAGTTTCATGAACTCAAAGACGACCATGGGCATGGTGTTTGTACTCCTAAAAAGATTATGAAAACTGCTAAACTTGCTGATCATGCCGGAAGCGTTGACACTAGTTGGGGTGAGAAGTTACAATACAATCCAGGCGAAGATTATATTGTACGACATGGTCCTGGAGACTTTGGAGTAGTTAAGAAAGATATTTTTGCTCAAACTTACGATATGTCAAATGCAGTATAACGAAATTGAACTTATGGAAATGGCGCAGGACTATGAAGCCATGGAGCGTCAATCACTACAGGACGCAGAAGAATTACGACAACTTCGTGAAGGCGAACGTATTATTGTGCCCGTGGACGTCGAACATGCACGTACTATGTTTAAATTGGCTAGTTTTTATCTTAGTCAACACGACAAAGAATTTAATTTAACAATGGAGATGTAATGCCTAATTTAGTACCAATGGTAATTGAAAGTGAGCCTAAGGGCGAAAGAGCTTATGACATTTATAGTCGCTTGCTCAAGGACCGTGTTGTAATGCTAGACACGGATGTTAACGAGCATACATCGAGCTTGCTGGTCGCTCAGTTGCTCTTTTTGGAGAGTCAAGGTAATGAAGACATTAACTTGTTTATTAATAGCCCTGGGGGGTCCGTTACTGCTGGCCTTGCTATTTACGATACCATGCAATTTATTAGACCCGATGTCGCCACCTACGTCATGGGGCAGGCTTGCTCAATGGGCAGTTTCCTCGCCCAAGCAGGTGCACCAGGTAAACGATTCGTGCTTCCGGAATCCCGCACAATGATTCATCGTGTAAGTTCAGGTACTCCGGGCACACGTGGTAGCGTTCATGTACAGGAACTAGAGTTTGAAGATGCAAAACGTAGTTTTGAAGAATCCAAGCGTATTAATCAACGTTTAACTGAACTGTATGTCAAGCATAATACCGCTGGAAAGACATATGATCAGCTGTACGAATCTATGAAATTTGATACATTTCTAAGTGCGGCAGAAGCTGTAGAATACGGACTAGCTGATAAAGTGATTGAAAAACGCCCGTAAGGAGAAATAACGATGCCAGCAGGACTAAACGAACGATGTGGGTGGTGTGCTTATCATGTACCACAAGGAGCGCATATTTGCGGTGCCTGTGGTGCTATTCGTATAGAAACTGAAGAAGAAACACCATTATCTCATCAGATTCTAAATGCTGTATCTGGAGGAATAATTGGTGCATTTATCGGATTCATCATAATGCTTTTTATACATGAGCCAAAAATCGTACTATTTAGTGCATTTTTATTTGCTTATCTTAACGTAGTTATTAATAAAACAATGCCTAATGTCCAGTGGTTTAGGCAATAAAGTGCGCATATAACTGATAAGCCCAGTACACGATAAATAGTAATAACCAGGAGTGTGCTGTGGCCTATTTTAACTGGTCCCAAATGGACCGTGCTACGCTGTATTCATACTTTTACTCTTTGAATAAGAGTATAGTGGGCAAGTCATTGACTCCTACTCAAATCACTAAAATCATCAGTACTACTATAAAATCGGTACTTCCAATCAAAGTAGTCAAACACATCGGTATCGATAACAAACGTGGTTATGTCTATATGGGCGGTATGTACTACAGTGACTACGATAGCGCCAGTAGAAAAGCGATAGAATTGAATCTGCATTTCCATGAAGATGATACAAGAATTTCTATTACCCAATATCGTTTCAAAAGAATGGCTGTTCGTTTCGCTGACATTATGCTACATGAAATGATACACATGCGCCAATTTCGTGCTAGAAATTTTAAGAGTTTGCCTGGTTATCAAAGCACGGTAGAAAATTCTAAAATTAGACAAGAGCAAACTTATCTAGGAGACAGGGATGAAATGGGTGCATTTGCCTTTAACATTGCCTGCGAAATGATAGATAAATTTGGTTATGATATAATTGCTATTGGGAATTTTTTGAATACTAATTCAACTAAATATAAAAATAGTTGGTGGTATAGCTATGTCAAGGCTTTCCATTTTGACCACAGACATCCAATCATACGCAGAATGAAAAATTTGATTATGCGCCAATTGGATAATGCCTATTTAGGCAAACCATTTAAGACTTCAAACCATTTGACTTATTGATAATTACTCTGTATAATATAAACTTATACAGTTAATTATTGGAGTTAGAATGAGCGATCCATGCTACAGCGTTATAAGTTCTTTAGAAGATCACCCTAGCCGATTAAACAAAGAAGCTATCATTTTGGCGCAGGCTGAAATGGGTAATAAAGAATTCTTTGAAGGATGTCGTCTAGCTCTTGATCCAATGATTACTTTTGGACTTAAACAAATACCGGAGAAGACAGATGAAAATGGGCCTGGCCTACCTTGGGACAGTTTTACTCTCGCTCTTACTGGTTTCATTACTCGCAATGTCACCGGTAATACAGCAAGGACTATGATTGAAACTATGATGAAATCAGCTACCAAGAAAGAATGGAATGGCTGGTATCGTCGTATCCTTATTAAAGACTTACGCTGTGGTGTAAGCGAAAAAACAATCAACAAAGTAGTGGAGAAGAAATATGCTGACTACAGCATTCCTGTTTTCGGTTGTCAACTTGCTCACGATAGTGCAAATCATGAGTCTAAGGTTGGAGGACAAAAACTTATCGAAGTTAAACTTGATGGGGTTAGGGTTATCACTATTGTTCGCAGTGACGGCCGTGTCGATATGTTTAGTCGCAATGGTAAAGAGCTTTTAAACTTTCCGCATATTGCAGAACAGATTAGTTCAGTAATCAAACAAAAAGGCTCCAGCAAAAGCATGGACGTTGTACTAGATGGCGAAATTATGTCGTCTAGTTTTCAAGATTTGATGAAGCAGGTACACCGCAAGGACAATGTAGAAGCAGGCGATGCCATACTTAATTTGTTCGATGTACTGCCTTTAGAAGATTTTGAAAAAGGTTTTTACGATAAAGATCAAAAGACTCGTAGCAGTATGATCAAATTTTGGGTTGAACAAAATCAACACTTAATTCCTAGCGTGACTTATGTTGCAAATGAATTAGTTGATTTAGATACAGAAGAAGGACAACAGCGTTTTAAAGAAATTAATCAAAAGGCCATCGATGGTGGCTACGAAGGTATTATGATTAAGGATCCTAAGGCTCCTTATGAATGTAAGCGTAGTGTTGCATGGTTGAAGTTGAAGCCATTCATTGAAGTTAGTCTAGCAGTAGTAGCAGTAGAAGAAGGTACAGGTAAAAATGTAGGTAAACTTGGTGCGCTAGTATGCGAAGGAGAAGATGATGGAAGACAAATCAGAGTCAACGTTGGCAGTGGCTTCACTGATAGTGATCGTGACAGTTTTTGGAATAGCCGTAGTAGTCTTATCGGAAATATTGTTGAAGTTCGCGCAGATGCAGTAACACAGAATCAAGACGGCACGTATAGTTTACGTTTTCCAAGATTCAAAGGATTCCGAGGATTTGTTCCTGGAGAGAAGATTTAAGTGAAAGACTTATTGCGAACTGTTACAATATGTGCTATAATTAGTGCTAGTATAGCCTATTGGATGGGAGATGACGATATGAACACCGCTATGTTTTGTGCATACGGCAGAGTGTTTGTAACATTTCGTCAACATCACACAACATGGGGTACACTATTGTTAGATGAGAATGGTGCTCCTATGCCGTGCGATGAAGCGGATATAAAGAAAGATGCAAAACATAAAGGAACTATTATATGAACCCGTTTCGTGATCAAGAAAAATTTATGAAGGCTTGTGATCAAACTACAGACAGTTGGAACGTTGAACAGTTTAATCTGTATGTCAATTTAATTAAAGAAGAATTTGACGAACTAAAAGTTGCTATCAATGACGCTAACAGTACAGAAGTAGTCGATGCTTTAACAGACATTTTGGTCGTTACCATTGGTGCCGCACACAGCATGGGTTGTGACATTGAAGGCGCATGGAAAGAAGTTATGAAAACTAACTTTGCTAAGATTGGCGATGATGGCAAAGTCCGTAAACGTGAAGACGGCAAAGTATTAAAACCGATTGGGTGGGTACCACCTGATTTAGAACCATTTGTAAAGAAAAATGTATAAACTAAGATATTGGATCCACAACAAATTAACATCAAAAACATTCGAAACATTGTCAGAAGCATTGAACTATTCAGTGTACAACATTCCGTTTCAAAGTTTTCATACACTAGATAAGGTAGAACAATGAGAAGTAATTATTGGTCATGCTCAAAATTTGCCGACTGGCTTCGTGGCACTCCTAAGTTGGGTTGTGGCACTAGTGAAGAATGGAACGATTGGTACAAGACTGCCGGTGCCGCACATCCGATCCGTTATTGGATAGCCGAAGAAGCATTAGATGCTATTCAAAATTTTGTAAACTATCCTATGGACAAATTAAATGACGTCAGATACTACATCAACAATCGTTGGGTTAGTAAGAGTCACGCTCTTACTGCCCACCCTCGTGATATCCGCCCTGGCCGTTGGAGTGACGTTGGTAATCGGTTTCTCCCTTGTCTTTTTAACGAACTTGTTAACTTTGTTGAAATCGAACAAGCGTGGCACTATGTAATGTGGAATGATGAGGAACGTAAAAAGTTTGATGTTCCTTGGTGGCGTAGTGGTTGGTTGCGTTGGCGCACTTGGCGCAGTCCAGAAGCTGGCATGGCTTATTTGACGTGGGCTAGCACTCTTACTAACGAAGAGTTTTTAGACGAAGGCGAAAAGCATCTAGCTGAACCCACATACCAAGCCAATGCCGCTAAAGAAATTATTGAGCTTTACACTTGGTGGACTACTACATATCGTAACCGTCCAGACCCATATGAAGTAAGTGGATGGAGTGCCTATTGCGAACTAAGCCGTTTGCAAAATGATGGTCGACTAAGTTTCAGTTCAGACAAAACTCCTGAGCTTGCTGAGATGAGCAAGACTGCTTTGGACAAGCTACAAGAAATTGAAGCGGCCTATGAAGCAGAAGACGAAGCCATGATGATTCGCCTTATTAAAATTAGACAAAGTCTTTGGACCTAAATGAAAGGCGATGAAGTACGTAAGATAAATGGCCGCTTCGAATCAAAATATTTGAATGATTCGGAGTCGGTCTTTTCTGCCCTTAACAAAGTCAGTCCTAGCTTTTGTCTTGCCAAATGGTTTAATGTAAGTATACACATTCCAACCGGCCGTACTCACAGTTGTTATCATCCTCCTACACATCAAATACCTCCCTTAGAAGTTGCAGTAGACGTTAGTGCCTTACATAATACTAGTTGGAAGAAAATACAGCGTAAGGATATGCTGGAAGGCAAACGTCCTAGCGAATGTAGTTTTTGTTGGCAAATAGAAGACAGTGGCACACAACTGAGTGACCGTGCGTATCGTAGTAAGGATGTTTATGAACCTGGCCTAATAGAAGAAGCATTAGAGTTAGGATGGCAAGGCGATGCTAGACCTCGTTACGTAGAAGTAAACTTTAATCAAGCCTGCAATTTTAAATGTAGTTATTGCAGTCCGCATCTAAGTACAGAATGGAACAAAGAAGTAGATCGACTAGGACCCTATAAATTAAGTAAAGGTAACCATAACGATACACAGTGGATGCGTAATCAAAACATGGTGCCTAATAATAGTTTAGACAATCCATACTTGTTAGCTTTCTGGGAATGGTTACCTGACATATATCCTACACTACAAACATTCCGTATGACAGGTGGTGAACCTTTAATGGATAAGAATACATTCCGTATGTTTGATTACATAAAGGAACATCCACATCCTCACCTACAGTTAAGCATTACCAGCAACTGTAATCCCCCCGGTGAGCAATGGAGCAAGTTCTTATCTAGTTTAAAACAAGTTACCGATGCCAATGCGGTGGATCACTTTATGTTATTCTGTAGTCTAGATTCGTGGGGCACACAAGCAGAATATATTCGCAACGGCTTAGATTTTTGCGCACTGTATACCAACGTCACCGAGTATTTGCGTGTAAGTCGCAAACATAGTCTATCGTTTATTATCACATTTAATGCCTTGAGTTATACAGGATTCTTAAAGTACATTAAAGGCATACATAAAATGCGCAATGAGTACAACACAGATAGGCAACTTATCTGGTTTGATATTCCTATGCTTAACGATCCAATGTGGCTCAATCCTAAATTATTGCCAGAAATGATTCCAGTGTTGGAAGAAGCTATTACGTTTATGAACGCTAATAAGGAAACAGATGCTAATCGATTTAAAGGATTTAAAGACTTCGAAGTAAGCAAAGTACAGCGTTTAATAGACTGGATTAAGAGCGACACCGGTTTTAATAGAACACAAGCTATGAAAGACTTTTATCTATTCTTTAGCCAGCATGATGAACGCAGGGGAACTAATTTCGTAAATACATTTCCCGAACTAGAAAACTTTTGGATTGAATGTGAAAAGACCTAACGAAACTGATTTAGAATATAAGAAGCGTGTACTAGATGCAATTAGCCCTAGCTTCTGCGGAGCCAAATGGTACAACGCTACTATATGGCTCGGCTCTGGCCGAACAACATCGTGTCATCATCCTCCCGCACACAAAGCAGATGAACAAGTAATTAAGTTCAATCCTAAGGGCATACATAATACTCCGGAAAAGAAAGAAGACCGACGTATGATGCTGGCGGGCGAACGCCCTCCAGGATGCGAGTACTGTTGGAAGATAGAAGACATGGGTGTAGATGCTGTTAGTGATCGACCATATAAGAGTATGACATACACCGAAGAAGACTTGTTGTTAGCAACACGTACTCCAGTAGATGAAGATGTCGACCTGCGCACATTAGAAATTGCATTTGATCGCACTTGTCAGTTTGCTTGTAGCTATTGCAATCCTGCATTTAGTACAACCTGGGTTAAAGATATTAAGAAGAATGGCCCGTACATTAACTTAACCACAGATGGTCGAGGACATTTTACCCACGTACACGAGCATGATCAACTGTTTGATTTTCACGAAGAGAATCCATATATTGAAGCGTTCTTCAAATGGTGGGAAACAGATTTGCATCGTACCTTAACAGAACTACGCATCACAGGCGGTGAACCTCTAATGAGTGGGCACACTTGGAAATTGTTCGATTGGTTCAAAGCAAATCAAGGCAAGAGTTCAGCACAGTTGGCTATTAACAGTAATTTAGGATTTGGGCAAGATGTAGTAGAACGTATGTTGGATAGCACACAAGGTGTTAAGATGATGTTGTACACCAGTAATGAAAGTGTAGGTGCTCATGCTGAATACATTCGAGATGGTCTAGAATGGAAACAATGGTTTAGCAATATGGAATATTTGCTTAAAGCAGAACGTATGCGACTTAGTATTATGATGACTATCAATGCGTTATGTTTAGAAAGTCTGCCAGAAATGCTTGATCAAGTTATGGCATGGAAGAAAGAATACGGACAATGGCATATTAATTTTAGTCTTAATATACTACGCTTTCCTAGTTTTCAAAGTGCGTTGACATTACCAGATCATATTAGACAACACTACAATCAGCGTCTTGCAGATTGGTATGCTACTAACAAATCTAACCCAGATTTGAATAACTTTGAAAAGAGTAATATTGAACGTTTAATAGAATATTTAGATATTGTTAAAACTCCGCACGGTGAAGGCTACGTGCAGGCCACAGCGCAAAAAGATTTTAAACAGTTTTATGAACAGTACGATTTGCGTAGAGGCAAAGACTTTCGTAAAACATTTAGTCCTATGTTAGTGGAATGGTATGACAGCATCTAATACTCTTTGTAGAGCTAAATGGGCTGAAGGTACTATATGGTTATATCAAGGAACTACTGCTAGTTGCCATCATAACCCGTTTCATAAAATAACGCTAGATTCGAATGAACCCAGTAGCATTTACAATACTCCTGAAAAATTAGCTGAAAGAGAATTGATGCTAGCAGGGGAACGCCCTCCAGGATGCAGTTATTGTTGGACCGCAGAGGACCGCGGGCAAATAAGCGACAGAACTATTAAGACAGAAAAACTGCATTTTGTAGATTATAAAAATCTTTCTGCCATGCCGCAAGTTTTGGAAGTAGCATTTGAACGCACTTGCAATCTTGCCTGCGCATACTGTAGTCCTAGTTTTAGTAGCAAGTGGGCTAACGAAATTAAAAAGAACGGTGCTTATCTACTTTCAACTGACAGCCGTTACCAAGACACAAGTATACTACCAGAAGACAATCCTTATGTAGATGCATTTTTTGCTTGGTGGCCTGAATTAAAAACTAGCATCAACACTCTAAGAATTACGGGCGGTGAACCTCTAATGAGTCCAAACTTTTGGAAATTTTTGGATATGCTGGATAGTTTTAAAGGAACACTAATTGTTAATTCTAATCTAATTTGCCACAAAGATGAAGTGGAAAAATTAATAGAAAAAACGCAAGGTATAAATTTACGCATACATACTAGTATAGAAAGTAGTTTCAAACAAGCAGAGTATGTAAGAGACGGGTTTGAAGAACAAATTTGGTTAGATAATGTTTCAAAAATATTAGGTACAAAACGAATTGTAGTTAATCTTAGTACTGCTATTAATAACTTGTCCGTTTGGAGTTTTGACGAGTACTTAAAAATTGCCTTAAAATTAAAAAGTAGATTTGGATATAGTATGGTTGAAACTAGTTGTAATTTTGTACAGTACCCAAAGTTTATGTACATAGGGCTTATACCGCAATTTTATCAACAATCGATAGCCGAACGTATAAGCAAACCTTATAGTCCATTCAAACCCATGTTCAGCTTGGTAGAACGACAACACATTGAACGTCTTATTAATTTACTTTCAGAATCTCCTATACAGGATCCTGATAAAGAATTATTAACAGATTTAAAAAGTTTTGTTTTACAATACGATCAACGCAGAAATAAAAATTATAAAGAATATTTAGACGAAGGATTTATAGAGTGGTATGACAGCATCTAACTGGTATTGCAAACTTCCTTGGACTGGGTTTAGTAACGATCCAGACGGCAAGGCACGACCCTGCTGTTTATATAAAGATTTTATCAAAGACGATAACGGTAAAGTGATGTATGTACAAACTAACTCTGTAAAAGAAATCTTTACTAGTAAGTACATGCAGGACTTGAGGCAACAGTTTAGGAACGGTGAGAAACCTAAAGCATGTGAAACTTGTATTGTAGATGAACAAAATTCTTATACTAGTAAACGTCAACGACACATAAATGGTGATTTTTATTTTTTACCCAATTACGATTTAGAACCAGAATTTCCTATAGAATATCAAATGATATTAAGCAATGCTTGTAATTTAAAATGCCGCAGTTGTACTCCCAGTCACAGCAGTTTATGGCAAGCAGAGCATAAAGTCATATGGGGGTCAACTGGTTACAGTATGCCAGAAGGACAAAGCGGCGAAAACGACAGCGTGTTGTGGAGTAAACGAGATGAATGGATGCCCAGTGTCAAACGTTTAGAAATAGTAGGTGGAGAACCATTTTATATTAATCGTTGGAAAATCCTATGGCAAGAAATGATTGAAAAAGATCTTGCTAAAAATATCAACATGGACATCAGCACCAACTGTACTATCTATGCAGGTGATACTGTAAAGCATTTAATAGAAAACTTTAGACATATTGGATTAGGACTTAGCATTGATGGCATGGGCAAAGTTTATGATTATCTACGACATCCTGGTAAATGGAGTGAAGTAAAGGAAAATATGTTTGCCTACAACAGTATGATTAAAACTATTAATCGTAGAAAGATAGGACCAAGTATTAGTCATACTATTGGTTGGATAAATGCATGGGAGCTTCCTGAGTTCCATACATTCATTAAAGAAAATATGGACGAGTTTAAAATCTGGAATAATATTATTCATTATCCTCCACACATGTCAGTTTACATGATACCAGCTAGTCTTAAAGATCGCATACGTGATAAATGGGCTACATACGATTGGGGACCATATAAACATGATGTCGATGGAATTATAAGCCTGATGTATAGTCGACAACCCGGTGAAGATGAAATAAGAGAAGCATACAAAACATTTAAAGTACACGATACAGCAAGGAATGAAAACTTGTTAGAATCTATTCCAGAAGAGATACTAAATGAGATTCGACCATTTTATGAATAATATTGCGATACCAGATACGCACAATGCCAATAAAGTTTATTTTTGGCACAGTGGTGATACTGAAGAAAATTGGAAGAAGGGACAAAAACGGTTTGGACCTGCTTGGCGTTACTACAACGACCCTATTGAATATAAGTTTAACAGTCTAGGCTATAGAGGTCCCGAGCCAAGCGAAGTTACAGATAAGCATTTTATTGCGCTAGGTTGTAGCCATACCGCTGGTATCGGAGTGCATATACAGGATACCTACTGCGAAGTGTTGTCTCGCGAATTAAATTTATCCTATATGAATTTTGGATTTCCTGGAGGAGCACAGAATTTAATTTGGACTAACGCTACACTAATCGCTAAAAATTCTAATCAGCTTCCTGAATTTGTAGTATTACAGTGGCCGGAGATAGAACGTCTTACTTTGTTTCACGAAGATCGTATTAATTTATTTTTGCCTAACTTTCACGGTGATGATTTTACTACTCGTGCAGAACGTAATTTGTATACCAGTATGCTCAAATGCGAAAACTTTTTATATGCGCAGGCAATAACATATTATCAATCTACAAATACTATGTTAAATGCTTTAGGAATTAAAACTGTAAACTTCACACTTAGCGAATTAACTTCTGAACTATTTGGCATACATTGTATTAGAGGTTGGACGCAGGATGAAAGTGTTGCGGCTAGAGATTTAATACACCCTGGCCCAAAACATCACATAGAAATGGCTAATTATATAAAAAGCAACCTATGAAAAAGATTTGGATATTTGGCGATAGTTTTGCGGCCAGTGAGTCGAAAGATTCTTGGACTACTTTTGCTGGGCAAACAGTCGTGAATAAATCTAAAAACGGAAGCAGTGAATATAGAATATGGAAAACATATCAAGATTTTAAACACGACATTCATGAAACAGATACTGTTATATTTTGTCATACTAGCTCTAGTAGAATTTATTTAAAAAATTCAGAATCGTTATCTAGTAGACTACTAGCAAGTCACCCTGTGTGCGATCTTATTTTTTCAGATGTATTCGCCAAAAAAGAAATTAAGTTTATTAAAATTCTAAAAGAAATCTGGGACGACGATTACTTTCAGGATACTTATAATCTGCTAGTGGCTGATTTAAAAACAGTTCCAAATAGTGTACATCTGAATTTTTTCGATGCAGGCGTTTATAATACCATATGGAAGGACAACCCGGGAAAGATAAATCATATGGATTCAACCGGAAATAATCTAGTAAAAATTGAATTATTAAAACTATTATGAGAATCGTTGCATTTGGCAGTAGTCATACAACTGGCTACCGATTAAAAGATATTATAGATAATCCATGGAATGATGCTGTCAGTGCGTATTCATATCCGCAGGTCACAGCAAATTTATTAAATTGCGAATGTGTAAATCTAGCAAGGACTGGAAACGGGATAGATCAGATCTATACAGATGTCTACGGATTTTTACCTGATAGCCAGCCTGATGATTTCTTTGTAATACATTTGCCAGTCAACCCTGCATGGTTTAAATTGATAACGTCTGAAAACGATGCTGTTAACATAGTCAAACCGGATAGTTTGGATCATAAGGATACTAGATTTCAGCAGGCATTAAATCAGTTTTACGGAACACTTGCTGGGGATAATCATTTTAATCGTTTATGGTACATAAATTTTTACAGTTTGATAAACCTGTTGCATTTAAACAACAAAAAATTTGTTTGGTTTTTTGACAGCTATTCGATCCTTTACGAAGAATTTATTGATATAATCAAACTTATGCCTACCTGGACTGCTAGAGAAATTGAGAACATAAAACGAGCAACCACTGATCCAGTACTGTACTACTTAGGTATTAAGTTTTCAGATCACTTATGTTGGCACTTACCAACTAGTTTAAAAGAGTGCGGGCATCATGATGAAATTGGACATGAATTTTGGGCTAAAGAAGTGCTAGTTCCCTACATCAAAGAACGGTTGACACAATAACCGTTTGATACTATAATATATACATTGTTAAACAACTAGGAGCAGAAATGGCCAAAGCCGCTACCAAAACCCGTGTAACTAAAAAGCAAGTAATTGCGCACCGCACTCGTGCAGTAAAAGATACTAGCCCAAGTTGGGAAGGTTGCGAGACTTGGGACGCAGATACGTTCCATCGTTATTTTGTAAATGCGATGACATACTACCGCTTGGAATCGGAAATCAAGACTTACAAGCCAGCAGTTGTGAAATGGATGGAAACTGTAGGTTGTACTAAAGCAGACATTACAGCGTTCAAAAAAGTTAAAGATAGTCGTGTCAATACTACAATGGGCGCAGTAGCCTGTTGTTTGAATCGCGGTATGCAACCACTTCGTGCAGATTTTAACAAAGGTCGCGACACAGCGGCTTGGCTTCGTTCTGAAATTGTTAAAGTTATTGCAGATGGCAAAAATGACATTGACCCAGATGAGGTTAAAGAAGTTAAACCTACAGTAATTCAGCCTTCAATTCAAGAGCGTGTTAAAGAGACTGCTATGAAAATGACTGAAGAATTGGAAGATGCTATCGAAGGTTTCCAAAAGGATCCAGAAAACTTTGATCCAAAAGCATTTAAAGTACTTAACTTACTCAAGGGCAAAGAAGTTAAAGCCGCTCACGCAAGGGTGATTAAAGGGTTCTACAGCAAAGATCTTGAGGAGTTGGAGGAGTTGGCCTCCGGACAAGCAGATGAACAGCTACGTGAGGGCTATAGTCATCGTAGCAAGAAGCAAATCCGTAGTTTGATTACCTTTTATCAAGAGATTATGAGTGCTTGTGATATGCTTGCACAGGAAGCCAAAGTTAATCGTAAGCCACGTAAAACTAAAGTAGTACCTAAGGACAAGTTGGTTGCCAAATTGAAATACATGAAGAGCAACGAACCTTTGAAATTGGTTAGTATCAATCCTGCTGACATTATTGGTTCCAAAGAGTTGTGGGTGTTTAACACTAAGACTCGTAAATTGGGCAAGTATGTAGCCGCTGAGTTTAACGACTTAGGTGTTAAAGGTACAACAATCACTGGTTTTAACGAGCATCAAAGCGTTTGCAAAACACTACGCAAGCCTGAAGAAAAACTAAAAGAGTTTAAAGCGGCAGGCAAAGTGCAGTTGCGCAAGTTCTTAGATGACATTAATGCTACAGACACTAAAATGAATGGACGCATTAACGAAGAAACTATCCTGCTTAAGGTTGCGTAAGCAATAAACTAGCAGATAATACCCGCTAAGGCGGGTATTTTTTTGGCTCATTGTTCGTTGTTCTTTTGAATAAATATAGAAAAGGATCGCACATAATGGCCCAAATATTCAATATACAAGACGACAAAGTAGTTATTAGTAAACTATCGCTTACTACGCTAGATGGTTCTATAATACATAACGGCTCACAAGTTATCAACGGTGACGAAAGTATCAGCGGAAACTTAGTTGTTAAAGGCAAGATTGTTGTCGATGTAATACAAGCTAATCAAATTATTAACAACAACATTACAGGTACTGCGGGCGAAGGATCCAACAAGTTTTTAGGTACAGACGAGAACGCTCTTAATGGACAGGGTATTGCTTGGAGTACACTTAATTCGGAAAGTCAGTTAGTTTATAAACCAGGTAATCGCTTATGGACTAACATGAATTTAGATCTAGATGCAGGAAATACCTACAAGATTAACGGCATCGATGTGTTGTCAAACAACGCATTAGGCTCCGGTGTTACTCGCAGTAGCCTACGTTCGCTTGCTCCTCTTGATAAACTAACAGTACAAGGCAATGCAGACTTTGGTGATTTTGTCTATTTTGATAGCGATACACTACGTGTTGGTATTGGTACTGAAAGTCCTAATGCTATGTTTAGCATTGTGGACAACAATGTTGATATTGTACTAGGTAGCCCAGCACCAGGTGTTGCTAATTTTGGTACTTATACCAACCACGATCTTACAATTAGTACAGACAACATTGCTCGTATTACAGTCAAAAATAATGGCGATGTACATTTTGGAAGCACTACAAATGCCAGCATGAATTTGTATGTGCATGGTACATTCTATGCTGATACTATTGTAAGTGATAGTCGTACTGAAACAAACAGTAGTGTTGAATTTAAAGCCGCTGGCGACACTACAGTTTACGGAATGGGATTAATTTGGACTGGTACTGGAAGTCCAAAACAATTAATCATGCGAGCTGGTCCTGACCGCTTGTGGGCTACTGAAGATTTAGAATTAGATAAAGGTAACAGCTATTGGATTAATGGCAGTTCTGTACTGAGTGAGACTGCATTAGGTTCAGGAGTTTTAACCAGTAGTTTAACTACTGTTGGCGCACTGAACAGTTTAACAGTTACTGGTACAACTACACTTACAGGCACAACTACTGCCAGTACTATTAGTGCAGATACAATTACCCTAGCACAAGGTAGTGAAGTAACTACAATTACTCCTTTATCAATCGACACAAACTTAGATTTTGACGTTACTATTGCTGGTCAACCTGCATTGCACTTAGACAGTAACAATATTAATGTAGGAAATAGTTCAAGCACAGGCCGTCAAATTCGTTTATTTGGAAACGTTAGTGTTAACGTAAACAATCCTGACCCAACATTAAATCTAGCAGTAGCAGGTAATTTTGGTTTTGCAGGACGTAAGTTTATTACAGGATCAGAAGCTCCTAGTTATGGAACATTTGCTCTAGGCGACACTTGTTGGAACACACAACCAAACATTGGTGGATATATGGGATGGGTATGCATTGTTGCTGGCACACCTGGTCAATGGGCACCATTTGGCATGATAGGTTAAGCTACTGCTTTATATGTAATATACTCCCAATAAATATTAGTGAGAGCTAATAATATGGGACCAATTACCAAAGAACTTTATAGTCAAATCA
>Ga0208380_1000150_pt1 | contig 20670 bp, 19 predicted proteins | sample CryBogCBE27Jun07_FD_184570 | JGI IMG/M metagenome (GOLD analysis project Ga0208380, IMG submission 184570) | Freshwater microbial communities from Crystal Bog, Wisconsin, USA - CBE27Jun07 (SPAdes) | ecosystem: Environmental > Aquatic > Freshwater > Lake | place: Crystal Bog, Wisconsin, USA... | reverse complement strand
TTTAACAACATAGTGAAATTATGATAACATACAACTTACACCATGTAAAAGGATTGTTTTTTGAATTATTAGATGATGAAGGCAGAAATAGAGAATACGATGTAAAGTTTTTAGATAAAAAAGACAATTCAGTAGTATATGAATCTAAAATGAAGCCAAAGACTTGGGTTAAACTAGATCGAAAATACTTATCTGATATTGCTATCATAATCACTTTTAATGGCAGAATTGTAAACCAAATTAACCTGCTTAATGAAATAAGAGGCAAAAGGGTATTTATTACTTTTGATAGCAAAGCGTTAGGGGATAACTTAGCTTGGATGCCGTATTGCTTGGAGTTTGCCAAACATTATGATTGTAAGGTGGTTGTATCAACATTTAAGAATTTCTTATTTGATCAAATGTATCCTGAATTAGAATTTGTGGATCGTGGAGTAATTGTAAATAACCTATTTGGAATGTTTGAATTAGGTTGGTTTTGGGATAAAATAAAAGAGCTTGAACACCCTGCAACAATTCCTTTACAGAAGAGTGCAACAAACATTTTAGCCTTACCATTTAAAGAAGTTCGCCCTCGTATGAACTTTATACCTAAAGAAAGACCTATTGCTGAAAAATATGTTTGTATTTCAATTCACTCGACTTCTGGTTTAAAACTATATCCATATTGGAAAGAAATAGTAGCATTTTTACAAGAATCAGGTTATAAAGTGATAGAAATATCAAATATTACTAAAGACCATAAATCTTATACTACACAGCCTGAATTAGACATACCAACATTAGAAGATACTTCATTAGAAAATACTATGAACTATATTTATCATAGTGAATTTTATATGGGTTTATCAAGTGGTTTATCTTGGTTAGCTTGGAGTTTGCAAAAGCGTGTATATATGATTTCGAACTTCACTACTACTGATCACGAGTTTACTTTTGATACTATCAGGATTTATGATAATACCATTTGTAATGGTTGCTGGAATAATCCTAAGTTCAAATTTGATAAATCAAATTGGCAATATTGTCCTGAACACGAAGATACACCAAGACAATTTGAATGCCACAAACTAATTACACCTGATAGAGTAATAAAATTGCTAAAAGAAAATGAAAATATCTAAAGAAAATACAATATTCATAATTATACTATTGGTAGTATTTATGATTGGTATGTATGGACTCTTTTTTTATTGAGCATTCTTTAATATCTGAATTGCTCTTCTTAATGCATCAGTCCAAGTTTCATCAGGCTGTTGAATCTCTTTTGCTTTTGCTATGATTATCGATATGCTTGCCATATTAAAAAATTAAAATATTATAGTTTGTAAAGCGTAATAGTTTTGTAAGATTTGTTGAGGTGTTAAACACACTTGATATACATTAACATTTTGCATTAAGCCGTTAAAGAAATTTACAGTTGTATATCCATTAGCAAAAGAATTACCAATAGTTAAATTAGTAGAGTCTGTTACTGTATGTGTAGATGGATTATCTTGTGCAACCTGACTTCCATTCAAATATATTTTTCTAAATGTTCCATCAAATGTACATGTAACATTATACCAAGAGTTTTGATTTAATGTAAAAGGAGGAGAACTTAAATCATCCCCGCCCCACCCATTTGTAATACTAGATGCATCACCTGCTAAATTAAAATATATATTATTAGCATTATAATTTGTATCTGTATTTCCATAATTGAAAAGACCATATTGTCCTCTACCTGCTGTATTACTTACATTAAACCAAATACTAATAGTATATGGTGCGTTACCTAATGGTACAAAGTTTTCTCCTGAATACATAATCATACCATACGTTGTGCTACCATCGAAAAGTAAAGAAGTTTGAGCACCACTTCCGCTGATTGCAAAAGCTCCATTAATAGCAATGAAATTACTTTGTGCTAAGTCAATCCAATTATTAAATCCTCCTGAAAATAGATTATAATCAAAAGACATAGAATATCCTGATAAAAAACATAATGCTAAATCAGAGTATGAGCTTACTGATGTTACAAAATTAGGTAGGTCATAATTTGCAAGAATTTGTGAACCACCTAATTGATTTGTATCTCCATAATACCATATAATAGCACTTGTTACATCTGTATAATTTGTTCCACTCAAGTAGTTAGTAATTCTTAACAAATCTTCTATTGAATTTGCAACTTGAGTAAAAAGAATATTTGAACTATTAGTATAATAGATTGTCCAACCGCCTGATGGAGGTGTAAATCCGTTTACAAAACCTGTTTCCTCAGTTGTTCCATAACCTACATCATTTATACCAATAGCCATAGTACATTGATATGGAGTTAATGTATTAGGTAAATTAAAATCATTTGGTACAATTACATTAGGTACTATGTTAAAAATTGGTGCTGACATATATAAAATATTTGAAACAAATTTAATAATTCTTAATGATTTTAAAAATTATATTAACTTTGAATTATAGAAAAATAAAGAAATAATGAGAAATATCTTCTATAACGCATCTTTGCCTAGATCTGGTTCAACTCTATTACAAAATATATTAGCACAAAACCCTGACATATACGCAACTCCTACGAGTGGTGTATCTACTTTAATGAATTCAGCCAAGCATAACTTTAGTATGTTACCTGAGTTTGCTGCTCAAGATAGGGATTTGATGAACAAATCTTTCTTGAAATTTTTGAAAGGCGGGCTTGAGGGCTATGCTTATAGCCTATCGGATAGAAAATATATTGTCGATAAAAGTTTCAATTGGTCAGGCGACTTTTTCCTCTTAAAAACAATATTTGATGGTCAGAACCCTAAGATTATCATAATGGTACGAGATTTAAGAGAAATTATCGCATCTATGGAATCTCAATTTAGGTTTAATGCTCATCGTGCTTATCCTGATGTGGATTATGAAACTCTAAAGCTTACTACGCTTGAAAAGAGGATTAAACATTGGTCTGAAACAAGCCCATTTGGCTTAACATTGGATTTTCTTAAAGACATTTTTGTATCTAATATTGACAAAGATATATTCTTTATTAGATTTGAAGACTTTTGTAGGTTTCCTGAACCTATTATGAGAAGCCTATATGAATATTTAGATATCCCTTATTTTTCGCACGATTTTAATAATATAAGTCAATCTACTGAACAAAACGATGCATACTATATATTTAATCATAATATTAGAAAAGAGTTAAAGCCAGTTGAAAATAAAGCGATTAAAATTATTGGAAAAGGTGCGAGCGAATGGATATACAACAATTACGAGTGGTTCTTTACAAAATTTAGTTATCCTACAACTAATTTTGACTTAGTTTATCATAAAAAATAAAATTTAATCTATGAGAGTAGAAATGCTATCATTTGCAGATTTCTATAATAACCCGACTGAGGTTAGAGAATTTGCTATGAGTCAAGAATTCAATCAGACTGGAAGTTATCCTGGAAGAAGAACAATTCCATTCTTTAACGATAGTATTAAAGAAGTAATACAAGATAATATAAAACCATTTGCAGGAGAAGTAACTTGGTGGGGAGATATTAATTCTGGAGCATTTCAATATACTACGGCTATTGATAGATCTTGGATACATAGTGATGGAACAACAAATTGGGCAGCCGTTTGCTATTTAACCCCCGATGCCCCTCTAAGTGCTGGGACAGGTATTTTTAGGCATAAAAAAACAGGTTTAAAGAATTGGATTTATACTGAACATACAGAAGAAGAAAATAAAAACGCACCTCAACACATAGATCACATTGATTATACTAAATGGGAAATGGTAGATAGAATTGGGAATGTATATAATAGGTTAATTATGTATAGAGGAGATTTATTTCATGTATCCTTAGACTATTTTGGTAAGGATATACAAGATGGTAGATTATTCCAAACATTTTTTTTTAATACTGAAAAATAAATTTTATGAATGTAGAAGTTTTTGAAATATTTCCAACGCCAATTTTAAAATTTAATATTGGGAGAGATTTTACTAAAGAAGAAATTGATTTTATAATCTCTCAGGAAAAAAAATTAGTTGAAGGTCCTTTTGTATTTTATATGGGGAATGATTCTACTATAAGCAAACAAATATTAGACTTTCCTGAAATGCAAGGTTTAAGATTAGTGATTGAGCAATGTTTAGCTGAATGGGTAACGCAGGTATATGCTCCTTTGTACCCAGATGATTTTAAATTAAAAATTACGCAGTCTTGGCTTAATTTCACAAAACCTGGACAACATCATGCTAGTCATTATCATCCTAATAGTATCGTAAGTGGTTCTATATATATTAATTCTACTAAAGAACACGATTTAATAACTTTTACATCAGAGAAAAAGAAAACTATTTTTGTACAACACGGAAGTTTTAACAAGTTTAATTCCTTAACTGATAGTTTTCAAGCAGGTAAAGGTGATATTATCTTATTCCCATCTGAATTAACACATAGCGTTCCTGTTACAACAGGTAATTATACCAGAGTTAGTTTGGCTTTTAATTCATTTATTGAAGGCAAAATTGGAATAGCAAATGAAAATGGAACTTTAAAAACCTTGCCAAATTATATTGAGTTTAATGATATAAAATAGAAAAAGGGCTTTTTAGCCCCTTTTTTTTACATATAGTGTTCTCCTCCAACCCATAATACAAATGACCTTCTCACTCCTTTTGTTATAGGTGTAACCCTATGCATCATAAAGGATGGGAATATAAAAACTAATCCTTTGTGTCTATCTACTTTTATGGCATTAGAGTTAGGATCTCCCCCTTTAAAATATTCTAAATCTCCTCCTTCATATTCAGAAGGATCTGAAAGCTGAACAGTTACAGATATTTTTCTTGTAGATAATACGCCTGGTCCTATATCTTGATGCCAACCATAATGACCGTTTTCGCTTGCATGATATTCTGTGTATTGAATAGCATCCAACGCTCCATATAAGTGAAAATTCCAAAGAGAATTATTTGCTTCAATAATCATTGCCATTAGTTTATCATATAACCATGACCATTCTTGTGTAGCGTGTACCCATTTGATTTGTGAAGATCTAACACTCGTATCTTCATTTTCATTAGATTCTCCTGTTCCTGCTTTTTGAAAAGGGATAAAAGCCACATCATTATAAATTTTATCCAATTCTTCTTTTGAAAACCCTTCTTTGAAATAATAATAGTTTTGTAAATCAACCATTTTAGGTGGGAAAATCAATGCTTTTTGCATAATCTTTATTTTACTTTGAGTTTTTTATTTTACTATACAAATATAAAACTTATTTAGATTGATTTTCTTTTATTTTCAATTTTGCATCTAATTCTTGAACTGCTTTTATAAGGACACCCATAGTTGAACTATAATCCATCTTGTCGTGATTTTTTGTTGATAACACTTCGGAAGTATTTTCTGCTATGAAACCAATTCTTTCAATATCTTCTAATCCATCTAACTCATAATTAAATGATACGATTTCAGTTGAATCTATAATATCTAAAGCCGATTTAGTAAATGGCTGAATATTTGTTTTCATTTCTCTTGTAGAAGAGTTGTAAAAATATACTGAACCAATCGATGTATAAGTGTACCATCCAGGTCCATACCCTGTAAATCTTGGACTAGGTCCTATCATACCTCTATAACTACTACAATAAAATCTATAGTTTGTGTACCAAGAGCCACTCGTTGCTAAACTATTAAATGTAGCTGAATCATATACATTCAAACTTTGGTTATTACTATTTGGTGGTCCTTGAGGTCCTGTTGGTCCTGTTGGTCCTGTTCCACCTGGTCCACCCGCAGGTCCTTGAGGTCCTGATGGTCCTGGAGCTCCTGTTGGTCCTTGAGCACCTATTGGTCCTTGTGGTCCTGTTCCACCTGGAGCTCCTGTTGGTCCTGTTCCACCTTGTGGTCCTGTTGGTCCTGGAGAACCTGTTGGTCCATTGACACCTGAAGTTCCTGAACTACCTGAACTACCTGTTATTCCTGTAGCACCTGTTGGTCCTGTAGAACCTGTTGGTCCATTCACGCCAGCCGTGCCTGTGCTACCTGAACTTCCTGAAGTTCCCGATGTACCACTTGAACCTGATGTGGCACTTATACCAGAAGTTCCTGATGTAGATGATAATCCACTAAGTCCACTAGTACCTGATGTGGCACTTGCTGCTGAAGCACCATTTGTACCACTTGTACCCGTTGTACCATTTGTCGAAGAATTACCTGACACACCACTTATGGCATTAGTTCCAGCTTGTCCTGAAGATCCATTCGCACCTGATGTTGATGAAGTCCCTGAAGTTCCTTTTGATCCTGAACTACCCGAAGTTCCAGCAGTACCATTAGTACCACTTGACATACTTGTACCATTAGTACCTGATGTATTTGATATACCTGAAGTTCCAGACGTAGCCGATGAACCATTATATCCTGTTAATGAAGCTATCCAAGTAGAATAAGTTCCAGAACCTTTATAATCATACGGAGTTATTACTAAAACACCAGTAGTAGGATTGTATGATACAACCCTACCCAATATATAATTATTAGCATCATGACTTACCTGCACAAAATCGTTAACTACGAATGCAAGTCCTGTACTAACTGTAAATGTCATATTAGAGTACGCCATATTTTATTATTGTTGTTGCTCCCAAAAAGGTTTAACAATTTTTGCTATTGCAGGATTAATTTTTTCATCAAGTCTTTTATCTATAATATTAGCTTTTAGCCAATCAATATTTCTTTGTTTTTTATTTTCTATTGTAAAAACCCAATCTTGAATAATATCTAGAGTAAGTTGATTTGCTGGGATAAATGTAGCATCACTATCAAACTTTATTGTAGTAGTTTGAAAATGTTCATAGGTATATTTAACACCATTAGTATCGTATGTTTCTCCAATTAAAATCCAACTCACTTTTTCAATTACATTATCTAATCCATTAATGTGAGGAATCAAATGCCAATCAGAAACTTTGAAAGTATAGTTAACAGTCATATTTATTTTTTTATAAGTTATCAATTCTAGTATTAAGCTCTTGAATAGCTTTGAGTAACAAACCTAAAGCATTTCCTATATCTAATTTATCTTTTTCTTTAGTAGCTATTTCTTCAGGACTATCTTCTGCTATAATTCCAACTTTCGTATGTTCATAATCAATATAATTGAAAGATACTATATTTAAGTCTTTAATCAAATTTACAGCCGAAGGTGCGTATGTTTGAATATTTGTTTTATATATTCTTGATGAAGTACTAAAGAAATTTGTTGAACCTACTGCCAAATTAGTTGACCAGTTACCATATCCTAAAAAGCCGCCTCCTTGATTTGCACCACTTACTATACCTGTGTAAGTAGCAACATTATAATCACTTCCAGTATAAACTTGTCCAGCAGTTACACCTCCAGCAAAACTTACATCATTATATGTATTTAATGCTTGGTTATAAATAGTTTGTGGTCCATATCCCCCTGTTGGTCCTGTTGGTCCTGGAGGTCCTGTTGGTCCTGTTGCACCTGGAGAACCTATCGGTCCTTGTGGTCCTTGTGGTCCTGTTGGTCCTGTTGCACCTTGTGGTCCTGTTGCACCTGTTGGTCCTTGTGCACCTGGAGGTCCTATTGGTCCTGGAGCTCCTGTTGGTCCTGTCGGTCCTTGTCCTCCATTAGCTCCTGATGTACCTGGAGGTCCTTGTGGTCCTAAGAAACCCGTAGGTCCTTGTGGTCCTGTAGCACCTGTTGGTCCATTAGCTCCCGATGTACCTGAGCTTCCACTACCACCACTTAATCTACTTAATCCACTAACGCCACCTGATCCACTTGATCCACTTGTTGCGTTATTACCATTATTACCTGTAGTTCCAGATGTTCCATTTGTACTAGCTGCACCTGAAGTTCCTGAACTAGCACTTGTACCTGAAGTAGCATTATTTCCTGAAGTTCCATTACTTCCACTTGTAGCATTAGTGCCACTTGTGCCATTTGAACCTGAAGTTCCTGAAGTATTAGAATTTGCAGAACTACCTGAATTTCCTGTAGTGCCAGATGTCCCTGCATTATTAGATGTTCCACTTGTACCCGATGTTCCACTAATCCCACTTGTACCCGATGATTGTGAAGAACCCGATGTGCCAGAAGAACCTACATAACCAGTTAAACTTACTACCCATGTACTATAACTACCCGAACCTACTGATTTTATAGTATTAATAACCAATGCACCTGTTGATGCGTTATATGATACAACACTACCAATAACATAGTTATTAGCATCATAGCTAATTTGAATATAATCACCTGCTTTGTAAGCTAACCCAGTACTTATAGTAAAACTTGCACTCATTATTTTTTATTTTCTAAGATAGTTATTCTATCATCAATTTCTTGAACGGATTTAAACAATAATCCAATTATACTCACTATATCCATTCTATCATGATTTACACCAGACATTAATTCATTTGTATCTTCAGCAATAAACCCTACTCTCACATCTTCATCATTTTGTTCAATTTCCCAATTGTATGAAACGATATCAGTTTCATTTAATATATCAACTGCCGAAGAAGAAAAAGGCTGAATATTTTCTTTTAATGTTCTTGTAGAAGAATTATAAAAGCTTGCAGCACCTAACGCACCAACTGTCCACCAAGCATCACTACGCCCAAGCCAAGGGGTTCCTTGATTTGAAGATGAATAAATACCTGCATAATTCCCTACATACAATCTACTATATGAAGTAAAATTACCTGGCATAGCAAGTGGTCCAAAAGTAGGAGCATTGTAGGTGTTTAAACCTTGATTATAAGAAGCAGATGTTCCTGTTGGTCCTGTTCCACCTGTAGGTCCTGGAGGTCCTGTTGGTCCTGTTGCTCCTGTTGGTCCTTGTGGTCCTGTTGGTCCTGTTCCACCTGGAGCACCTGTTGGTCCTGTTGCACCTTGTGGTCCTGGAGGTCCTGTTGCACCTTGTGGTCCTGTTGCACCTTGCGGTCCTGTTGGTCCTTGTGGTCCTGTTGCACCACTTGATCCATTAGCCCCTCTTGGTCCTTGTGGTCCTGTTGGTCCTGTAGAACCTGGAGGTCCTGTTGGTCCTTGTGCTCCTGAACTATTTGAAGCACCACTAGTACCACTCGAACCAGCAGAACCTGATGAACCTGAAGTACCTGAAGTGCCGCTTGAACCTATATTACCTGAAGTGCCAGCAGTACCATTTGAGCCATTTGTACCATTTGTACCAGTTGTCGCAGAAGCACCTGCGTTAGCTGAATTGCCAGATGTACCTGAAGTGCCGCTTGTGCCATTTGTACCACTACTTCCACTTATATTACTTAAACCTGAACTACCATTTGTGCCAGCCGTGCCTGAAGTACCAGCACTTCCATTAGTACCCGAAGTACCTTGACTTCCTGCATTTCCATTCGTTCCACTTGTCCCATTCGAGCCTGATGTTCCAGAAGTTCCCGCAGTTGCAGAAGTACCTGATGAACCATTATAACCAGTAAGGGTTACTGTCCAACTACTAAAAGTACCACTACCAACTGATTGGTATGGAGTAACTATCAATATACCAGTGGTAGGATCATACGAAACAACCCTACCAGTGATGTAATTGAATGCATCATGAGCAATAGTAACAAAGTCATTCGTTTGAAAATCTTTGTTTAAGTCAATATTAAAAGTCAAATTACTATATGCCATAATTATTTATTAAGCAGGAGGTAAAGTTTGAGTTGTTCCACTTGTTCCTGAATATACTGAAGTTTGACCTGATGTTGCTGCTGTACCTGAAGAACCTGCTGTACCTGCTGTTGCTGCTGTACCACTACTTCCACTCGTACCATTCGTTCCTGAAGTTCCTGAGCTTCCATTAGTGCCGCTTGTCCCTGAGCTACCATTCGTTCCTGAAGTACCTGAACTTCCATTTGCTCCACTTGTAGCAGATGTTGCAGATGTTCCTGAGCTTGCAGATGTTCCTGAGCTACCACTTGTTCCAGAAGTGCCATTTGAACCTGCTGTACCTGAAGTCCCATTTGTTCCCGAAGTTCCTGAACTAGCTGAAGAACCTGAAGTACCTGCTGTAGCAGATGAACCTGAAGTACCACTTGTTCCAGAAGTACCTGAACTTCCATCAGTTGCAGAAGTTCCTGAGCTTCCTGAGCTACCATTTGTACCATTCGTTCCTGAAGTTCCTGAGCTTCCATTAGTGCCGCTTGTAGCTGAAGTACCATTCGTTCCTGAAGTACCTGAACTTCCATTTGCTCCACTTGTAGCAGATGTTGCAGATGTTCCTGAGCTTGCAGATGTTCCTGAGCTACCACTTGTTCCAGAAGTGCCATTTGAACCATCCGTTCCTGAAGTGCCATTTGTACCTGAACTTCCTGAAGTCCCTGAGCTACCTGATGTACCTGCTGTCGCTGAACTTCCTGAAGTCCCTGCTGTAGCAGAAGTTCCTGAAGAACCATCAGTTGCAGAAGTACCCGAAGTACCACTTGAAGCACTCGTACCATTTGTACCTGAAGTTCCTGAGCTACCATCAGTTCCAGAAGTACCATTTGAACCATCCGTTCCTGAAGTGCCAGATGTTGCAGAACTTCCTGAAGTACCCGAAGTTGCACTCGTACCTGAAGTTCCTGTAGTGCCGCTTGAACCTGAGCTTCCTGAAGTCCCTGATGTACCATTTGAACCATCCGTTCCATTAGTGCCGCTCGTTCCTGAGCTACCTGATGTCCCTGATGATCCATCTGAACCATTTGTTCCACTTGTACCATCTGTTCCACTCGTTCCTGAGCTTCCTGATGTAGCACTTGTACCATTTGTTCCTGAAGTACCTGAACTACCATCAGTAGCTGAAGTTCCTGAAGAACCATCAGTTGCTGAAGTACCACTTGAACCATCCGTTCCACTTGAACCTGAAGTTGCAGAAGAACCTGAAGTTCCTGAGCTTCCATCAGTTCCACTTGTAGCTGAAGTCCCTGAGCTACCTGAAGTACCTGAAGAACCATCTCCACCCGCAGCACCTGCAAGATTTACTTGCCAAGATGTAAAATCTCCATTACCTACTATTTTAGTAACTTGAAATGTAAGTGCACCTGTTCCACTAACATAGCTTGTAATAGTACCCTCTAAATATTCAGTAGCACTATTAGCTACTAAAACTGTTTGTCCTATTGTATAAGCTAAACCAATACCAATTGTAATTAGTATAAAATCCCCTACGACTATACCGCCTAAGTCAATATTATTACTTGAAGCAGTGGCATATCTATCTCCTGAAAGACCTGATGAACCTGCTGTACCACTTGAACCATCGGATGCCGATGTTCCTGAAGTACCCGAGCTGCCATCAGTCCCTGAACTTCCTGAAGTTCCTGAGCTACCATCCGTTCCTGTCGTGCCTGAAGTACCTGTAGTACCTGAGCTACCATCGGTTGCACTTGTGCCGCTTGAACCTGAAGTCCCAGCACTACCACTTGTGCCTGTTGTACCTGAGCTACCATCGGTTGCAGAAGTTCCTGAACTACCATCAGTTGCAGAAGTTCCTGAAGAACCATCAGTGCCGCTTGAACCTGAAGTTCCTGAAGAACCTGTAAATCCACTTGTAGCAGAAGTACCTGAACTACCATCAGTTCCAGCAGTTGCAGAAGTACCTGAGCTACCATCAGTAGCACTTGTACCACTTGAACCATCAGTTCCTGAAGTTCCTGAACTACCATCAGTTGCACTTGTACCTGAAGTACCACTTGAACCACTTGATGCAGAAGTTCCTGAAGTTCCTGAGCTTCCATCAGTTGCAGAAGTTCCTGAAGAACCATCGCTTCCTGAAGTACCACTTGAACCATCAGTTCCCGAGCTACCATCAGTTCCAGTCGTACCTGAGCTACCAGCCGTGCCACTTGAACCATCAGTTCCTGAAGAACCTGATTCACCAGAAGTTCCTGAAGAACCCGATGTACCATTATCACCACTTACTCCCGAAGTGCCGCTTGAACCATCAGTACCTGAAGTCCCTGAGCTACCTGAAGTTCCTGAAGAACCATCAATACCATTTTCACCTGAAGTACCACTAGAACCACTTGTGCCGCTTGAGCCATCAGTTCCTGAAGTACCTGAAGAACCATCTGTAGCTGAAGTTCCTGAACTACCTGAACTTCCACTTGAGCCATCTGTACCCGAGCTTCCATCCGTTCCTGTCGTACCTGAAGTGCCTGTATATCCTGAAGAACCTGAAGTCCCTGAGCTTCCATCAGTTGCAGAAGTACCTGAAGAACCTGAAGTTCCATTATTACCACTTACTCCTGAAGTACCTGAAGAACCATCTGTTCCACCTGTGCCTGAGCTACCTGATGTTCCTGAAGAACCATCTAATCCATTTTCACCTGAAGTGCCACTTGAACCACTTGAACCTGAAGTTCCTGAAGTTCCTGAGCTTCCATCAGTTGCAGAAGTACCTGAACTACCATCAGTTGCAGAAGTACCTGAACTTCCATCACTACCTGAAGTACCACTTGAACCATCAGTTCCACTTGAGCCATCAGTACCCGAAGTACCTGAACTGCCATCAGTTCCACTTGTACCACTTGAACCATCACTACCTGAAGAACCACTTGAACCATCAGTACCCGAGCTTCCATCTGATCCTGAAGTTCCTGATGAACCATCAGTACCTGAAGTGCCGCTTGAACCATCAGTACCCGAACTTCCATCAGTTCCACTTGAGCCATCCGTACCTGAGCTACCATCTGAACCTGAAGTTCCTGATGAACCATCAGTACCAGAGCTACCAGCCGTTCCTGAAGTTCCTGAACTTGCTGATGTTCCTGAAGTACCCGAAGAACCATCAGTACCTGAAGTGCCGCTTGAACCATCTATTCCTGAACTTCCATCAGTACCCGAAGTTCCTGATGAACCATCACTACCACTTGTACCACTTGAACCATCTACTCCCGAGCTACCATCAGTTCCTGAAGTGCCGCTTGAACCATCCGTTCCTGAAGTACCATTTGAGCCATCCGTTCCTGAACTACCTGATACTCCTGAAGAACCATTAGAACCAGCCTCTCCTGAAGAACCTGAAGTCCCTGAAGAAGCAGATGTTCCTGAAGTACCTACTGAACCTGAAGTTCCTGAAGAACCTGCTCCTCCAGCAGCACCCACAAGATTAACTTGCCAAGAACCAAATGTTCCTGTACCAACAATATTTGTTACATCTATAGCTAAAGCACCAGTTACATTATCATAAGTAATTACCAATCCTTCAAAATAATTTGAAAGACCATAAGCTACAATTACACTTTGACCTACTGTATATGCTAAACCAATTTGTACATTAATAGAAGTACTATAACCAATTATTAATGTAGATAAATTTATAGTATCTAAAGAAACTGTTGAATATCTATCTCCACTTAAACCACTTGAACCACCTGTACCACTCGAACCATCAGTACCAGCAGTACCACTCGAGCCATCAGTTCCACTTGAACCATCAGTACCAGCAGTGCCGCTTGAACCACTTGAGCCTGTAGTACCTGAAGTACCCGAAGTACCGCTACTACCATCAACTCCACTTGTACCAGCAGTCGCAGCAGTACCACTTGAACCATCAGTTCCTGAAGTTCCTGAAGAACCATCGCTTCCACTTGTACCACTTGAGCCATCAGTTCCTGAAGTGCCGCTTGAACCACCTGAACCTGAAGTTCCACTTGAACCATCGGTTGCAGAAGTTCCTGAGCTACCTGAAGTTCCATTATTACCACTTACTCCTGAAGTACCTGATGAACCACTTGTACCATCATTTGAAGTACCTGATGAACCATCAGTACCTGAAGTACCTGCTGAACCATCTAATCCGTAAGCTATTAATGAACCATTAAAGAATGATCCATTTCCACCATTTATATCTTGACTACCACTACCTGAACTTGTGTATGCAGTAATTTCAATGTAATCACCTATACCATTCAAATACACAATTGTCGTATCATTTTGTGCAAGAGGTTCAATCGTATTAATTTGAGATTGATTTATTGTTACTCCTGCACCATTTTTATGTATTTGAGTATTTATTTGACCTGTACCTATACCAATCGCCCACAATGCAGAATAAGATATTTGATAATATCCTGGAATGTTTGGCGTGAATTTACCACTACCATCAATCCACCCTTGAGGATCAGTTGTAGGACTAAATATAATTACTTGATCGCTACCTGTTGTAATTGTTTGTGTTGTAGATAATCCACCTATTGCTAAATAATTACTTGGCACAACTCCTGAAACACCTGAAGTCCCTGAAGAACCATCAGTACCCGAAGTACCACCAGTGCCTTGTAAACCATCTGCTCCTGAAGTACCACTCGAACCTGATGTACCTGTAGCACCTGAAGTACCTGAACTTGCAGAAGTTCCTGATGAACCATCAGTTCCACTTGAGCCATCGCTACCAGATGTTCCTGAACTACCATCAGTTCCTGAAGTACCCGAAGAACCATCTATGCCGCTCGTTCCTGAAGAACCATCTACTCCATTTGCTCCTGAAGTACCACTTGAACCTGAAGTGCCAGATGCTCCTGAAGTCCCTGCTGTAGCAGAAGTTCCTGAAGAACCATCAGTTCCACTTGAGCCATCGCTACCCGAAGTACCACTTGAACCATCCGTACCACTTGAACCATCTGTCGCAGAAGTTCCTGAACTACCATCCGTACCTGAAGTGCCGCTTGAACCATCAGAACCTGAAGAACCTGAAGTTCCTGAAGTTGCAGAAGTACCCGAGCTTCCATCAGTAGCAGAAGTACCTGAACTACCATCCGTACCACTTGAGCCATCGGTTGCAGAAGTACCTGAACTACCATCAGTAGCAGAAGTACCTGAACTACCCGATGTACCTGTAGCACCTGAAGTACCTGAGCTTGCAGAAGTACCTGAAGTTCCATCTTGACCTGAAGTACCATTTGATCCATCAGTACCGCTTGAACCATCGCTTCCAGAAGTTCCTGAGCTACCATCAGTACCCGAGCTACCATCAGTAGCAGAAGTTCCTGAACTACCTGAAGTGCCACTCGCACCTGAAGAACCTGAAGTTGCAGAAGTACCTGAGCTTCCTGAAGTACCATCAACACCTGAAGTGCCGCTTGAACCATCAGTTCCACTTGAACCATCAGTTCCTGAGCTACCATTACTACCCGAAGTTCCTGAAGTACCATTTCCTCCAGCCGCACCTGCTAAGTTCACAATCCAAGAACTTTCCGTAGCAGTTCCTACAACTGAAGTTATTTGTAAATCTAATTCACCATCCCCTGAAATATATGAAATAACAGAACCTTCGAAATATTCTGCAATACTATATGCAACAATAACGCTTTGTGCAGTTGTATAAGACAAACCTGTACCAATAGTTATAGTAATTGTGTTTCCTACTACTAAAGAACTTAAATCAATTGTATTTGCTGAAGTAGTTGCATAAATATCGCCTGAATACCCTGAAGTACCACTTGATCCATCACTACCATTTGATCCTGAAGTACCTGAAGAACCATCAGTTGCAGAAGTTCCTGAAGTACCATCAATACCATTATTACCACTTGTTCCACTTGAACCATCTAAACCTGATGTTCCTGAACTACCTGATGTTCCTGTCGCACCTGAAGTTGCACTACTCCCTGAAGTGCCTGATAAACCTGAAGTGCCATCTTGACCACTTACTCCTGAAGTACCTGAAGTTCCATCTTGACCTGAAGTGCCGCTTGAACCATCAGTTCCACTCGAACCATCTTGCCCACTTGTACCTGATGAACCTGAAGTACCTGTCGCTCCTGAAGTCCCTGAAGTACCACTTTCTCCTGAAGTACCACTTTCTCCTGAAGTGCCGCTTACGCCTGATGTTCCATTAATTCCTGAAGAACCATCAACACCAGGAGTTCCTGAAAGAGAAATTGTCCAGCTTGAAAATCCCAAAGAACCAATAACTTTTACTGGCGTTACTACCAATACACCTGTCCCTGAATCATAAGAAACTACTTGAGCAACAAAATAATTGTTTGCATCATGTGATACTTGCACGAATTCAAAAGGACTATATGATAAGCCTGTTTGAGTATTTATGGTAAGATTAGAGTATGCCATTTGTTTGTTTGTATTTTTTTAAACTTTAGAAATAAAGTTTTACATAATTTGAACTTGTTGGAGGATTAGGACTTGCATTAAATATACCTCTTAATGTTACAGTGTAAGTTCCTGGAGCAGTAATAGTTGCACTAACAGTGTTAGTTTGACCTCCACTAGGACCTACTAATGTAGTTGCTAAAGAATAAGGACCAGATGGACCTGTAATATCGCAAGTCGCTTGTGTAGTTGATCCACCCGTACCAGCAAACGCAAGTAAATTAATTACACAACTTGAAGTTGAAGTAGTTATTGTACCTGTATATATTGTAGTTCCTGATGATGTAGATGAATTTATTTGTTCTGATGTTGAAGTATTAGTTTGAGAACCTGTACCACTATTTAAGGTAAATGTACCAACGCTACCACAAGAGCCAACACAAGAGCCAATATTTGTTATTGTAGCACTTCCACCAATTCCTGCTGAACCATTACTTTCTAATTGAATATATTGTGTCGTACCTGATAAGAAATAATATTGAGTATTATCAAAAGTATAATCAAACCCATCTAAGTTTGAATCTACATATATTATACTTCCTAATCCTAATGTAGTATCGGTTGAATATACAGTTAAATCTAAGTATGTGCTATGAGCACAAGCAGATGCCGAATCAGAATAACCTAAGTAATAAGCAGGTTCTGATTGTAATGTTTGATAATATAAATCAAAAGAGTTTACAAAAGAATTGCCTGATGTCCCTAAAAATGCTGATGATGTACCTGAAGTACCTGTTTCACCTGCTGTTCCACTTGTACCTGTTTCTCCCGAAGTACCACTTGTACCTGCCGTTCCTGAACTACCTGTTAAACCTGAAGTTGCAGCAGTGCCGCTCGTTCCTGAAGAACCAGTAAGCCCTGAAGAACCATCTTGACCTGATGTTCCTGAACTACCAGCAGTTCCGTCTTGACCTGAACTACCTGAAGTACCATCTTGACCTGAAGTTCCTGAAGAACCATCTTGACCTGATGTTCCTGAAGTACCCGTTAAACCTGAAGTTGCAGCAGTACCGCTCGTTCCTGAAGAACCAGTAAGCCCTGAAGAACCATCTTGTCCACTTGTACCTGAAGAACCCGAAGTACCTGTCGCACCTGAAGTTCCAGAAGTGCCTGTTTCACCTGATGTACCAGCAGTGCCAGTTAAACCTGATGTTGCTGAGCTACCTGATGTACCAGAAGTACCCATTCCTGAAGTACCACTTGAAGCACTTGTTCCTGAAGTTCCTGTTAAACCCGATGTACCAGCAGTGCCAGTTAAACCCGAAGTCCCAGCAGTGCCAGTTAAACCTGAAGTTCCTGAACTACCTGTTTGACCTGATGTACCTGAACTACCATTAGAACCTGAAGTTCCTGAAGTTCCATTACCTGAAGTTCCTGAACTACCTGTTTGACCTGATGTACCTGATGAACCCGATGTACCATCTTGTCCACTTGTACCTGATCTACCACTTGTACCATTCGTACCAGCAGTACCATTTGCGGCACTTGTACCTGAAGAAGCTGAAGTTCCTGAAGTACCAACCGTACCCGAAGAAGCAGAAGTACCTGAACTGCCTGTTAAGCCTGAAGTGCCAGAAGTACCATTACTAGAAGTACCAGAAGTACCACCAGTACCATTACCACTTTCTCCTGAAGTACCATTAGTTCCGTTACCTACTGTTAATAAAGTGGCATTGAATTGAGTTCCTGCACCTGAAGCGATAACTTGACTACCACTTGCAGAAGCAGTATATGCAGTAATCTGTATATAATCAGTAGTACCGTTTAAATAAACGATTACACTATCTCCTTGACCTAATGGTTGAGTAGTGTTGACTACATTTTGATTAATCAATATTTGGGTAGTCCCATTTTTATTGATTTGTGTATTCAGTTGATTAGTTCCAGTACCAGTTTGCCATAATACAGCATAAGAAATATTATAGTATCCTGCAATAGTTGGCGTAAATTTATTAGAAGCAAACCAACTTTGAGGATCAAAATTAGTTGTAAAATTAACTACCTGATCTGAACCAGCAGTGATTGTTTGGTTTGTTCCCAAACGAGCATTAACTACATAAGGCGATGCACTCAATCCTGAAACACCTGATGTGCCTGAAGTACCATTGGTAGCTGAGCCGCCACCGCCGCCACCGCCTCCACTAAAACCTTGATTTGTATTACCTAGTCCCATAAGTTTAAATTTTTTTTAGAATCCTACAACAATGTCAACAGTGCCAGATACCCAAGTAATCGTAATTCCTTCTAAAGGCGATTGTGGGCTCGATGCCGCAAAATTAAAAATTTGCGAAGCAGTTAATGTAACTGGTGTTGGGTTAACCCCTTTAAACGGCAAATTGCCTGTAAAAAGGCAACTACTTCCTGTGGCTGATTGAATGCTAATTACCATAGCACCATCTGCCCTATTTAAAACAAGACTTCCACTTGTTAATGTTGTTGTAAAGATTTGCATAACTTATGTTGGTATTTCTAAGTCCTGATCTCGGAACAATTGTGTGAATGTTATTTCTTCAACAAATTCACTTCCATTGTACACAAAGAGCAAGATATCTGGTTTTTTGTTTTCTAATTGAGGAACACACATCACCTTAATCTTATCTAAATCAATTTTATAACTTCCTGAAAAACGAATAAGTGATTTTGTTATGAATTGAGGAGCAATTAAGCTATAACCTTTCATATCAATATCTACACCTAAAACTCCCAAAAAGGTAATCGCCTCTTTTGGTTGAAACTCTTCACAGATTTTATAGGTGTTTCCATTTCCTTTTTCGTTTAACCCAAGAATTAATTGAACATTTTCAATGTCCATATTTCTTTTTATTGCGTACCTTTCACAGCACTCAAAAATTATTTCTTTCACTTTACCCTGAATCGTTTTAATCATTATTTCTCTTTTTTGCTAAATTATTTTAAATCGAAACATAAACCAAATTAACTTGATAATAATTTTTGAACAGTAGTATCGTAGCTAACTGGAATTGTTGCTTTTATAAATCCACTTTGTACAGCTGCATATCCTCTTAAAGATATAGCTGCATCTTTTTGTTTTAATGTGTATGAAAGTATATCTCCTGTACCACCAATTACTAATTGTGGATTAAGGGAATATGCGAATGGAATTTGAGCCGAACCTGCAATGCTTCCTGAAGCAGCAGGGATTATAAAAGGGGTTACATCTTGTATGAAACCTACTTTGTTCCCATCAAAATAGAAGTCTAAATAGAATTCATTAATAGTAACTTCTATATTTGAAACACTTGTAAAAAGTATTGTAACATTTCCTGTAATTAATGCAGGATCAAAATTATCAACTGTAATTGACAATATTTTATACTGAAACAAAGCTATCAAATCGGCTTGTTTCTTAAAATAATAGACAAGTCCCCCACCTATGATGGCAAAACTTCCTAATATTATTGCTCCTACATGTTTCATTATAGTTTTGAATTTAATCCGTTAGTCGCTAATTTTTCATTTATATATGAAATTTCCTGTGGATTTAAAATTCGTGTTAAAGTTGCATCTAAACCTCCTGTTACATCACTAGTATATCCACAATACCAATGTTTAGGAATAGTTCTTGTACCATAAGCTTTTGATAAGCTAAGGAAATCTGCATCATTTTTTAACTGAGATAAAACATTCCAAACAGCAGTGCCGCTTGTAGATAAAATACCGATTAGAGTTGCAGAAACAGTCAAATCACAACCGCTTAAAGCAGATTGTATAGCATCTGCCCAATTATTATATTGAGTAGCATCATAACTCGGAGTAACTCCTTGATTAGCTAACTTGTTAATATCTCCATCTAATGCCGCTTGTTTAGCTTGATCTGCGGCTGCTGCTTGTGCAGCGTTTAAACCTTTAACGATACTACTTCCAACAATATATAATACGGCAGCAGTACCTAACCACGCAAAACCTCTTACATATCCATTGATAGATTTATCAGTATATATTGAAGTGAATCTAGTTAAAAAATTATCTTTTGCCATATTTTTTTTATTTAAACTATTGCTGTTCCGTAATATCCATCATACTTTCTGCCATTATAGATAAATACGCTAGAATTTGTATCTAATGCATTACTCCAAGCCTGCAAAAATGCTGTATCAAATGTATTCAATTTTACTGAATCTGTACCAATTTTATTTGCAATATTATTTACATAATTTGCTTTTGCACTTGTACTATTATTTGGCTTATAAACTAAAAAATAATAGGCAGCTGAACCGCCTAAGACTAATGTTACAAGAAATCCTATTTGCTCTTTTTTCATTTCTAAAATTTAGAATATTCCAAAAAATTTAGTCGTATTAACAATAGGATCTACTTTTGGCTTGATATATTGATTATACGCCCAATAGCCAGCTAAGCCGACTATCGCAATCCCAAAAACAACATACATACCATTGTCTTTTTTCATACTATTTTTTATTTACCTTATACAAAACCCAATATGCGGCTAATGTAAGACCAACCACCCAAATCCATTTTTGAGTAGAGGTTAAACCATTACCA
>Ga0208380_1000147_pt1 | contig 20753 bp, 31 predicted proteins | sample CryBogCBE27Jun07_FD_184570 | JGI IMG/M metagenome (GOLD analysis project Ga0208380, IMG submission 184570) | Freshwater microbial communities from Crystal Bog, Wisconsin, USA - CBE27Jun07 (SPAdes) | ecosystem: Environmental > Aquatic > Freshwater > Lake | place: Crystal Bog, Wisconsin, USA... | reverse complement strand
TCCCGTGGGAACTACGTGCTAAGGGCGTAAATGAACTTGCTGACTTTACTCCTGAATTAGATTGGGAAACACTAAGAACCAACATGAAACAATATGGTGTGCGTAATGCCACCCAAATGGCAGTCGCCCCAGTTGAAAGTTCTAGTGTTGTTATTAATTCAACCAACGGTATTGAAATGCCAATGAGTTTAATTAGTACCAAAGAATCAAAGGCAGGTTCATTAACACAGGTTGTTCCTGAATATGCAAAACTTAAAAACAAGTATCAATTGATGTGGGAACAGAAAGACTGTGCGGCATACTTAAAGACAGCGGCAGTTATTGCGGCCTATGTGGATCAAAGTATTAGCACCAATACTTTCTACAATCCAGCACACTATGCCGATCGTAAAGTGCCAACTACATTAATTGCAAAGAATTTGATGCAAGCACAAATTTGGGGATTAAAGACTTTTTACTATAGTCTAATTAACAAGCAAGGTGCTAAAGCAGATGCAGAAGAAGCTCCAGCTATGCTAGAAGAAATTAACTGGGATGACCAAGAAGATTGCGAAAGTTGTAAACTATGAGTAAAGCACAATATAACCTAAACACTAAAACCGACTACCTAGGACGTAAGATGTTTTTGGACCCAGCAGGTCCTGTAACTATTCAACGTTTTGAAGAAGTTAAGTATAAAAAGATTGCAGACTTTGAAGCGACAGCACGTGGCTTCTTTTGGCAACCAGAAGAGATTAGTTTAACTAAAGATAGTAACGACTTTAAAGATGCGAGTGATGCAGTCAAGCATATTTTTACTAGTAACCTACTACGTCAAACAGCACTAGATAGTCTTCAAGGTCGTGGCCCTAGTCAAATTTTTACACCTGTTATCAGCTTGCCAGAATTAGAAGCCTTGGTTTATAATTGGGCATTCTTTGAAACTAATATTCATAGTAAGAGTTATAGTCACATTATTCGCAATATCTATAATGTACCTAAAGAAGTTTTCAACACAATTCACGACACTGAAGAAATTGTTTCAATGGCATCAACCGTGGGCAATTACTATGATGCTCTACATCGTATTAATATGCGTAAAGAGTTAGGTGAGGAAATTGCAGAACGTGATCACATCCGTGCAATTTGGATGGCACTACATGCTAGTTACGCATTAGAAGCATTCCGCTTTATGGTATCATTTGCTACAAGTTTAGCAATGGTTGAGAATCGTATCTTTATGGGCAATGGTAATATTATTAGCCTAATCCTACAAGATGAACTACTACACAAAGGTTGGACAGCTTACTTGATTAATCAAGTGATCAAAGAGGACACACGATTTGCCTCTATCAAAGGCGAGTGCGAAGATGAAGTTTATCAACTGTATATGGATGTTATACGTGAAGAAAAAGAATGGGCCGATTATCTATTCAAGAAGGGTCCTGTGATTGGTCTAAATGCACAGATTCTTAAAGATTTTGTTGACTATACCGCTGTTTCTGCATTAAAAGATATTGGTATTAAGTATCAAGCATCAGCGCCTAAGACAACACCTATTCCATGGTTTAATAAACATACAGACACTAGTAAAAAGCAAACAGCGTTACAAGAGTCTGAATCAACAAGTTACGTCATTGGCGTTATGAGTGACGCTATTAACTATAACGAGTTGCCATCGATCTGATATGTCAACAATTTTACTTGCGGCCGGCTGTAGTTGGGTAGCTGCACGTGCCATTGACTCAGACCCTACCGCAGAAACGTTTGACTACGATCATGTTGAAGATCCAAAATTTGTTCGTCAACACAGTTTTGCCGGGCAACTACAACGCCAACTTGGCCTAGATGATTTGGTTATTGTTGCCGAGCATGGATCTAACAATGAAGAACAAATCAATCGAATATACAATTTTGTAAACCAAAATACCAATTCTGAAATATTTGTACTTTGGGGTATAACCAGCATTTATCGCTGGCGCATGTATAGTGCTACAACCGGTAAGATTGAATCTTGTATGGTTGGAAGAACATTTAACACCGACCTAGACAAAGAAGTTAAATATTACTTCAAACATCACTGGAACCGTGAAAATGAAATAGCAAAATTAGAACAGCAACGAGTTCTACTAAGTAGCTACTTAACAAGTTTGGGAATTAAACATTTATTCTTTAACGCTTTTCAAAGTTACACTGATCAAGACGATATGCTAACTGTGCTGTGCAAGAAAGCCGGTGTTCGTCCTAATTTAGGTAGTGTACCTTGGCTAAACTTGTCAAGGTCCACAGAAACGCAGTTTAACTCTAGAGCAGTTAAAGAATTACAAGCATTGGGCTGGTTAGATCGAGCTACGGCGCATCCAACCGTTAAAGCACACAATGTAATAGCAGAAGAATTATATAAGTTAATAGAAGGAAAATAATATGAAAGCAGTAGTATGGAGCAAGGACGCCTGTCCATTTTGCGATCAGGCAAAAAAATTACTTAACGCAAAAGGTATTGAATACGAAGAGCGCAATGTAAGCAAAGACTGGACTAAAGAGCAATTACTAGAAGCAGTACCAACAGCACGTACATTGCCACAGATATTCTTAGATGAAGAGTATATTGGCGGGTTTACAGAATTAAGAAAACATTTACAAGGATAAAACATGTTAATCAATAAAGGATACTCTGCGGGAGATATTGTGTGTTTCAAATTAGTAGGCGAAGAAGTTATCGCTAAAATTGTAGAAGAAACAGCAGACAGCTATGTTGTTAGTAAACCTTGTACTGTAGTACCTAGCCAGCAGGGAATTGGACTCATGCAAAGCCTAATTTCCGCGGATATAAATAATAATGTAACGCTGAATAAAAGCCATGTAATTATGCATAGCCCGGTAATTACAGATATTGAAAATCACTATATCCGTACTACCACAGGTATTCAGCCAGCTAAAAGCGGAATAATTACTTAATATGGCATTTCCACCAGTACTACAAGGTGATATCACAGATCCAAAATTTGGTCCTCCGGGATTTGGAACTTCTACAACTCCAACAGTTTTAATAGAAGGCCGTCCCGTCTTGACCATTGGTGCACCTGTTAGTAGTCATGGTAATCCATACAATCCAAGAGCACCAGGATTTAATCCTCCCTGTGCTCATTCAGTTATTATCAGCGGCTCAACTAGAGTATTAGTAAATGGTCGCCCAATGGCACACATTGGTAGTAAATGTTCATGTGGTTTACATTTTATGCAGTTAGTTGGAGCTACCACGGTTAAGGTCGGTGTCTAATGGCTTCAGCAACACAATTAAATGCCACGGCAACAATTATCAACGGCCATGGACTATCAGCTAATGCTAATATAATTTCCAGCATTTCAACATTTCAATCAACTAAAACTATTCAGCTGGTCAATGAAGTTTTTACCACAGCAAACAATGATCCAACTGTATTACCTATATTAGGTGCCATTGGAAATACTGCAACTCATGGTCAATGGTTAATAGATTTTTATCCATCAAATGTAACCCCAGTTACCAGTAGTAGTGTTACCTACTATGGAGTTATTATTACTCCTATATATGGTAATCCGCATACCGTTGACGGTAACGTTGTTTATGACATTGTTGGTTATAATAATAATCCAGTGGTAAGCACCGCAAGTTTTAGTAAAGATATTTTAACACAGGCAAATTTACCTTTTGCCAATGGCATGGCTGGATTTGCTAATGTATTCTTAACAGCACAGGGTTATGCCAGTTCAGTATTTGATACTGTGTCTAGTATAAACATATTACAAAATAAAACCTACGGACAAAGTGGTCTAGGTTATAACGGTGTAAGCGATTTGGTCACTGGTGGCATTGGTACAAACGCCGGGCTCTTAGGAGAAACTGTTTCTGGTTGGGGAACAATGTATGACATTACAAAAATAAATTTAATCAATGATCCATATGTATTTGGTCAGAATTTATTGAATCAAAGTTTAGGTAACTATGGCAACTTAGAATCCCAACTAGCAGCAACAGGATTAGATACGTCGGACATTACCCGAGTACCGTCAAGTACATCTACTACTACACAGACAGCAAATACAATATCTACTACTAGTTTTGTTGGACAAGTCGATTTACCCATTTTATCAAATGTTACTACTACCACTACAGTAACTGGTAACAGTCCAGATGTAGTTCTATCTATCTATGCCAATATCACTGGTGCAAATTTACAATCAATTATTTCAGCAACTGGATTCGTAACTAACAGTCGAGTAAAAAATCTAGCCGATCTATTAGATTTTACCAAGGTAGTTGATCCTGGTGTATTTGGAAAACTAAGTGCAATGGGTATCAATTCATTCAGTGATTTTACCACATATCTAATTAGTCGTGTTGGACAAGGAACATTTACATCATGGTCAGCACTAAGCACATTTTTAACTAAAGTTCAGGTACCTGAATTAAAATATTCGGGTATTACATCAAACGCATCAATGGCGTCAGCCCCGGTCTTATCATCGGCAACAATCAGTACATTAAATGCTACTACAGGTACAGGCTCTGGTCCTTTTAATAATCCCGTTATGAGAGATTACTTTGGTGCTGTAGCAGGTATACCATACAATGATGGATTTGATACATTAAATTCTTCATACAATAAAATTGATACTACTCAATTGAATAGTGCTTTAACTTCGTTGAATCAATCTATTGTACAATACTATGCTGATCAGGATGCAAACTTAAATCCAACAACAGATTCAATTTCATCTCACGTTGCACAGGTTAATTCAGCGTTAAATGCTATCCCTGTCAACTCAATAACTTCATCGTGTCAGACTGCTTATCTCACAATGGTAAACAGTTTAACTACTGAAGTGGCCTGCTTGACTAAAGCTGGCGCAGTATTTGGCGCTGGGCAAAGTAGATTATTATTAGGTTTTGGTCAACAAGTTCCAAGTTATGCTGGAACAGATTCTAGTGGCTTAGGCTCTGACGTTGTTATTACAAATTTAATTTCAAATGATGCATATGGCGACATTATTCGAGCAGCAGTAACTGAGCATAATAACGTACCAATTCTAGGATCCGCTGGCGTAACGCTTGGAAATGATCCAAATCCATTATTGGCTTTAGCACAAGCCAAGGCTCAAAATATCCCAATAAGTACGTACTTATCTCAGAATAAGTAGGGTTATAACGGCAGATTTTTCCAAGAAACGCTACTTACCTTGACTTTATCAGACTTATATAGTATTATAACTATAGATATTGGTAGTTAAATATCTAACGCTTTCTGTTTTTTGGCAAGCGTACAACTCTAAAGGAGGACGAAGTATGAAAAAGATAATGCAAATTATCGTATCAATAATCGCCCTGACCGTAATGGCACCCGGTCATGCAGAAGAAGTACAGTCACAGACGTTTTTCAATACTGTGACAACACAAGCGAAAGACCGCTTGGACAATTTAGTTGACGCTATTATGAGTCCCATAGTAGACGTCGAACTTACTAGCAAGGACGTTGATTGCCTTGCAAAAAATATCTACTACGAAGCTGGTAATGAACCAGAAGAAGGCAAAGTAGCAGTAGCCATGGTTACCATTAATCGCGTCCGTGATGGCCGCTTTGGTAAGACAGTTTGCTCGGTAGTGGATCAACGCACACAAACAGTACGCAGTCGAGAAGTTACCACAACTAAAATGGTACAGGCAGGCTGGTTCGGTCGTCCTGAACAACATAAGCAAACTACCAAGGTAATTGAAAATGTTTCAGTATGTCAATTCTCATGGAAGTGTATGTTTGTACATAAACCCAAAGATACCGATGAACGTTGGGCCGAAAGCCAACGTGTTGCTCAAGAACTACTTAAAGGAAATTATGCAGACTGGCAAGCCAAATACAGTAATGCATTATATTTTCACGCAACAGCAATACATCCAATTTGGGCTCGCCAAAAACATTATGTAGCTCGTATTGGCGGACACTATTTCTACGGCGAATCATCTAAAATATAATGTTCTTTGAAGCCCTCGAGCGTTTACGAAGTATTGCGGTTAGACATCGCGGTAAACGGTATACACCCGAGGGCTTGACACATTTAATTCGTATGCAGTTTCGTGATCCAGGTTTACGTTTTATAACTGAACGTAGCGATGATGTTGAAAAGGGATCCTGGACCATCAAAGGCGAATATCGTCCTTACGATGACGAACAAGGCGACCCTAGCATACACATCACATTAGTATATCCCACTCGAGAACGTGTATGCTATATTGATCGACATCGTTGGGAAGATATGGGATTTCATATTGCCGATGTAGTAACACATGAATACCTACATCAATATTATTGTCGTCGGCGTAGTTACCGATATGGCAAAGGTTACGGAACAATAAAACTATTACGCTATCAAGAAACCATGCAAGATTATCTGGGTTGCGAAGATGAAGTACTAGCTCATGCATTTAATGTAGCCAGTGAAATGATAGTTTACGATCGACCGATGGAACGAACTAAAACTTGGCGACTGTACAGAAAACATTTTAAACAAGATCCAAAAGTACTAACACAATTAGAAAAACACACCAATAAATATCTTAAACAACTGGAGCAATCAAATGAGCAAGTTATCCGAAGAGTTAGCAATTGAAGATGGATTACAAGAAGAACATTTAGGTGAAGAAGATTACGGTTTCATACTTGGACCGGACGGAGAATTAAAGTCGGTTTTTTTACCTGAAAGTATGCCATTTGAATTACCAGAAAAATTAGCAAAAATATTTGAAATACTAGGCTATTCAGATCCAGATCAATTAGACAGCACTTTACACTAATTTGACTCAAAATTCGTAATATTGTATAATTACTATATTATGAAAAATCAGCAACAAAATACCCGAAAAACACGCATACATAATGTGTTGTTTTTTCGCGACACCCCTTTCAAGCCCAAGCAAGTGGAGCTCAAAACCCGCTATAAACGTCGTCAAAAACACCCCCAAAAAATGGTAGACCAATAAATCCCAAAATAGTATAATACTTGTATAGTAACTAATAAGGAGTAGCGATGAGTACAGTTCAGTTTGCAGGTTTTAGCCGTATGAATGGTGTTTTAAAGTTCCGTACTGCTAACGAAATTAGCCGTGCCCAACAGTTGGCTAAACTCGGTGATACAGACATTTCAATGGCAATCTTGCCTAACCCAATGACTAAGAATGATGCCGCTAAGTATGTACTCACTAACTTAGCTATTTCATATCCTAAGTTCAATACACCTGAGGCTACTGGTTTGCTTACCAGTCTAATCAAGGACGAAAACCCTTTTGCTAAACCTAAGGCGGCTAAAAAGCCAAAAACTGTAGTAGCTAAAAAAGCTCGTCTTATTCTTAGCCCTACGGTTTCAGTTGGTGCAGATGATGCTCCATACACTCCTAAGCAAGCAGCAAAGATTCGTGCCGAGTTTATGAAGAAACTCAAAGCCGCTTACGAGGCAAACTAATATGCCGTATGTTCCTAATGAACTTCGCACAGAGTCTTTCATTGCTGGCTTTAGTGATGTTTATATGACTGTACAGTCCAACCCTGAATTGCGTATGATTCCAATCAGTCAGTTAGAATCTCTACGTCGTAGTTTAAAACAGTTAGGTTATCGTTTTCGTGTAGTATACCGAGGACCTCATCGTAAGAATCGTAGCACACTCAAAAGAAATGCTCGTGCTTTTAATGTTTACTTTAAGGATTAAATATGAATAGCGTATACAGTTATTTAGGTTATGAATATCGCCCATGGGACGACGTAGAAGAAGATAACATCAAGACATTCCATGAATGTTACAAACACGGTGTTCGCATTAATATGCCTTACGAGTTTTATAATCATAGCCCTTACAGTTTAATGTCATTTGAAGAATTCTGTAAGCACGTTCAAACAGTAGAAGTATTTGTACAAGGTTAATTATGTGGCCCGAAGATACCCCACGCCCAGACAAGAATGTATTTCGTATGACAATTCCTAGAGAGCAAATACAAGGCTTTTTGGATGACCTAAACAAAATGCAACTGGACTATATTGAGCAGGCAGTAGAATCTAAAGCACGTCAAGGCTACCCAGAAGCTAGTGCAGTAATTAAACATATTATGGATTTAAAATGAGAGATACCGAAACTATAATTCGTGGAGTACTTGATAATACAATAGCAGTTAAAGATCTTACAGCGGCAGAATTGGATGCTGTCATTGACGAATTGGTTGACATTGCCGAAGGGCTGATAGATACCAAAAATCACGAAGTTGGTGTTGCCATGCTTGAAGTACTAGATCAAGCTATTGATTTGCGTAGTCAAGACTTGCAAGAGGGCTTTGAAGATGCTATAATTGCAGCAGAACAACGTGGTTCAACTTACTGGGAGATTGAAAATCCAAGCATCCACTAAACGCATTGGTTTCTGTTGTAAATGGATTGACCGCCCTGATCAAACTGAGGGTATTAAGTCCACCGACGATGCTCGTAAATACAATACAGGTACTACAACTGTGGCCTGGTTAAATAGACAAACACGAGAGGTAGCGGAGCAAAAGTTATGGGATTTGATGGTACAAAATATCGAATCAACAAGAAAGTTGGTAGAGCGTGTCTCCACACTTGATCCTAGCCTTAGGATGGTTAGGCTTTCTAGCGACATCCTGCCTTGTTATACTCACGAGTCTTTTGCTGATTATTGGCTTCAACCTGACGTGGTATCATACGCCGAAACCCACTTTGCGAGAGTGGGTGACATTGCTCGTAATAGCGGTGTGCGATTGTCTTTTCATCCTGGGCAATTTACTGTGCTTGCGAGTTCTAACCCAGGCATTGTCGAACGCTCATTAGAGGAGTTTGAATATCACGCTAATATGGCACGTTGGATGGGTTATGGCCGTACCTTCCAGGACTTTAAGATTAACGTACATATTTCTGGTAGAGAAGGTCCAGACGGCATTAGACGTGCATATCAGCGACTGTCGCCAGAAGCTAGAAATTGCATTACAATTGAGAACGAAGAAAACGCTTGGGGGTTAAATGATTGTCTTAGCTTACGTGATATTATACCTACTGTGCTCGATATACATCATCATTGGATCCGAGAGGGCGAATACATTGATGCTAGTAGCGATCGTGTTAAACAGGTTATTGATAGTTGGCGCGATGTGCGCCCTACTTTACATTACTCTGTCAGCAGAGAAGACGTCCTTGTCAACCACAGCACCACTACGATGCCTGCCCACTCATCATTGCTTGTAGAAGGTTACAAAAAACAAAAACTCCGTGCTCACAGTGACTTTTACTGGAATCGTGCAGTTAACGAGTGGGCATTGACATTCTGGCCTAACTTTGACATACAATGCGAATCAAAAGGTAAAAATCTAGCTAGTTTTGCCTTATATGAGCAGGCTAAAGCACTAGGTATGTAAATACTAGTGTTGCCGAAAGGCACTTTGGAGTACCCCAAGCCCGCCGATGCGGGCTTTTTCATTATGCCATAAATACAGCATAATAAGGTAAAAATAATGAGTATTCTTCACTTTGCTAATATCATTACAAACGACCCAGGCGAAACAATCGCTTCGGCATTTGATAAAATTAACGAAAATTTTGCAAACATTGCTGCTGTTGGTAGCAATGTTATCGTTGGGGTTACTACTGTTGCTGGTCGAACAGGAAACGTAGTACTAACAATCAATGATATTATTGGCGGAGTTAGTTATGCCAATGTAAAAGCATCAACTGATGCTGGCAATGCTTATGTTAATTCTGTTGTTGCAAGCATTGGTAGTAGTAATGTTGCATTAATCAATTCTAATGTTGCTACTATAGACGCCAACCTTGGCACAGCAACAATTCATATTACTAGTTTACAAAACGGTCTTTCTGCTGCTAACGCAACAATCGTTTCAGCCAATTCCGCAATGCAATCGTATGTTGATGATCAAATTACTAATTCATCATCAAATTGGATTTCTAATGCTGCTAGTCAAGCAGTATCAATAAATGGTCTTAACACTGGCCTCGGTGTAGCAAATACAAACATAGCAACATTAACAGCTAATGCCGCTACACAAGAAACAGAAATATCTAGTCTACGTGCCAACGTTACTGCGGCCAATTCCGCTATAGTTACAGCTAATAATGCTGTGGTTAACTATGTCAATGATCAAGTATCAACATTGAATACTGCTATATCGGACGTAACCTCAGCTTGGCAATCAAATGCATCTTCACAAGCAACTGAAATAGCCAGCGCATTTTCTGGAATACTTACAGCCAATAATGCCGTGGTCAGTTATGTTGATACGCTGAACACAACAATGACAGCAAATGTAACTGCTGCCAATGCTAAAATAGTTACTGCTAATACTGGCATGAAGTCATATGTTGATGGACAAGTATCAACATTAAACACTTCAATTAATTCAGTAACTGCGGCCTGGCAATCAAATGCAGCGGCTCAGGCCTCTGAACTTGCTGATGCGCTGTCTGGAATTTTTGCGGCCAATGCAGCAGTAGTTGATTATGTTGATACCTTAAACACAGCAATGATATCAAATGTAACAGCGGCCAATACTGGAATTGTTACAGCCAACACTGGCATGAAGTCATATGTTGATTCTGTTGCTTCTTCCTGGACTGCTAATCTTAACAGTTATGAACTTAGCACAAATGCCAATTTAGGCACAGTATATACTCACGTTAATACATTAGATGCCAACGTAGGTGCATTTGAAACCTATGCTAATTTACATTTTGGAACAAGTAACTATGGTAACGCTAACGTAGCAGCATACCTAGCAGCCAATGTACCCGTTGGCACATACAGTAATACCAACGTTGCCGCTTACTTAACTTCCGCTACTTTTGCAACCACAGGCAATGTTACTGCCGGTAATGTTATTAGTAATGGAAACATTGCAATGACATCTAACATAGCACGTAACGTGTATGTTGCTAATGTAGCACCAATCAGTACACAAGGTAACGTCGGCGATATTTGGTATCAGACGTTTTAATTATGCAAATTAATGCACAATCATATATTACGTCAATAACGTCGTATCCGGACTTTTCACACATCACTGATGCTGCCGGTTTACTAACACCTCGACGAATTGTTTCTGCATATAATATCCCAGCCAATAATGGTGCCAATGTCAAAATTGGAATTATTAGTTTAGCTGGCGGATGGAGTGCTACTGATTTTAACAACTCGATGACAGATTTAGGTTTGCACTCACTGATAACTAGTTCTAATATTACTACCGTATTAGTCGATGGCGCAACTAGTGGATCAACTGATTCCAGCGGTGGAGAAAACACATTAGATTTATACTGCGTGGCTGGCATGGCTCCCAGCGCCAATATAGTTTTATATGTAGGCAATGTTGGAACATCGCAAAATTGGGCTAACGTGTTTCAACGTGCCATTGATGAAAAGTGTGATATTATTACACACAGTTGGGGTACAACCGAAGCATATGGTGATTTCTTATCTGCTCCTTTGGCCAATGCGGCCGCCAAAGGAATTACAGTATTTGTAGCCGCAGGCGACAATGGTAGTGAACCTTTTGCAAGTGCAAATGTACAGGCTGTTCAATATCCAGCATCAAGTGCCAATGTTGTTTCTGTTGGTGGAACTAATCTTCAAACCAGCTATGGATTTGGTAATGTAAGACTTACAGAAACTGTAGAGTTCCACGATGGGTTTTCTTCAACTTGGGGTAGTGCCGGCGGAATCAGTAGTATTATACCACTGCCAGATTATCAAAGAGGTTTGACTTATCGACAATATTTTCAGGCTAATTCTACAGTTGGACCATCCACATCATTAACAGCACGAGGCATTCCGGATATAGCCGCTGCCATGAATGCCTATGGCCTATGGTACAATGGTGTAGTGTCTGGCTTTGGTGGTACCAGTGCCGCGGCACCAATCATGGCTGGTATGTTTGCTAGATTTATGTCAATGAATGGCGGCCGTCGTCCTGTGCCTGGCGCAATACATAAAATACTTTACAGCAATCTTAATTCTTACTACGATATTACAACAGGCAACAATGCCACAGTAACATATTTAAATGGTTATGCAGCTAGCTCTAACTGGGATCCAGTAACTGGACTAGGGGTACCTTGGGGTAACTTAGTTTATCCAATGGTAACGTCGGGTGGCACAACCATTAAAACAGTGGCTAATACTTGGAGTTACGTATCAAATGTCAAGGTTAAAACTGCCGCTAATACTTGGAGTAATGTAAAGAGCATCTACACCAAAACTATAAATGGCTGGCAACAGACATATTAACGATAAATAACATACTATGTCAGCAAACGGAATATCACACCTAAGTACCAAACAAGCACGTCAAGAGGCTAAACTAGCTTTAGCGGCCACCAAACGTGCTACAGCAGGTACCACGGGGTATAGAGCATTACACACTTTAGATACTACAGAATTGCCCACAGTTTATTCTGGAAATGTAGTAGTAGACAATGCTAACGTGGGGGGTTTGATTAAAGGCCGCCCGTGGAAGTAACTAACTATACAAACAGGATATTATTATGAAAGCCGCAGAAATACTACGTAAATTGGCAGATGTTATTGATAGTCAAGAATCTAACACACAAGCCAGCACAGAGATTACCAATCGCCCCGACCAAGCCAGTATAGAAGTTGATCAACCTACAGATACAGCTGGTATTGAACAACAAGCACAGGTTAATGTTAAAACAATGGTTCCGCCATTACAACAAAAACTGGATTTGATGAAAAAAATGGCCGGTGAAGAAACCTGTGATACGTGTGGTGCAAGCCCATGCGGTTGCGAGCAAGGTCAAGACGAATTAGCTATTATGAAACAAAACGCAGGTATTGCTCCTGTTGTTGTTGCTATGGCAGACGAAGACGAACCTTTTGAAGGGTAAGTCCTAGATGGCAATCCAAAAGTTATTCACTAGTAGAGTAAGAAACACCCTAGGTACCACATTTGTAGGCGAACGTGGGCGACTATTCTACGACGAACTCACTGGTTCCTTACGACTAAGTGATGGAGTTACACCTGGCGGGAACCCTATACACATACACGCGGCTAACACCATTTACGACCATAGTATCATCCCAGCGGCGGATAATACATATGACTTGGGTAGTGAACTACTACGCTGGCGCTCAGTTTACATTGGCCCGGGAACACTATACATTCAGGATCAAAACAACGCTGGCTTAAACTGTGCTCTTACAGTATTAGACGGTGTGTTAAAGATTGACGGTGCTAACCAGCTACAAGTTGGGCAGTTAAAGTTCATTAACAACACCATTGAATCAACAGATGTAACCACAGATATAGTATTAGGAACCGATGATGGTTCTGATACGGGAAACATCAGCGCATATAGAACATATCAACTTCGTGATGGTAATGATAATGTTCTAATGCAAATTCAAAATGAAGATGGGGTTGGTAAATTAAAATTTGATGGTGGTAGTAATGGTATTTGGTATGATGGTGGTGTAGTAATTAAAGGAGTTGGATATCAGGCTGATAATACTTCTATTCAACCGATGTCATTTAATAGTGCTACTGGAGCAGTAACTTATGGGCAACTAAATTATAATCATTTCGTTGGATTCCCAAGATTACCAAACTATGCCAATGATGCCGCCGCCAATACTGCCGCCGGAACTCCATTAAAAGGTATGCAATATTATAATACAACAACCGATAAAGCAATGGTCTACACCGCTTCCGGTTGGCAGGCAATGAATTAATCCAATCAGATTGACAAACATCATTTATTATAGTATTATTAACGAGCTAAAACTCAATAAATACTGACTATGATACTTGCATACCTATTACTCTTAACTGGTTTAACCATTAGTTCGGTTGCTATCTACTATTCAGTAGTTGGCCTTACTGCTATTTTCTCTGCGGCTGCCATTCCTATTATGATTATGGGCGTGAGCCTCGAAGTAGCTAAACTTGTTTGCGCCACTTGGATTAAGCAGTATTGGTCGCAGGTACCACGTTTAATGAAGACTTATATGGTAACAGCCGTTACTGTATTAATGTTAATCACATCAATGGGTATCTTTGGTTTCTTATCAAAAGCACACAACGATCAAAACTTAGTGTCAGGAGATGTGGGTGCTAAACTTGCCATCTACGATGAGAAGATCAAAACAGCACGTGATAACATCGAAGCCGATCGTAAGCAACTACAGCAAATGGATGCCGCAGTTGATCAAGTAATGAGCCGTAGCTCAGACGAAAAGGGTGCAGACAAGGCCAATGCTATTCGTAACAGCCAGAAGCGTGACCGTGCTAGTCTGGCTAAAGACATTGAGTCTAATCAAAAGATCATTAGCCAACTCAATGACGAGGCCGCTCCTATACGTGCAGAAAATCGTAAGGTTGAAGCTGAAGTAGGTCCTATCAAATATATAGCAGCATTTATCTATGGCACAGCACCTGATGCCAGTATGTTAGAAAAGGCGGTGACCTGGATCATTATTATGATTGTTATAGTATTTGATCCACTAGCAGTTATTATGTTGTTAGCAAGTCAGATGACATTTGGTTGGCACCGTGAGAAAAAATCTCAATCCGAGTCTGACAACATTAAACAAGATTTTGAAGGTATACGTTTAAATGACGGTACTTGGTTACAAACTGGCCCATCTTTTGACTATAAAGATACAGAGTTAACTGATGAGGAAATTGATAGAATCAATGCAATGTTATCTGAGTATACTGAACATACTGAACCAGATTTAACTGACTATGATGTAACCACTACACAAGATCCCGAACCCGAAGAAGAATTGCCAGTAGCGGAAAAGAAAACTGGCTGGTCAGGATTTGGATTCCCAATGCCTAGTATCTTTGGTCGTCCTAAAGAAGAAGTTAAAGAAGAGCCAGTGCTTATTACTCGTATTGCTGTACCAGAGTCAAATGTTAATCTACAAGTAACTACAGAGCCTGTAGTAGAAGAAAAACCTGCAGAACCAGCAGTAGTTATCCCACCAGAAGCTGCTCCAGCACGTGGTCGTGGAGTAATGAATACGCATTTACTAGCCGAAGCTGACAACGGCCCTAATTTAGGTAAAGCAGCCAATAGCAGTTTTGGTAATGAATACCCAGCCAATCCAGAAAAAGGTGACGTTTACTTACGCACAGACTTCTTACCAAATCGTTTGTTCAAATTCAATGGAAATAAGTGGATAGAGGTTGACAAATCAACAACAGACGTGTATGCTTATGAAGAAGCGTATATTCAACACTTAATAGATGAAATTGATTCTGGTCGTTACGATCCAGATACGCTGACTGATGTAGAACGTGAACAAATTGCTGATTATCTAGGAAGAAATGCATAGTAACTTTATAACACCACCGGACTATATAAAAACTGTATTAGTAGTTAATGCTACAGAAGAACAAATTACCAATTTGGGAGATATAGTTAGGGGCGGCACAGTACCTTACAATGTATATTTTTATAATCAAGCAATGAATGATCAACTGTGGTTTAATCGTGTTTCTAGTAAAGCCGACGTTATTATATACGCAGATAAAAACAACCCTGAAGAATTTTTCGATAAATAAAAAACTATGGCATATCATCAAAAAGGCGGTCCAGTTGTTTGTAGAGGTAACACAGTCACGTTACGTGAAGGTGAACCTGTAGAAAAAGCGTTACGTAAATTCAAAAAGAAAGTGCTGGAATCAGGCTTACTTCGTGATTTAAAAGAACGTGAAACCTACGAAAAACCTACTACAAAGCGTAAGAAAGCTAAAGCAGCGGCCAAGAACCGTTGGCGCAAAAAATTAGCTTCTGAATCGTTACCAAAAAAATTATATTAATTTTACCATTATATATTGCATTAATCTGTAATATGTAGTATAAATATATTTGTAGATGCCGATAGTCGGGTCTACATTATAGTCATTACTTGCTTAAAAGGAGAAAAACATGACACAATTACAAATCCACACCCTTGACTTACCTACATTCGTAAATCAAATTCATCGCCAAGCCATTGGCTTTGATAGTTTATTCGAACAGCTAAATCGTAACTTTGCCAATAGCAAAAGCGATAACTATCCCCCACACAACGTAGTTAAACTAGATGACACTCACTATGTTATCGAAGTGGCCGTTGCTGGTTTTGCCGAAGACGAAATTGACGTTGAATTAAAAGAAAACGTATTAACCGTTCAAGGCGAGCAAATCAAAAAAGAAGTAGAAGTAGAATACTTGCACAAAGGTATTAGTGCTCGTAATTTTACTCGTACTTTCCCGTTGGCTGAGCACATTGAAGTACGTGGTGCTACAGTTAAAAATGGTATTTTGGCTATTGCATTAGAACAGGTTGTTCCAGAAGAAGATAAACCTAAAAAAATTGCCATAACATTTGCAAAATAAGCGGTAAGGCTGTATAATAAGGGGGTAGTCCCGATATAACTTAACCCCCTTATTATTATGAGCGAAACATTAATGTCAAAAACTAAAACAGATTCTGTAGTACGCCATCGTATTGAGCCAAAACTCAACATACAAGAACCTCCTGAATATCGTGTTATCTATATCAATGATGAAACCACTAGTATGGAGTTTGTAATTGAAACACTTAAGATTATTTTCAATTACGACCAAGGCGCCGCAGAAGCAATTACTGTTCGTGTACACGAAGAAGGTTCAGCAGTGGTAGCAGTACTACCATATGAACTGGCTGAACAAAAAGGTATAGAAGTTACTGTACTTGCACGTAACAATGGTTATCCACTACAAGTTAAAATCGAGCAAGACAGATGATATTCAATCACATTCGTAAACTCAAAGATGATGGCAAGAAGATTGGCATCACCTTTAGTACCTTTGACATGCTACACGCAGGACATATTGCTATGCTTGCCGAAGCTAAAAATCATTGCGATTACTTAATTGCTGGTCTACAAACAGATCCAACTATTGATCGTCCCGATACTAAAAATAAACCTGTGCAAAGTATTGTAGAGCGTCAAATTCAATTAGCGGCTTGTCGTTATGTTGATGAAGTTGTTGTATATCAAACAGAACAAGACCTAGTTGACTTACTATTAATTCTACCAATTGATATTCGTGTGCTGGGTGTTGAATACGAAAACAAAGCATTCACTGGTGAAAACGAAGGATACACCAGAGGTATCCAACATATCTTTAATCGTCGTGATCACTCATTCTCTAGTTCAGGACTACGAAATCGTGTAGTAGAAGCTGAATCAATAAAACTACTCAAAACAAAATAATGGATATAATGCTAGACTTAGAGAGTTTGGGCACACGCCCAGACTGTGCTATTCTCACGCTAGGTGCTGTTAAGTTTGATCCCTACACTCCTGATGCGTTTGGCGATAGTCTTTACTTTCGCATTGATGTTGATGAGCAATTAGCCTTAGGTCGCGAAGTACAAGAAGATACACTCAAATGGTGGGCTAGTCAAAGCGCCGATGTGTACGAAGAAGCATTTGGTGAAGGCGATCGTGTTAGCCTAGAAAGCATGTATCGACAATTAAACAAGTTTACAGTCGGTGTTGAAAACATTTGGTGTCAAGGCCCTGCGTTTGACATTGTCATACTAGAAAACATTTATCGCCAGTGTGGCTGGCCGACTCCATGGCAGTTTTGGCAAATACGTGATAGTCGTACACTATTTGGTGTACACGGTGATCCACGTGAAAAGAACAAAGCTGGCTTACACAATGCTCTTGAGGATTGTATCAGCCAGGCACAAGGTGTACAACAAATTTATCACGCACTAAAATTAGAGAAACGTACCTATGCGAATAGTAGATGAAGTTAAGTTAGACTTTAAGGATGTACTGTTTGTTCCTAAGCGTAGCACATTACGATCACGCAGTGAAGTAGACCTGCATAGAACATACAAATTTAAGCATAGTCAGCAAATATACACTGGCATTCCTATTATGGCCGCTAACATGGACGGTGTTGGTACATTTGACATGGCACATGAGCTAGAGTCAATGGATTTGTTTACTTGCTTAGTTAAGAGCTACGACTTAGAAGCATGGGGCAAGTACCATCCAATGATTGGTTGTAACCATCAAGCTATTAGCACAGGCATTGGCGATAGTGACTGGGAACGTCTACGAGTAATTCTCTACGGACTATCAAGAATCAAATATATCTGTATTGACGTAGCCAATGGATATGCAGAACAGTTTGGAGACTTTGTAGAAAAAGTTAGAACACAGTATCCGGAACATACTATTATTGCCGGTAACGTAGTTACAGCAGACATGACACAGGAGTTAATTTTACGTGGTGCAGACGTTGTTAAAGTAGGCATCGGCCCAGGAAGTGTTTGTACTACTCGTCGACAAACGGGTGTTGGCTATCCTCAACTTAGTGCTATTATTGAGTGTGCTGATGCTGCTCATGGTCTTGGCGGTCATATTATTGCAGATGGTGGATGCACCTGCCCCGGAGATGTTGCTAAGGCTTTTGGCGCAGGCGCTGACTTTGTAATGTTAGGTGGTATGTTAGCCGGACATGATGAAGGTGGTGGCACCGTTGAAGATGGGAAAGTTAAGTTCTATGGTATGAGTTCAGAATCTGCTATGGATAAGCATCATGGTGGAGTTGCTGAGTATCGTAGTTCAGAAGGCAAAACTGTTGAAATAAACTACAAGGGTCCAGTAAAGCGTACAGTACAAGATATCCTAGGCGGATTACGTAGTACCTGTACTTATGTTGGTGCCCCTAGCTTAAAACAGTTAAGTAAATGTACAACATTTGTCAGAGTTACACAGCAATTAAATAACGTATTTGGAAGCTAAAATGCAGATAGTATGGAATAAAGAAGTAGCACAACAATTAAAAAATAGTCATACAGTATTAGAGTTAGAAACCTTTGATGTTGAAGGCGAACGTCTAACCGCGTATTGCCTAGTTCCTCCTGAAAAAGTAATCAATGACATAGCACAGTTAGGAAGTCTAATATCACTACATGAGAGCTTTATTCAAGCAATGAATAACAAAGATTATAAGCTCTGCACAGACATTTCTGAGCATTTACGAGGTCGTTTTGGCGGCGAATTAGACAGCTTCTACGACGAAATTCTTAAAAAAATCTCCCAATAGTAATAAGCCCTTAGATAATTTGTTCTAGATCCTATTAAATACTAATAGGAGCTAGAGTCTACACGACTCTACTACCAATAATAATTATAAAGAGGTAGAAGGATGAGCATTATCAAAAAGGTTATTTTAACCAGTGTCTCGCTATATGCTGTTATAGCATCGGCAACACCTATCAACGACTTCTCATTTAAAAGCCCGGCATTTAATGGATCGGGCTATGGAACCTACGTATTAACAGTAGAAAATGAGCAATACACACGCCAGCAAGCAGTATTAAGTGCTTTACAAAGTGCTAAAGATGCAGCAGCTAGTGCGGCCAGTAATCAACCTATTAACCAATTCTTAACTAACTTGGAATCGCGTATCTATGCCCAGGTTAGTCAAAACGTAGCCACACAGATGTTTGCTGGTGGCAGTTGTAGTGGTGGACAAAGTGCCTGTAGTGGTACAATTAACTTTCAAGGAAACACACTAAGCTGGATCAAAGATCCAACAAATCCAACTAATATTTTGCTTACAGTTAGAGATAATGTAGGCAACACAACGGTAATTAATGTACCGTTAAACTCGTTTAATATGAACTAAGATGAAAAGATTAATACTTTTATCTTCAATTATTTTAATGTTGTCCGGATGTGCTGTTACACAAAAAACAGGACAAATGGTAGGAATTGAGCATGAACCGAAGGTAGCTGAAAATAAGTTACAAAAGGAGTTTGATCTTATCCCGCCACCGAGTGGACCAAAGCTAAGTGTGGCAGTTTATAACTTTGCTGATAAAACTGGACAACGTAAGCCTACTCCGGGGGTGGCAAGTTTTAGTACCGCAGTTACACAAGGTGCGGATGTATTTTTAATTAAGGCCTTACAGGATGTTGGTAATGGTCGTTGGTTTGATGTAGTCGAGCGTGGTAATATTGATGCCTTAACTAAGGAACGACTAATCATCAAACAGATGCGCGAAGCGTATGAAGGTAAAGATGCTAAACCTTTAATGCCAATGCAGTTTGCTGGTATTATATTTGAAGGTGGTATCATTGGTTATGATACAGGATTAGAGTCAGGTGGTGCCGCATACAGATTTTTAGGTATTGGTCCACAGACACAGTATAGTAAAGATATTGTTACAGTAAGTTTGCGAGCTATCTCAGTTAATACAGGTAAGATACTTGCGGCAGTAACAGTAACTAAGATCATTTACTCAACCGCAGATAGTGTTGCTATCCTAAAGAGTATTGATCCAGGTAAAGGAATACTTAATCAAGTGTTTGATGGTACAACAGGAAGCACTAGTGCCACAGCAGGATTATTTGAATTTGAATCAGGCTTGACTATTAACGAAGCTAGTACACTAGCCGTTAAGACAACTATTGAAGCGGCTGTAGTAGAGATGATACGTGAAGGTGAACGTAAAGGTGTTTGGGAGTTTCGTAAACCAGCACCATTGCTAGTACAACAGCCAACAGTGGTACAGCCTGTGGCAGTAGCACCAAAAGTAGAAGAAGTTAAAAAAGAAGAAATTAAAAAAGAAGAAGTAAAGGTTGAACCTAAAGTAGAAGTAAAAAAGGAAGAACCCAAGAATACAACTCAATACCTAGCCGATACAG
>Ga0208380_1000146_pt1 | contig 20882 bp, 9 predicted proteins | sample CryBogCBE27Jun07_FD_184570 | JGI IMG/M metagenome (GOLD analysis project Ga0208380, IMG submission 184570) | Freshwater microbial communities from Crystal Bog, Wisconsin, USA - CBE27Jun07 (SPAdes) | ecosystem: Environmental > Aquatic > Freshwater > Lake | place: Crystal Bog, Wisconsin, USA... | reverse complement strand
GTATTTGACTACTATTCTCACAGTTCATCTGGAGACGGATATTTCAGTATCCAGTCCTATACCGCAATTGCTAACGGCGGTGCATCTTCATCACCTGAAAGTTACCCACAAATTCCTGTTTACACAGCAAAAGATGGTAACTTCTATAAACTATCCGATTGCGTAGACTTCAGACCTTGCCGTGTAAATGCACAGACAGCATACATCTGGGAGTTCTCAACAGGTTCACAACCATCAGGTTCTTCTGGCCTAAATGCTGACGTTGGTGTTTTGATTCCACAAAACTTGACCAACTATCAGAGCAACTATGGTTATTATCTGGGACGCCAAGATCGTTTGGTGTTGACAAAAGACAAGAGTTTCCAAATCATCCAAGGTACTCCTTCTGTAAGTCCATCACTTCCAACACAACCTTCTGGTTCATTGTTGTTAGCTAACTTGTTACATGATCCATACACCGCATACGTTCCTGGCGAAGGTCCTGCTGGTGTAACATCTAACTTGTCTATCAACAAGGTTCTACACAAACGTTGGGCTAAGTCAGACATTACTGACCTAGAAACCCGTATCAATAACTTGGAATACTATACATCATTGAGTGTATTAGAATCTACTGCGGCTTCTACGCAAGTTATGGACAACCATGGTGTTTCACGTCCAAACTATGGTATTCTAGTTGATGACTTCTCTGGTTACTCTACTGCTGATACTGGTAATGCAGACTATGCGGCCAATATCAACACAAGAAAGAACCAAATGTCTGCGGTTCATCTTGTTAATAACTTCCAATTGCAGAACCCTGCTGTTCTAAACAGTGTTGGTACTTCTGGTGGTACAAACACATATACAATTAACAGTATTCAAGGCACACAGACAAACATCTTTACATTGCCATATACAACAGCAAATATTGCTTCACAACCATTGGCAACAAGTTATGTTTCTGTTAACCCATTCGCAGTTGTTAATCAACAAGGTGTTGCACAGTTAACTCCACCTATGGACAATTGGGTAGATAACGCACAAGCACCTGCACTTTTGGTTACAGACCCATCAATGCAAGTATATCAAGCAACAAACGGTGTTAACCTGTTGAATGCTGGCGACTTCTCTACTATCCCAGGAACTTCTTCTACAGTTTCTAGTTCTGCCAGTGTTATCAATCACGGTAATCCAAACGTAAATAGTCCGTTCGGTGCAGTTGTTGGATATACTGCTACAACAACACAGACATACGCAAGTCAGTTGCAAAATACAACCTCTGGTGCATACAATCCAGTATCATCTACACTTGCAACAAACAATGGTTACTTGACAAATATTGCAGTATTGCCTTATATTCGTCCACAACAAATCATTGTGCAGGCAAAAGGTCTATTAGTTAATACTCCATTGTCCGCTTGGTTTGACGGTGTAAATGTTAACCAATATGTAACAGCACCAAACACAATTGAATTGACCAACGTAACTTTGGTAAATAATGCGTCTGTAGGATTCCAAGAGGGTGATGTTGTTGGTTTCTATTTGTCCAACGCATTCAATCCTATCGCTCGTGTTCTACAAGTTTACAATTATCCAGATGGCACATCAGTTCGTTTATATGTGGCTGAGATTGTTAATGCACCAAATAGTTTGGGTTCAACAACAATTCAAAATGGTAAATTTGATACAAACGGCATTTACATTTCAAACTCACAAACGGCTACAGGTACAGTGCCAGCAGGTTCTATTGTAAACATCAGTTTATCTGGAGAAATCTCTGGAGTTGGTGGTGGTTATGCAAATACTTTATCTGGAACTGCCAATACTTTGTATCTAACTCCTGTAACTTCAGGTTACTGCTCATTCCTGAACCAATATGGTGTATGGGGTGATGCAAACAACAGTACAACTTACAACGCAGCGTTCCCAGTGTCTTTGACTTCTGGCGCAACTTATACTTTGACAATCTCTTGTTCTGGTTCTGCAACAGTTAATCAAAACGGCACAACAATTGGTACATCTTCTAGTTCTGCTTCTGTATCAACAAGTACATTTGTTGCAGCTAGTTCTTCACCAACTATTGGATGGGCAGCAACAAGTTCTGGTACAACAGAATCTGCGTTTGCTATGACTATTGCAGATTCTTCTGGAACTGTTGTGTTCTCGTCATTGACACCACCTAATTTAACATATAGTAATGTGGCATCACAGACGGTAATGTATGGTGGCGGCGCTTACTTTACTAATGCAAATACTATTTACCTTGGACCAAATTCATCCTCAGTAAATAACTACTACGCAAATTCACAAATTACAATTACTACAAAGTATGTGTATTCATTGAATGTTGCTTCAACATATGTTCCACCAGCACCACAACCTTCAGGTGGTGGCGGTTCAGGTGGTGGCGGTGGCCTATTAGGTTGCTGTGTTGTTGCAACTGCATTGACAGAACGTGGCGAATGGACACCAATGCGTCTTGCTCGTCTTGAAGCATGGGCATTGAAGAGATTGGACAACAATAAACTTGGTAGAACACTACACAGAGGATATCACGTAATTGGTCCTAAGGCTCTAATACCTATGATAAATAAAAAAGGTATTGGATCGAAATACATTACTTGGTCATTCAACAATGCTACAAACATGTTGCAAGGTAAAGAATATAACAAGTTATCAATACTGAATAGTCTACCATGGATGGCAGCAATGTTTGTCACTGGTTTATTTGTAAGCCAAGAAAAAGCGGAATCTATCTGGAAATCATTATACAAAGATAAGAAATAACATGACAACACAAGTTCTCCAAAGTATTCAAAGTTATACAGCAAATATTGTTTCGTATAATGGTTCAACACATATTGCTAAACTGGATAAAAATGTAAACGTTTCTTTAGGAATCAATAACACCTATGGTGATATCAATTCCACTTATACTATTCAAGGTTTACAGACAAACATTTCAAATGCTATCAAGGCAGGCAAACCATTACAATTGTCTACTGATGAGTCAGGAAACTTCATAGGTATCTTTAATGTGCCACCTGGAACATTCCAAACTGGTAGCAGAGTATTCCGTTTAGATAACCGTGGTGTATTAACAGACCAAACTACTGCAACAACATATGCAGAAGCAACATTTACTGCTTCGGGTCTGTCTACAAACTCACAACAATTAGATTTTGCACCTTCTATTGATTCATCTTCACAAACTTTCACACAAGTTAGTCAGCAACCTTCACAGTTGATTAGCACAATCACAACATATTCGCCTTATGATCCTGTTGCACAGACATTTATGATTTCACAGGCGAATTATCCAAATGGTGCATTCTTGAACAGTGTGAAATTGTTTTTTGAATCTAAACCATCTAATAATGTGCCAATTACAGTCTCTATCATTCCTACATTGAATGGTTATCCTAATGGTTCAGCATTACATTATTCTACAGTAACATTACAATCAAGTGAAGTTGTTACCTCTTCTGCACCACATTACTTGGATCCAACAACATATACTGAGTTTATGTTCCAGGCACCGGTGTACATTCAACCTGGCGTTTTGTATGCCATTTTGATTAAGTCTAGTTCACCTGATTATACATTGTATTACGCTCAACAAAATCAGATTGCTATTCCTTCAACAGCAAAAGCACACCCATCTGATGCAAATCCAACAAGTCCAACAAAAGTTGGTTCTGCACCGTACATTGGTGCATTGTTTGAGTCACAAAACTCCATCACATGGACTGCCGATCAAACTAAAGATTTGATGTTTGTTATTGACCAGTGTGTATTCCAAAACTCAACACCAACAATTCCTTTTGTTGTTCCACAAGGTTTGCCTTACAGAAAATTGGCCGGCCAAGATTTGAAATACAAATTGGATGCTAACACAGTATCTAACTTGTATGGTAACTTCTCTCCAAATCGTTTGGTTGATGCATTGAATGTATCTACAACCGACTTTAGTCCAACTGGAACAGAAATTAATTATTCTTACCAAGCAACTTTGAATGGTTCCAACAACCAAACAGCACTTGCAGCAATTACTCCTGGTGAATTAGGTACTGCAATGCCAGATCATGTGTACTTGAATGATGGTCAAGGAGAACGTGTCCTAATACAAAATTCAAGTAACTCGTTCTCATTGTTCGCTACAATGTCCACAAGTGATCCAAACGTGTCTCCAATCATTTCGGATGATGGTGTTTCGTTGTTTGCAATCAAGTACATCATCAACAACATGGGTATTAGTAATAATGTAATCTCTGTTGTCAATGGTGGTGCAGGTTATGGACCAAATGCATCTATTACAATTACAAATCCAGACACAGGTTCTTCTACTCCTGCACTAGGATTCTCGACAAATGCAGCAGGTTCTATCACGAATGTATATTCAATTTCTCCTGGTGCAGGTTATCTGACAACACCAACCATCACAATCTATGACCCAACAACAAGAAGTGGTAATGCTAACGTAGTAATTTCAGTTCACGGTGAAACAGATCCAGCTGGTGGTAACTCTTACGCCAAATACTTTACTAAGAAAGTCGTATTGGCGCCAGGTAATGATTCAGGCGATTTGCGTGTTTATCTTTCTGCATACCAACCATTGGGAACAGGCATCTATGTGTACTACAAGATTTTGAGTTCACAAGACACCTCTTCGTTTGAATCTGGAAAATGGCAGTTGATGACTTGCACAAGTAACTATACAACATATTCAACAAATAGAACCAATATAATTGAATATGAGTATGCGCCTGGTGTATTCTCAACCAACCAAGCAAACAATTCACTATCTTACACAAACTCAAGCGGACAAACTTATACTTCGTTTATCCAGTTTGCAATTAAGGTTGTATTGGCATCTAATGACGCAACAAACGTTCCATTCTTGTCATCATTGACAGCGATTGCTCTACCACCAGGAACAGGAATGTAATATGGCGTTAGTTAAGATTCCAAATACAAAACTCATGAGGGACACAAATAGTATGGCCCTTTTGCCTATAGACAATACTGAAAAAAATGAGTACCAAGCCAAATTAAGAATGGTAAAGGTCCAAAAAGAAGAAATAAATAAAGTAAAAACAGAAATTAGCGGCATCAAATCTGACATCACCGAAATAAAAGATTTGTTGCAGCAACTACTAGGTAAAGGTTCAAATGGCTAATACAGTACCAGTCGTAAGTTATGCCAATACGTTTGGTGATTTGATTGCATCAAGTCAAAGCGTGGCAGGTGAAGTTAACACTCTAGGTTTTGGTAACTATACTAAAAATTCTGGTACTTTGACACTTCAAGGTTCAGGTTATGGTGTAACTGTTGCCAACAATGCATTGATATCTGGAAACCTATTGGTTCAAGGTACCAGTTCTTCAGGTTATATCCAAAATAACTTGACAGTCGGACCTTCTATTCCACAGGCAACTGGTGGTGGTTCTCTGTACCTAAACAACACCGTAATGAGTTTGATTTCTGCTGGTGTTGCATACATGAACGGCACAGTGTATGCGTCTAACACAGGTTTGGGTCTTGTTGTTGCAAACAATACATCTATGGGTGGTTATCTAAGTGTATCTGGAAACACCTATATCTCCAATAACCTGACAGTTACAAGTTGGATCAACAACAAAACCACGACATACGCAAATACTGTTGTGGCCAACTTGGCAACATATACAACAACTGCGGTTGCTAATGCTAACGTATTCACTGGCATTCTTACTGCTAACACCAACATCTATACAGCAGTTGCAGTAGCCAACAACTCTTTGTATACCAATATTGCGGTCGCTAACAGCACAGTATATTCAAATACTTCCGTAGCAAACTCAAACGTATACACCAATATCGCAGTTGCTAATAGTTCTGTATATACTGGAACATTAGTTGCAAATAATAATGTATTCACAAATACACTGGTTGCAAATACAAATCTATTCACATCTATCGCAGTAGCAAATAGCACAGTCTACACCAATACTGCGGTTGCTAATGCTAACGTATTCACTTCTACTTTAGTTGCAAACAATAACGTTTACACCAATACTGCGGTTGCTAACTTGGCAATGTACACAGGTACTGCTGTTGCAAATAACTATTTGTATACAAGTATTGCAGTTGCTAATAGCATAGTTTACACCAATACATCTGTAGCAAACTCTAATGTATTTACTTCTACATTGGTTGCAAACAATAATGTGTTTACAAATTATGCAGTTGCCAACTTGGCGATGTATACAGGTATTGCTGTAGCAAATACTAACGTATATACAAACTACCTACAAGCAAATACACAAGCAAACACAACAACTCTAAGTGTTGTTGGTACTGGCTTCTTAAATGTTGTTCAAGCAAATACTGCTGTTAATACTACAACATTGTCTGTAACAGGAACAAGTTTTGCTGACAGTTTGCAAGCAAACACTCAAGCTAATACGACAACTCTAAGTGTTTATAATACCGCTTTTGTTAATAAATTACAAGCAAATACACAAGCCAATACGACAACTCTAAGTGTTGTTGGTACTGGTTTCATGAACGTTGCTCAAGCAAATAGTTCAGTTAATACTACAACGTTATCAGTTACTGGCACCGGTTTCATGAATGTTGGCCAGGCAAATAGTTCTGTTAACACTACTACATTGAGTGTGGTTGGTACTGGTTTCATGAATGTTGGCCAGGCAAATAGTTATGTTAATACTACAACTCTAAGTGTTGTTGCCAACACATATTCAAATAACTTAATTGCAAATACATCCGTTAACACAGTAAACTTAATTGTTTCTGGTAACAGTGTCATGAACGTTGCTCAGGCAAATACTTTGTCTGTGGCCAATACTGCTTATATGAATGTGGCACAAGCCAATATATCGGTTAACACTACAACTCTAAGTGTTGTTGGTACCGGTTTAATGAATATCGCTCAAGCAAACAGTTCAGTTAATACCACCACCTTGAGTGTTGTTGGTACCGGTTTAATGAATATCGCTCAAGCAAACAGTTCTGTCAACACTACAACTCTAAGTGTTGTTGGAACTGGTTTCATGAATGTTGGCCAGGCAAATAGTTCTGTCAACACTACAACCTTGTCTGTTACTGGTAACACATATTCAAATAACTTAATTGCGAATACATCTGTCAATGCAGCAAGTCTATTTGTTTCAGGCAATACAGTATTGCAAGGCAAATCAAACACAACTAATGACCTTGGTATTGGCGGCAACTTGTATGTTCCATATACATTGAACATGACACCAACAACTTCCAGTGCAAACATTTATAGTTTGACTGCAAGTTCACTGACTGTTTTGGGTAATTTTATCCAACAAGGTCCAACAATTTACCAATCTGGAACATTTACTCTATACGGTGCATCTGCAATTACAGCAGGAAATTACGCACAATTTACAGTTAACAGATATCCTGGTGCAAATGCGGCCATTCGTTGGAATGAATCTGCAAAATATTGGGACATTCTAAACGTAAATGATTCTGGCGCATCACAATATTCGCAAATTATGACTGCGAATATGATTAGTTCTAACACTACTTCTACAAGTACAACTAACGTTCCAACTTTATTAATAACAACCAACATCTATGCAAGAGCAAATAGTTCTATTGCATCGATTACTGGTACAGATTCCATTTCAATATCTGCAACAAATCCTGCTGGTGTATTAACTATTGCAGGTGCCAATGGTGTTACTGCAACAGGTTCTGGTTCTACACTTACAATTTCTACACCACAAGACCTAAGAACTACTGCAAATCCAACATTTGCATCAGCAACAATTGCTGGTCAGTTGAACGTTACTGGTAACTTGAACGTATCTGGTACTGCCACATATGCAAACACTACAGTATTCCAGGCAACCGGTTCATTACTTGAACTTGCAGCAAATAACGTAACTGATTCAATTGACATTGGTTTCTATGGCCAATATGGTGCTACATCAAATTATGGCGGTCTTGCAAGAAAATCAGGTGGTTCAAACTTCTATTTGTTCCAAGGTATTACAACAAAACCAGGTACAACAATTGGTTCAATTGCTCCTGCAAACTATGGAACATTATACGCTAACATTGCAGCAGGTTCTATTACTGCATCACAACCAATTGGTGTTGGTTCTGGTGGTACTGGTGTAGGAACATTAACTGGTTTTGTTTATGGTAACGGCACAGGAGTAATGACTGCTTCTACATCAATACCTGTGGCTAACATTACTGGTTTAGCAACATCCGCGACAACTGATACAACTAACGCAAGTAACATTACCTCAGGAACATTGGCCGCTGGTAGATTAGCAACTTCTGGTGCAACAGCAGGAACGTATGGTGGTGCATCAACAGTCCCAGTTCACACCGTAGATAGTTATGGTCGTGTAACTTTTGCATCAAACGTAGCAATTGCAATTTCATCTGGTGCAGTTTCAGGATTGGTAGCATCCGCAACAACAGATACAACTAACGCAAGTAACATTACTTCTGGTACATTGGCCGCTGGTAGATTAGCAACTTCTGGTGTATCAGCAGGTACTTACGGTGCACCAACTGTTATTCCACAAATTACTGTTGATAGTTATGGTCGTATAACAAGTGTCACTTCAATAAATGGTCAAACAGGTCCAACTGGACCAACAGGACCAACTGGTCCTACTGGACCAACAGGACCTAATGGACCAACAGGTGCCACTGGTTCCACTGGTCCAACAGGTCCAGGTGGACCAACAGGACCTACAGGACCTACTGGTGGTCAAGGTGCTACTGGTGCAACAGGACCAACAGGTCCAGGTGGACCAACTGGACCAACAGGTGCAACAGGCGCAACTGGTCCTACTGGACCAACAGGACCTAATGGACCAACAGGTGCCACTGGTTCCACCGGTCCATTAGGTCCAACAGGACCAAATGGTCCTACTGGACCTACAGGACCAACTGGTCCATCAGGTGCAAACGGTGGTCAAGGTGCTACAGGTGTTACTGGTCCTACTGGACCGACAGGACCAACAGGACCTACTGGACCAACGGGACCAGGTGGGCCAACAGGACCAACTGGTGCAACAGGACCATCTGGTCCAGGTGCAAACCAAACATTGAATACATCAAGTACACCTCAATTTTATGGAATGAGCATATCATATCCTGGAAATAATGGAACTTTAAATTTCTTTGGAAGTGGCGGAACCAACTATTCATATATTCTTAACACTGGTAGTGGAACAAATGCACCACTAACTTTTGGTAATAGTACAACAGGTTACTTGGGTTATTTTGATAATATTGGTAATTTCACCGCAACACTTAGCGTAACCGCTTATTCGGATGCTAGACTTAAAACAAATGTAAAGACCATCGAAAATGCACTTGAGAAGACCTCAAAGATGCGAGGTGTTACTTTTGAGAAAAATGGAGTAGCAGGTTTAGGTGTTATTGCTCAAGAAGTTCGTGAAGTATTCCCAGAACTTGTTGTTGAAGCGGCAGATGAAGATAAGACACTTTCTGTTGCTTACGGTAACATTGTTGGTGTTCTAATTGAAGCCGTGAAAGAACTGAAGGCTGAGATCGAAGAACTAAAGAAAGGTAAATAAAATGGCAGCAGGTTATGTAGACCAGTACCTAGAACAAGGTACAACATTTACCAATCAACTAACACTTTCTGATTCATATGGTAATCCATATAATCTGACCTTGTTTACCGTTCAAAGTCAAGCAAAGAAGTCTTACATCACTTCTAATGTTGCAATCAATTTTGTATCAACCATTAGTGATGCTGCAAACGGCGTTGTAACTCTTTCTTTGCCTGCTACAACATCTTCCACTGTTCCTTATGGTGAATATGTGTATGATGTCATTATCACCGATCCATATGGTGCAGTCACTCGTGTACTAGAAGGTCGTGTCTTTGTATCGCCAGGTGTAACAAATATCACAACAGCATATGGTACTGATGCATAATGCCAATTGTTACCGTAAAACCTTCTAATCCGATAAGTGTAAGTGTTGGAGGAAATCAACGTTTCAATACGAACATTTCCCAAAACGCATCTATCACCTCGGCTACGGTAAATCAGGTCAATAAAGAAACAGTTCAGTCATCCACAATCTTTGTTGGTTTATCTGAATACTCAAACAATGCATCCGGGAATGCAGGAAATGTAGTTATCATCAATGATAATACATCAAATACCACCGGTTTCATAAACTTCACCTATAGTACCTCTGGTACAGCCAACAACTTATATACATCCAATGGACATTTAACATATGTTCCATCGACTGGTATTCTAGGTTCTGCTGGTTTTATTATTGGTGAGATAGCAGAAGTTACTTCAAATACAGTATATTTAACTACATCAAACATACAATATACAATAGATAGTTTTGCTTCTATGCTTTATAGAAGTGCTTTCTATCAAATACAGATTGAAAATGCGGAGAACTTTGAGGTACTATCATTAAACATATTGAATACTGATGGTGGGGTTGTAGTCACTCCATATAACGTAACTTACAATAATTATCCATTAGGCAATTTTAACGCTGCGTTGATAAATGGCACCATATATGTCTACTATACTCCGCAATATCAGGGAACTAATTTAACATTTATTCGTAACATTATTTCCAGATTAGAACAACCTGCTCCTGCTGGTGATTTGGGTTATGATGCTGATCCGGCGACCATATTTTATGATATGGGATATGACAGTATTCCTGCCACATTATTCTATGATAATGGATACCTTTCATAAATACAAAGTAGTCGATAAACTAAGGTTCAATAATGTCAACACAATTACAATTAAGAAGAGGCAATACAGCACAGACCGCGGTGTTTACAGGTGCGATTGCTGAAGTTACTGTTGATACAGATAAAGGTGTACTTACTGTTCATGATGGAACAACACCAGGTGGTCACTATGTTGCGTCACAAGCATTAACATATTCTTCTTTCGCACAGGCAAATGGTGCATTTGCACAAGCCAACGCAGCTTATAATCAAGCAAACAACGTACAATCAACTGCAACTGCGGCCTATGTAACTGCATCCGCTGCAACCAATACAGCAACAGCGGCATTCTCTACTGCAAACATAGCATACAGTCAGTCTAATACAAGTCTTTCTCAAGTTTCATCCGCTTATTCTGCTGCCAATTTAGCGTATGCTCAGGCAAATGCTGCATTTAATGCTGCAAATACCGGTGGTTCTTCAAGTACTATAGCTAACGCTGCGTTTGCACAGGCTAATGCAGCTTTCAATTCTGCCAATTCTGCATTAGGACAAGCAGCACTAGCATTAACAAATTCAACAACTGCAAGTACATATGCAAACTTGGCATACGGTCAGGCTAATGGTGCTTACAGTCTGGCAAATACTGCATTACAAAATACAAGTTCTGTAATGTTCATGGGAAGTATTACTGTTCCAGGACAAGCAAACGTCTACCAAAGACTTGCTGTTGGTACAGGTTCATATACAATTCTTCCTAACCTGATTTCCCAATTCACAGGCACATCCAATTTCTATTCTCAAGTCAACCAACAGAACTTGAGTGCGAACGGTACCGGTGACTTTGTGGTTACTGCAAGTAATGGTACAGACACCATCAATTACATTGACATGGGTATTGCAGGTAACACCTATAACAACAGTACTTTTAATGCATTTTCATTCGTACAACCAAACGATGGTTATTTCCTTGTAGTTGGTAATGCAGGTCAAAACTATGGCGGTAACGTCTACTACGGAACTTATGGTTCTGGTTCTGGTGCTAATGCCGTTGGTGATATCATATTCGTACAAAGTCAAAACGGAACTGAAGTTGCTCGTTTCAAATTAAACCAAGGTTTGGTAATTGAGACAGGTACAAACTCTACCAGTACTTCTACAGGTGCATTAGTTGTACAAGGTGGTATTGGTGCAAACGGTTCAATCTACGGTGGTTCACTGTACGATTCTGGTGTTCGTGTAATTACAACTGCACAATCAGCATTCACACAAGCAAACTCTGCATTCAATTACGCTAACACACTTGGAACAAACATCACGAGTGCACAATCTTTTGCTAACGGTGCATTTGTAACTGCTAATGCAGCCTTCAATACAGCAAACTCTGGTGCATCATTTGCTAACGGTGCATTTACACTTGCTAATACACATAGTGCATTAATAACAAGTGCACAATCTTTTGCTAACGGTGCATTTGTTGCCGCTAACGCAGCATTTATTACTGCCAACTCATCAGCATCTTTTGCTAATGGCGCTTTTGTTCAGGCGAATGCAGTATTTACATTAGCAAACTCACACACAACAAGTATTGCCTCTGCTCAGTCATTTGCTAATGGTGCATTTGTTCAGGCTAACGCAGCATTTGGTGTAGCAAACACCGGTTCATCTTTTGCTAACGGTGCATTCATTACCGCTAACGCAGCATACACATTTGCAAATACATTACCGGCAACAATAACTATTGCTGGTTCTTTTGCTAACGGCGCATTCATTACCGCTAATGCAGGTTTTAATGCTGCAAATAGTGCTGCAACATTCGCTAACGGTGCTTTCACTCAAGCAAATACTGCTCAGAACACAGCTACTTCTGCTGGTTCATTTGCCAATGGTGCTTTTGTACAGGCAAATGCGGCGTATATTGCAGCAAACAATAATGGTATATTCGCCAACGCAGCGTTCATTCAAGCAAATACTGCTCAATCTACCGCAGTATCATCTGGTGTATTCGCAAACGGTGCATTCATAACAGCCAACTCTGCGGCATCTTTTGCTAATGGTTCTTTCTTACAGGCAAACGCAGCATATTCTACCGCAAACAGTGGTTTTGCTTTCGCTAATGCATCTTATGCATATGCTAATACATTATCTGCAAACATTGTAAGTGCTCAGTCATTTGCTAACGGTGCTTTCTTACAGGCAAACGCAGCATACGCATTAGCTAATGCAATTTCTGCCGGTTCAGTTGACCAAGCAGCAAGAAATACCGCAAACGCAGCATACACACAGGCAAACTCCGCATTCTTTACTGCAAACTTGGCATTCATTCAAGCCAACCTTGCATTTAGTGCCGCAAACAGTTCAGGTTCTTTTGCTAACGGTGCTTTCTTACAAGCGAATACTGCACAATCAACAGCAACATCATCTGGCGTATTTGCTAATGGTGCATTTGTTCAGGCAAACGCTGCATTTAATGCTGCAAATACTGCACAATCTACCGCTACATCAGCAGCATCTTTTGCTAATGGTGCATTTGTAACAGCCAATGCAGCATTTAATACTGCAAATAGTTCTGGTGTATTTGCTAACGGTGCATTTACACAAGCCAACACTGCACAAGCAACAGCAACTTCTGGTGCTTCATTCGCAAACGGTGCGTTTACACAGGCAAACACAGCACAATCTACTGCCACTTCAGCAGGTACTTTTGCCAACGGCGCCTTCGTGACTGCAAACAGTGCAGCAAGTTTTGCTAACGGTGCTTTTGTAACAGCCAATAACGCTTATACAAACTCTAACAACGCTTACAACACAGCAAATAGTTCTGGTGTATTTGCTAACGGTGCATTCACGACAGCAAATAACGCTTACACCAATTCTAATAACGCCTATAATACTGCAAATAGTTCAGGTTCTTTTGCTAACGGTGCATTTACAACTGCTAATAATGCACTGCCAAAATCTGGCGGAACAATGACAGGTACTTTGTATGTTAATACAGGTGCATCTTTATCTGTTAACACAACAGGTTCTGTCGTAATTGGTGGTGATGTTACAATCAGCGGTAACTTAAACATTTCAGGTACAGCAAACACATACACATCAAATACATTGACGGTTAATGACCCAATGATTTATTTGGCAGCAAATAATTCAGGTGATGCGGTAGATATTGGTTTTGTTGGTCACATTGTTGGCCAAGGCAGTTCAAGTTATTCACACTATCAACATTTAGGTTTTGTACGTGACTTCAACGACAGAAAATGGAAACTGTTCAGTAACGTTTCAGCAGAACCTACAACAACTGTTAACTTTGATGCCAACACAATCTATGATACATTAAAAGTTGGTACAATTGAAGCAACTACTGCAAACATTAATGGTTATGATTTATTAGCATACACAAATTCAGCATTTAATGCAGCCAACTCTGGTGCATCTTTCGCTAACGGTGCTTTTGTACAGGCAAATAACATCTCGTCTTATGCTAATGCACAAATTACCATCTTGAATGGTATTGAATTAGCACAAAATGCCAACATCACATCAGCACAATCGTTTGCTAACGGTGCATTTACTCAGGCAAATAACATCTCGTCTTATGCTAATGCACAGATTACTATTACTCAAGGTGTAGATGCAACTCAAAATACTAATATTGCCTCTGCTCAGTCATTTGCTAACGGTGCATTTACAACTGCTAATAATGCATTAGCAAATACAGGTTCTACAATTACAACTGTTGGTACAGCAAAGGTTGTAATTCCAAATGCAACACAGTCTTATTCTGCTGCAACAGGTGCATTGACTGTTGGTGGTGGTTTAGGTGTTACCGGCAACATCTTTGGTTCTGGTATCATCAACATAAACTACACTGGTTTCAATGGAAGTCAGAACTCAGCCGCAGTTATTGGTGGTTCAAACACTAAGGGTGGTGTTGGTTATTCAGACTTCTTGTTAGCAACAAACTATTCTGCCGGTGTAACTTATCCAAACAAATACTTTAGATTGGATAGTAACGGTCAATTGCAGATTATCAACTCTGCATACAACAACAATATCTTCAACTTGAATGATTCTGGTGTATTGACTGTTCCTTATATGAGTGGTCTTACTTTGACACCAGGCGGTGGCGGTGTAATTACTTTTGCTGACGGCACAACACAATCAACATCAGCATCAGGCTCTGCAACAGACCAAGTGGCAAGAAACATCGCAAATAGTTCCGGTGTATTTGCTAACGGTGCTTTTGTACAGGCTAATAACATCTCCGCATACGCTAATGCTCAGATTGCAATTACACAGGGTGTTGATGCGTTACAAAACACCAACATTACAAGTGCTCAGTCGTTCGCTAATGGTGCATTTACTGCACAAAATACAACAGCAGGTTTTGCTAATTCTGCATACAGTCAAGCAAACAATATTTCTGCTTATGCTAACGCACAAATAACAATCATACAAGGCGTAGACACCACACAAAACACCAACATTACAAGTGCTCAATCGTTTGCTAACGGCGCATTTGGTGTTGCTAACTCTGGTGCCTTGTTTGCCAACGGTGCTTTTGTACAGGCAAATGCAAGTTATAATGCAGCAAACTCAGCAGCATCTTTTGCGAATGGTGCCTTCACACAAGCAAATACTGCTCAGGCAACTGCAACTTCCGCTGGTTCATTTGCAAACGGCGCCTTTATTACTGCCAACTCGGCAGCATCTTTCGCTAACGGTGCTTTTGTACAAGCTAATAACATCTCTGCATATGCTAATGCACAAATTAGTATTACTCAAGGTGTAGATACAACTCAGAATACAAACATCTCATCAGCACAATCGTTTGCTAATGGTGCATTTGTTTCTGCCAACTCAGCAGCATCATTTGCCAATGGTGCTTTTGTACAGGCAAACTCTGGTTATTCTCAGGCAAATACTGCTCAAAGTACAGCAACAAGCGCTGGTGTATTTGCGAACGGTGCTTTTACTCAGGCTAATACTGCACAAGCAACAGCAACTTCAGCAGGTACTTTTGCTAACGGTGCTTTTGTTACAGCAAACAGTGCTGCAACATTTGCTAACGGTGCTTTCACACAAGCAAATACTGCACAAGCAACAGCAACAAGTGCTGGTTCATTTGCCAACGGAGCATTTGTAACTGCTAACTCAGCAGCATCTTTTGCCAACGGTGCATTTACTAAGGCCAATACTGCTGTAACATCTGTTTCTGGTACAGCAGGTCAAATCTTCTCTTCTGGCGGTACAACACCATCATTGAACTTGGTTGCAACCACAGTAACCGCAGGTACATACGGTGGTTCTACTGCAATTCCTGTTATCACTTTTGATGCATACGGCCGTGCAACATCAGCAGCAAACACATCAGTTTCTACCACAATAAATCTTGCAGGTGGTTCTGGTTCAGGCTCTGTCTCTGGTGGCGGTACATTAACATTCACCGGTGGTACAGGTATCACCACATCAATTTCAAGTAGCACAGTTACTATCACAAACTCTGGTGTAACATCACTTGCAACTGGTTCTGCTTCACGTATTACTGTAAGTTCATCGACAGGTTCGTCAACGATTGATTTGGCAACCACAGGTATTTCTGCTGGTTCTTATTCTTATCCAGCATTGAACGTTGATGCATATGGTCGTGTTACTTCTATTAGTAACCAAACACCAGTAACATCATTCAACACAAGAACTGGTGCAGTTACACTAAGTTCTACCGATGTTACTACTGCATTGGGGTACACACCAGTTTCAACTACTGGTAGTTCCGTTTCCGGTTCATTCACTGGTGCAACCACATTCTCTGCCGGTTTCTTGACGGCAACAACCGGTTCTGTATCATTTACTAGAAGTACATACCAAACAACAACATCTTCTACAACACAAACTGCTGTTGATACATTTAGTGCAACTGTTTACCGTTCGGCCAAGTATATTGCTCAGATGACTTCTTCTGGTAACTACCATGTGATTGAATTGTTGTTGTTGCAAAACTCAACTTCTGCATACATTATTGAATATGGTGAAATCTTCACAGGTTCTTCACTAGGTTCTTTTGATGCATCCGTATCTGGTGGTACTGTAAGTTTGTTGTTTACACCAGCAAGTGCAACCTCAACTACTATAAATATAGTGAGAGATGCAATGAGCGTTTAATACTTGAAAGGTATATTATGAGAGGTGAATGGAGTTATTGGTCTGGTGCATTTACACCAGATGAATGTGCTAAAATATTAGAAGATGGTTTGAAGATAGAATCTAAAGACGCATCATTAGGTGTTTCTGGTATGTCTGAAAACACAGATACAAGTTATCGTAGAAGTAAAACCAGATTCATTTATTCTAATGACCCAACTTTTGAATGGTTATTTGACCGTATTTGGAAGATGGGCATTCGAGTCAATCGTGAATGGTTTAATTTCCATATCACAAATCTATCATACATCCAGTTGGCAGAGTATGATGAATCATATCAAGGTGAATATAAGAAACACCAAGATGTATTCTGGATCAACAACGACCAATACCACAGAAAACTTACTTGTCTAATTCAATTGACAGACCCAAATGAATATGAGGGTGGTGATTTTGAGGTTTATGATTTGACACAATATCCAGATGCAAATGCCATTAGACAACAAGGTACAGCAATTTTTATTCCATCTTTTGTAACACATGCAGCATTACCTGTAACAAAAGGTAGACGCTATAGTCTTGCAGTCTGGTTTGAGGGTCCAAAATGGGTATAAATAGGTGTATGTCGCCGAGCGCCAACTCGCACATACTCTAACATAGAAAGGTTATGTCAGCATGATTATATATCTAACACCAGAAACCCATAAATCACTTTGCAGTTTTTTTGAGACCAATTATCATCCATTGGAATTTGATCCTATAGAATGTGAAGATATAGAACCAGAACCTTGGAACAAAGGTATGAAATTTGAATTCGTACCAAAATCAGAATATCACAAGGAAAGCCTAAAAAAATCTTGGATAAAAAGAAAAAAAGAAGGCAAAGTAATACAAGAAAAAACTTACATTGCAAGTTTAAAAAAACGTAGAGAAAATTCAAAACGACATGATTTTATACACGTAGATGGAAGAACAGAATATAATTTAACAGTAGTTGAATTGTGTGAAAAATATAAAGATGAAAAATTACATCCAAGTAATTTAAGAAAAGCAACTGGTTGTGGACCTTTTGGTTACTTAAAATGTAAAGGATGGAGAATTAATAATTATGATACTGAACATTTTACACCAAGAAAAATTGACAAAAGAACATTGAAAAGAAATGAAAAATAAATTTACATACCATGTGCTTGGTCTTCCACATACAGTAACATCTAAAGAGTTCAATGCGTGTGCTTATACTGCTAAAGTTTTAAAATTCTGTAAGATGATGACTGAACGTGGCCACACAGTAATCCACTATGGCCACGAAGAATCCAATCCAATTTGTACTGAACATGTCACCGTACTCAGTTCAGACGATTGGAAGCAGTCCTATGGTGACCACGACTGGCGCAAACACTTCTTTAAGTTTGACACCAACGACCACGCATATACCACATTCTACAAAAATGCCATTGCAGAAGTCGGTAAAAGAAAACAACCAAATGATTTTATATTACCATTTTGGGGTGCAGGCGTAAGACCAGTCTGTGATGCACATCCAGATTTAATTACCGTAGAACCTGGCATTGGATACGCAGGTGGTCATTGGGCTAGATTTAAAATCTTTGAATCGTATGCAATCTATCATGCGTATTATGGACTCAATTCTGTTGGTACTTGTATACAGGACTGGTATGATGTGGTGATACCAAACTATTTTGATACAGATGACTTTGAGTTTAGTGCAGAAAAGGATGATTACTTTTTGTTCTTGGGTCGTGTATATGATGGTAAAGGTGTCAACGTTGCAGTTCAAGCAACAGAAGCAATTGGTGCCAAACTCATCATTGCTGGCCAAAACTCATTGAAAGACATGGGTTACACACATACACCACCGCATGTTACTGAGATTGGTTATGCGGATGTACCAACAAGAAAACGATTGATGTCAAGAGCCAAAGGTGCGTTTGTTGCTTCACTGTATAATGAACCATTTGGTGGAGTTCAGGTTGAATGTTTGTTCTCTGGAACACCAACAATCACAACAGATTGGGGTAGTTTCACGGAAAACAATATTCATGGCGTAACAGGATATCGTTGCAGAACTTTTGAACAGTTCACATGGGCCGCTAAAAACATCCGTAACATTGATCCACAAGCGTGTAGAGACTTTGCAATGAATAACTTTTCATTGGATGTTGTTGCAAGAAAGTATGAAGAATATTTTCAGTCTGTATTGAATGTGTATACAGGTCAAGGTTGGTATGAAACAAATGAGGAAAGAAAGGATTTGGACTGGTTAGCCAAATATTATCCTCATAAATAAGTGGATAATAAGAACAAGAGGATAATGGAATCTTGGCTAATCAAAACAATTTCGTTGTCAAAAACGGATTAACCGTTGGCACGACAGCAGTAATCAATTCATCAGGTGCATGGGTAGGTCCAAATAGTGGTCTGGTTGGAGCAACCGGGTCAACAGGACCTACTGGTCTTACTGGAGCTACAGGTTCAACTGGCCCAACAGGACCAGTAGGCGCCACAGGTAGTACAGGACCAACAGGACCAACTGGTCCTACTGGACCAACAGGACCCACAGGCCCAACAGGAGCAACAGGTCTAACAGGACCAACTGGTCCTACTGGACCAACAGGGCCGACAGGTCCAACAGGAGCAACAGGCTCTACAGGACCTACGGGTCCAACAGGTCCAGGTGGACCAACTGGCCCAACAGGCGCAACAGGACCTACAGGTGGTCAAGGTGCAACAGGTATCACTGGTCCTACTGGACCATACGGACCAACTGGTGCTACAGGTGCAACTGGACCGACAGGTCCTACTGGTGCTACAGGTCCAGTAGGACCAACAGGCAACCAATTAGCAGTTGCTGACACAAGAAGCACAACAACAACACCACAGACAGTAAATATGTCGAATGGTGTTTCATTCGATTTCAAAGGAAACACAACAGAAGGCCTGAGTGATGGCGGCAGTTACTTTGGTGAAATGACATTCAGACAATACGGTTCCGGCTCAGATTGGTCTGGTGGCCTTTCACACCAATTAGGTTTCACAGATAACGGCAACGTCTGGCAGAGAAGTGGTTCAAATACAACATGGGGTAGTTGGAAAAAATTCTTAGATAGTAGCAACTATAGCAGTTATGCTTTACCTTTGAGTGGAGGTTCTCTATCTGGTCCACTCACCATTACAGGTAATGGTACTTATGTTGGTGATTACGGCTATAGTACATTAATATTACAAGACACCAGTGGTTATCCAGGATTAAACTTCCGAAGCGGAAATAATAACTGGTTGTACAGAATGAATGCTGGTGGATCCACAATGACTTGGGCATATTCCTCAAATGCTTCAGGTCCAGGCACGGGTAACTATGCCGCATACATGCAACTTCAGACAAATTTGCTTTCACATACATCAAGTATGCGAGCACCAATCTTCTATGATTTAGATAACACCAGTTATTATTGTGATCCATACTCAAGTTCACAATTTAACACAACATATACCAATTCACCATATGTAAACGGAGCAATCATTCGACAGGCTGCTGGAACTGGTTGGTTATCAGGTAATTATAGCAGTTCTGAAAGTGGTTCAACAACCGGCGCAATTTATTCTATTGGTGGAAGTTATTATCCAACATCAACATCTTTGAATACTATGTATGGTATTGGTTATGCTAACGTTTTTAATGGTGGTTACACAGGCGGTTCTTGGGGTCTCTATGTTGCAAGTTCAGGAACAGTTCGCCATTATCTAGATTCGGATAATGGAGTTGCTTATCATAGTGCTTCTGTCCGTTCACCAATCTTCTATGATTTAGACGATACAACTTTTTACTTGGATCCAAATTCAACAGGACAATCACTTAGAGTTGGCGGCCATGTTTGGTTAGGAAATGTAAATAGTTTTGCAAATCCGGGAGGTTGGAGTAAAACACTGACATTAGATGGAACTGTACACGCAAGAATACGTTTCTTGGCTTCAGCATATGGTTCTTAC
>Ga0208380_1000140_pt1 | contig 21633 bp, 27 predicted proteins | sample CryBogCBE27Jun07_FD_184570 | JGI IMG/M metagenome (GOLD analysis project Ga0208380, IMG submission 184570) | Freshwater microbial communities from Crystal Bog, Wisconsin, USA - CBE27Jun07 (SPAdes) | ecosystem: Environmental > Aquatic > Freshwater > Lake | place: Crystal Bog, Wisconsin, USA... | reverse complement strand
AGGTAATAAGAAAATATAATTTAAGAAAGACTCAAAGAAACAATCGCCCACTTACAGTTGCAGAAAGTAGTAAAATTTTGAAAGCAAAAGACACTTTAAAAAGAGCACAGAGTGAACGTTTTAAAAGTAATCCAGTGAAGATAAGTAAATTAACAAATTCACTCGCTGAAAAAGCAATTAATCATTCAATATCATCATTCGAAAAAGCCTTATCAGAACCAATGCCTGATAGATATGATGATTCTTTATATGATTCTTATACATCCGGGCCAAGTTTTAATTTTGCACCATACGTTCCTGGATCTTCTTTAGAAAGTTCATCGTCATCATCACGTTCTCTTGGCTTTGCTCCAACAATGTCATCATCAGCTCCAAGTTATTCAGCTCCAAGTTATTCAAGTTCATCGTCATCATCAGCTCCAAGTTATTCAGCTCCAAGTTATTCAAGTTCAAGTTCAACATCGAGTTTTGCTCCAACTTCAGTATCGGGTGGAAAAACACGCAGAAAACGTAAGAACAAGAAATCCAAAAAACGCACATCTAAAAAATAGGCGTTTCCACCATTTTTTATTTTTTTTGTTTTTAGGGTTTTAGTTTTATAAATATTTATAAATATGTTTAAAGATTCTTAAATGTACCGAATCCAGAATATCCAAGAAATGTTTCTTCATTGTCTGCACTGTATACACGCTTGGTAGCAGTGTCTACAAGGTAAGTTACATCGTCAATTGTACGTTCTTCCAAATCTTCAGTTTCAGCATTGCGCTGAGGACCCGTTACACGACGCTTGCCGTCCCAGTAAATTCCTTTACCGGCTTCTGCGTCTTCTGTAAGAGTCAACTTGCTTAATTCTTCAATCGTTAAAGAAAGTATGTCTTTCTCCTCCATGACTTCACCACGTTCCTTTGCAGCACATTCTTTAACAAATTTGAATTCATCTCCCTTGTCATAGTCTTCATCGCTCAAACTACTCATGTATTTATTAACCTTTTCTCTAGCTTTATCGATTCCCTTCTTGTCATCTTCAGCCAATCCAAATTCTTCAATAAGACATTTGCGGATTGGACTATTTTTCATCAATTTATTGAGTCTGCGAACACCGTCGGTGTTCTTTGCTTCTTCAATGTTTGCAGTTGAAGATGCGGAAGTAGTTTCTTCTACATCTTCAGTCTTTGCTTTTTTACGCGCTGGAGCACCTGGAGCCTTCTTTTCTTTCTTAGCTCTCACTGGAGTTGAAGGAATTTCATCGGTAGGCTTGTATGTGTCCATAAATTCTTCCAAAGAATTTACAATATCGCGAAGTTGTGCATATGATTTTGCGTCCATCTTAATAAGCTTTATAGTGTGTTGTATGATACCCTATCTCTTGAAAAATAACATTCCGTTTTTAATTGCGTTTTTCAGTTCATATTATAGTTCGCTAAGTTTACAAATGTCCAGCACCGAATTCGCCAAGGCCCATCTTCGCGAACATTTAATGGGTTTACTTGTCAGCCCCATCGCAGACGGATTTTGGTCTATCTACGATTCCGCTAAAGAACTATGCGACCGAAACAATCAGCTTGATCAAGTTTTGAGAACATTTCAGAACATGTTGACCCGTATTCCCGAATGGTCAGAAGAAACTCTGAATACTGAAGTAGAACGCATTGTAAAGGTCAGCAACTGCACATACTTAGACGATCTCTTAATGGGAGTATTCATTTCATACATGAAATCATTTGCTTCACTTCATTACCGCGGAAGTTCTTCTGAACTCAAAATTGAGTTTGAGCGTCCTTCTATTTCCAAATTCATTCACGAAATGTATAAGCAATCTGCACGTAAAATGTGGCAAATGGCTTACTACTTCAAAACCGTTGGCGTTCCATCTGAACAACAAGCACGTAATCGCCAAGACATTGAACGTGTGATTACTGAATGTATGGAACAAGTCATTCGTAGTTTCTTACCTTGGGAAGCAATTGCAAAGAAATACTTTGCCGATGACGAATACGCTACACCCACACCTGTTACCCAAGAAACAGTATCCTTACCTATCCCAGTTACAGAATCTAGTCCTGCAAAAGTAGTGTTTGAAGATCCAGTCAAGGAAGAAGAAGATGAAGAAGACGAAGAGGAAGATGATAACGGAACTGACGATGGACGAGGTCTCTTAGAAATTGGAGAAGAAGTAGCAACTATTGATTTTGAAGATTTCGATAAACCCAAAGAAGAACCTAAGAAGGAAGAAGTAGAAGAAGTTGATCCATTGAAAGAAATAGAAAGCAAGGCGACCGACGACACTCTCGTTCTAAATTTGTAAAATTTAGCGTGAAATCCGAATAAATGATGATTGTTGTTGCTTCGCTTGCTGTTGCATTAGTATGTTTTATCGTCTACGCTCTTGAACGAAGATCCAAGAGCGAACCTATCGTATGGACAGACGCAGGAAAGATAACAATATTTGGAGGAATCATAGCAGCTGGAGTGGTGTTTGCGACCACTACAGATGTCGTTGCTGATACAATGAAGTCAATGGAAATACCTGCAGTGCAAGATATGTTCGTAGGTAAACCAACATTTTAAACGTCAATTGGTATAACTTCCTCTCCTGCAGGAACAGAATCAACTGCGTAGAAAGATTTCAATCCTAGAATCTCAGTTTTTGGAACAGCGTTTTTCGAGTATCTTGCAATAGCCTTATATAAATGGAATCCGTGGTACCTGTCGTGCTCCGCATTCTCTTTTCCGAACAAAATTGATTGTTCATCATCCAAAGTCAACCATTTCATATACATTTTGAAAATAGGGTTCTCCTTGTAATCCTTGCACTCTGGTCCTTCGGGAAAAAAGTCCCAGAAAGTAGAAGTAGCTAATCTTACTAAATCAAAGGAAGGATTAGGTTTGATTTCAGGGTATTTTGGAAGGTACCAAGGTTCAAAGTTGTATTGTCCCCCAGCTTCTTCGTCAATACAGAAATGATCGCTCATGAACAGTTTGGGTTCTTTCATTCCCATTAATTTCACTGAACCAATACCTCTTTCAAAATCAATCAATTTAATAAGGTATCCATAAGTTGGGACTTTATAAAGCTGGCCTGCGCAGTTGTAGTAGAAGAATTCCTTTGTAGTTGAAACATACATCACATTATTGGAATGCAAATCGTTATGTGTGAATCCGAAAGTTCGTTGCGCAAACGCCAAAGCGAATATAACTTGAGACAACCAAGCTAAATGTTTCAACGGGTTTGAGTCTGAAGCGCAAAGTTCATGGAAGGTTCCTTCGCATTTTTCCATGACTGTAATTTGAACAGGAACGTTGGAGAACGACGCCCAAGCAAAAGGTTCGTCTTCTTCATCTTCGTTTTCATCATCTTCGTCGTCACAGTCGCATGAACGAATACCGAAAATGTAAGAAGTGGAAACGGAAGAGCTGTCTGATTCTCCATCGTCGTCGTTTTCTTCATCGTTCATAATAGCATCCATTTCTGCAGGTTGAACGTCAGATACTTCCACGCCGTCAAGTTCTTGGACATCTCCTAGGTCAGTAGTTTCGCCCATAAGCAAAGAAGTTCGTTCGCCTCTTGTATGACGAAAATCCCCAGATAAATGAATATCATCTGCTAATTTGATTTCAAAGGTCTTTCCGATATTTTGGCTGAACCATGATCGTTCACATAAATCTCCGTAATCGTCAGAAATATTGATTGTGTGTTTTTGGGACATACCGGTGTATACGCCGTAAACTTTAGGGAAGTGTGGGTTTCCAGATTGAGAAAGAACGACGGAAAGAAGGGCACCGACATAAGCGGCATTATTTGAATCTTGGATCTTGCGTTGGATTTCAAATGCCTCTTCTTCAGTTGTAGGAAGGCCAAGGTAAGTCCCGTAATCCCCTTGCATCCATTTATAAGGACTCAAAAGCATAGTGATTTTCTTGTGGACCTCGACGGTATTACCTTTTGAAGTTCTTACGGTATCTGAATCAATAAGTGACGAAATGCTTTCATTTAATTTAAATCCAAACTCTTTGGGAGATTCAAGGACCTCGGTCTTGAACAATCGTTCAATGGGAGGAAAAAAAGGTTGAATGTGTTGAATTCCCCATACTTGGTCTGCTTTCAAAGCTTTCAAATCGATGTATCGTTGCAAAGAGAGGGCGACAGAGTTTGTGCGAAGGTCGCTGGATGACGACGGTTTGCGTTTGACCATATTATACTCCCATGTTAAACATAAACTTAAAAACTTCACGCACTCAAGACAAGATGAACTTTAATATCAAAAAGTTCAATATTGACATGCTGAAAGATCGCTGTGAAATTGATTCACGTAAATCTCCTATGATTGTCGTTATAGGTAAGAAAGATACAGGAAAATCTTTCTTGGTTCGCGATATTCTTTACAATACCCAACGTTGTTTCCCTATTGGAACCGTTATTTCTGCAACTGAAGTCGCCAACGAGTTCTTTCAGCACATGGTTCCTTCAAAGTTAATTCACGATAAATACCAACCGCCCATCGTAATGAATGTTATTAAGCGTCAATTAGGTATCAAGACGGCAAGAAATGAAGAGAAGAAGAGAAGTGGAGGTAACTCGCACATAGATCCTCGTGCGTTCTTGATTCTTGACGATTGTTTGTATGACGGGTCATGGATCAAAGAAGAATCAACACGTTACGTATTTATGAACGGTCGTCATATTGATTTAATGACCATTATCACCATGCAGTATCCATTGGGTATTACACCAAATTTAAGAACCAACGTAGACTTTATATTTATTTTGCGTGAGACTATCTTAGGTAACCGCAGAAGAATATACGAGAACTACGCAGGTATGTTCCCAACCTTTGAAATGTTCTGTCAGTTCATGGACCAATGTACAGAAAATTATGAGTGTCTCGTAATTTGTAACGGTGTTTCATCAAATAAATTAGAAGATCAGGTGTTTTGGTATAAAGCATCGGATCATCCAGAATTTCATTTATGTGATGATAGTTTATGGGCGGACAACAAGCCTTTCTCAAGCACGATGTTGGCTCAAGACGAATACAACCCTGATTCATTAAGAAAAAAGAGTAATTCGCCTTGGGTACACGTGAAACAGCAAGGAAAATAGAGATATATAATAATGCCAGGTTGTCCTCCAGGATTTTATGAACCAAAACCAGGTTCTAAACCTACTCTTTGCATTAGAGGAGTTATAAAGACAGATAAATCAGAAGACATATCTTCAAAAAAGTTGTCTTCGGATGCGTCGCATCGTAAAATATTTAATTTCGAAACTAAAAAGTCTTTACGCAGAGGAGGTATCACGAGTCGTCGCAAATCAAAGAAGAGTCGCAAAACTAAAAAGCGTTTATAAATCACGAACAGCTCCTTCGGCAGGATGTACTGCGTCTTCAATTGCACGCGATACGTCTGAAAGATCAGATACACCAGCGTCTTTTTTAGCATCTTCAAGTGCCTTACGTCTGCGTTCTTCGTTTTCCTTCTTTTGAGTTTCAATACGTTGAGCCTTTTCTTCTTCGAAAAAGATTTCGCGATTGACTTCGTTTTCTTTGTATTTTCTCATCATCTCGTTGAGTTCCTTTTCGGCATATTCAACTTCTGGCATCATAGTTTCAGATGGGTCCCAAGGAAGCCAAGCTCCGACTTTTCCGATGTATAAGTTATCGTTAGGGTAACGGCGTTGCATGACCTTAGCAAAAGTTTGAGTTTCTTCTAAGTTGGCAAATACACGACGAACTTTTACACCGCGAACGTTGGTTTGGAACTCAACTTTTTCGTTGAATTCATTTTCCAAGTCTTTTTCGTTCTTGAGTAAGAAAACTTGGTATTGTTCGTGCACGTCGGTCTTCTTGATTTCGTCGTTGTGGACTTTCTTGAACTCTTCCAAATCCTTGAACAAGTCGTCAATTTTAATGGAATATTTTTTGGAAAGAAAGGCGATGTAATGTTCCATGCCCTTGATTTTCCAGTCGTATTCAAGCCATTCAATGAACTTCTCGTTATAGAACTCATTCTTTTGTTTCAAGACCTTTTCAGGTGAAATAAAAGAGATGATGCAGTAACGTTGGGTTGGAATTTCTGGATCTTCTTCCAAGTAATCAATCTTCATTCCAGTTTCGTCGGTGATAGGGAGAGTTTCTCGAGGCATTTGATTAATAAAAGGCGGCAATGTTAAAGTCTTTAAAATAACGAGCTATATTTTAGTATTTGGCTTACATTGTCCAATACCTTTTGTCTGTTGCATCATGATTGGGGCTGAACAGCCTTTGCACGGACACTCGGCATGTTCGTAACCAAGAATATGACCCATTTCGTGGGATACCATATACTGACGGTAATCATCTAAAGGCAACTTGCTTTTAGATGCACCATGAAACCATCTATGAGCGTTCAACCATATATTTTTGCCATTGAGTTCTGCGCAAGAAAGTCCTTTTTCCAGACCACAAGTAGACTGAATAGTTTCTTCTGAAGATAATCGTATCAACACATCTTCATTTTGGGAAACAGGGTAAAATGAGTACCCTTTCTTTGACCATCCATCTGGATCGTTCAAGTAAACTAAAATATAAAACTCAATTTGCGCAGGGTTTACAATCGAGTATTTCTTCTTTACGTCGTCATCTATTATACATTTGACTTTAATTACTTTCATTATTATTATAAAGACTATTTATATCAAATTCAGATATACCATAGCCTGCAAAATGAAGAAAGTAAACGTATTTTGTAAAGTTTTTCAAAATAAGATTTGGATACGCATAAATATAGAAAAAAGCTAATGTATTAAACTTAGAATCTAGCAACACGAACATGTTATTTCTTTGTAGTTCGTATCCAATGCAAGATTGTTCATACTGAAAATGTCTATGATGGTTTATCGCTTTTAGAATATACTTGTCGTAAATGTTCTTTAAAAATGTAGCATGTTTTTTAGGTTGCATAACGAGTACCCCTGTATTTAAAAGTAAATTAGTTTGAATATGAAACCCCGCACGAAGATAGTACTCTGCAGCTGTTATCCCAAGATTGTGCCTCATATTTATTATTGCTCGTTTGTTTGGGGTTGGTTGAGGGAATTCATTTACTATACCTATTTTATCACCAAAATCAATAGACAAATGTATAGGAGGAGACTCAGAATAAATTGCTACATCGGCGTCTACAAAGACAATAAAGTCGTAGTCGTTTGACCAAGGTTGACTGCATACCAGAATTTTATTGAAAGAAATAGTTGTTTTATCTTTTACATTTGGATCTAAGAAGTCAGTTATTACTTTGAAATCATAACCGTGTTTTTTGGCATATGCTTCTTGCGTAGGTCTGTAATGTTTTGTATATTCTGCCAAATAATGATCGCCAATAGCAATAGTAACAAGACAAACTTTTAAGTCCATTATAAATTTAGAAATACGGTTTTTTCTCTGTTCTTAACTATAAAAATGCCCGAACAAAAACCCGCTCCTCAATCTGTCGGACCCGATATGAGCGATCTCGTCACCCGTGCAATCAAGTATGCATTTGAAGGTTTGGCCGTAGCTATTGCCGCCTACCTCTTACCAGGCAAGGGACTCAAACTCTCCGAAATCGGAATGATTGCCCTCGTCGCCTTGGCCACCTTCGCCATTCTTGATATCTACGCCCCATCTGTAGGTTCATCTGCCCGTACTGGTGCCGGTTTCGGTATTGGTGCACATTTAGTAGGTTTCCCTTAAAAACAATCTGAAAGACTATTCATTATACTTGAAGTAGATGAATACCCAAATTGAACTCGTTCAAGAACACACATTCGCAACGAATCTTGTTCTTGGTCGGCATTGATTTCAACTAAAAGTTGACATTCTGAAGCTGAACGCAAAGCAATTCTTATTATCTTCCATTCACTTTTCTCATCCACAATATCAACAAATAATTCTTCATAACTTTCTTTGAATTCAGTAATAGCATCTACAAAGTTCTTCATTTGTATATATCATGTCTCAATTTTGAAAACCACTTCTATTTTAAGTCAACGAGAATATACAGAACAATGTATATGAAAGCAAAAATCCCAAGAGCCATAAAGGAACAGCTTTGGCTTTCCAAATTTGGAAAAGTATTTGAAGCTAAATGTTATACTCCATGGTGTAAAAATATCATAAACGTATTTGATTTCCAATGCGGTCATGATATTCCTGAATCAAAAGGAGGAGCCACCGACTTAACAAACTTGGTTCCTATTTGTGCAAGATGCAATACTTCGATGAGCAACATCTACGATTTCAGACAATGGTCGGAGCAAGGAGGAATCCCAACATGGAGCTCGTGGTTTTCATGTTGCTGCTCTAAGAGAACACAATGTATAATACCGTCAGATATCAAGGTAAGTGGTACAAAATCACACCAAAGAAGTTTGAGCCAGAAAAACAGACGTTTACAATAGCTTGGATGATGATCAAAGACTCTTCTCTGAACCCAGAAGAAGCGTATAGACAATTCTATAAAATTCAGAGAGAAGATAATAAAGTTTTATACCCTTCTTTTAGAAAGGAAGAGAATGGCAATTAGCGGATCTATATTCACGTCGTTCATCATTTCTATATTGGTAGTATTGGTAATGATTTTATTTTATTACCTGTTTAACGGTCTGTATCCAGGATCACGCTTAGTTTTGGAACTTCCTCCTTTGGATAATGGATTAGACGGAAACCAGGCAAAGTTTATGTTCTTCTATGCTTCATGGTGTCCATGGTGTAAAAAAGCAGACGATAAATGGCGATCGTTCAAACAATTAGTAAACAACCAAGGCCTTACTTACGGAGGACATCATATTTCATTTGAAGAGATAAATGCAGAGATAGATAAGAGTAAATCTGCTCTGTATGGAGTCAAAGCTTACCCTACATTCAAAGTAGAAACAAAGGATAAGATGTACGAAATGAAAGGAACGCCTTCAGTGATCACTTTTCGAGAATTCTTAAAGAAGGCCCTTGGAGACGAGAAAGCTACGCAAAGCACTACCTGAAACCATTAAAATATCTTCAACATCAAACTCTTCAATGCTAGACATACTACGTAATTTAGGATAAGACAAACACACGGTGCAATCCCGCTTTACTTGATCATGAAAATTCTTGACAAGTAGACTGTGGATATCGTGAATGTAAGTTAATGGAGACATCGTGTCTAGAGTTTTAGGAGTGAATTTAGTATCAGTAACCGTTTGTTTGAGGGAAATACAGAGAACGTTTTCCGAACCGGGAACAAGGTAATCTATAGACGGACAAAATATATCACCATCGACATACACTTGGTTATACAGAATTTGTGGCCTAAAAACTCCGGGAATACAGCATGAACATTTTATAGCTTCAAGAACAGGAACGTTCTTGGAAAATATGGTTGGTTTTCCAGTAGTCAAATTTGAAGAAACAATGAACAACGGCATTTTAGCATCGCCTAAAACTTTGGTCTTGATGTCTAACCCTTGTTCCATAAACAAATCGCAAACCGATTTCTCGAAAGTGTCCATTGAAAACACGCCTTTGGTAGTCAATGAATGATGTAGTTTTCCGATATCCAGTTTCGGAATGAAAGACGACAGCTTGAATGCGTCTTTTATCTTTGTAAGGTTCTCAATCGGTAACCCAAAGGCAATATAAGTGGCTACAATTGACCCAACAGATATACCCCAAACTCCTTTTGGAAAAACTAGTTCCTGATGCTTTTTGAGTTCCAGAAGAGCTCCAACGTGCATTATACCTTTGACTCCTCCGCCTCCTAATCCCAGTGTGTGAAACATTACTATAATTTTGTATCCTAAAAGAGTAGATGTTACGCGCAAGAGATGTGTGGGACGAACAAGAACAAAGAAGATCAAACCGTATGGCTGCGATGACGCCCATCATAGCACAAATCCAAGCAAAAATCAAGCAGCACGCGACGCATCATTCAAATGCTCCGTATATAGTCTACGAAGTTCCAAGTTATGTATTCGGGTATCCTTTGTTCGGATTAAAGGAAGCTGTAGAGTTTCTTGTTGCAGAGTTCGGAAAAGCAGGATACTGGGTTTGGGTAGTAGACGAAAAATACCTGTTTATTTCATGGTTGAAACCTGTAAAAACACGAGACGGGCCCAGACAAATGCTGGTTACAAATTACCGTCCCATGCCGTATGACCAAACATTTATTTCATCGGATAACAAATAATGGAAGTTCTAGGAGGTTCTTTGAATATCGCAATTTTAGCTATTTTTTATACTGCATTAGGGGGATTCCTTTCGTTCTTATTGTATCATTTATTTGATGATTTTGACAAAGACTGGGAATCTGAAACTTTAGCTTACCAATTGGGAGATGTTTCTATGGAATTAAGTATCGTAGGGTTGGTAGCGTTCTGGAGCACACACTTAATCAGCGACTTCACTCCATTCTTTGAAGTTCATCCTGAACTGGATAAATTAATTGATTCCTACATTTCCGGATTGTTCTATGCTATCGCCGTATTCATATTCTTGGACGGTCTTACAGATAAGGTCAAGTATTTATATAACGTATACTTGAACGAACATTTCGTCCGTGTGTTTCCAAAGGAATGGTCATTAATGAAAACATTGTTCGGTCCGCGAAAAACGAATGCAAAAAAAGATAGTGATAAAACACACTAAAAATGGAGTGTAAACATTCAATCGTAATTGACGAAGGCGAAAAAGTATGTGAAAAATGCGGAACTATAATGGAAAAAGTCATAGACGAAAGTGCAGAATGGAGAAATTACGAGCAGGGAAAAGGGGAAGACCAATGTCGTACAGGATTTACAACATCGGACTTGCTTCCAGAATCGTCTTACGGGTCAATCATGACTTCTAGAGGTATCTCAGCCAAAGACACGAACATGAAATCTATTCAGCGTCTTTCTTGTTGGTCGTTATCTTCAAATTCACAAAGATCATGGATGGGTATATTTGATTCTATTCAAATGTCGTGTGCCCATGCCGGGTTACCTAAGGCCATCGTGTTGGACGCGTGTGGGCTATACAAAAAACTTGAAGACGCGCAGAAAGTTAGAGGGGAAACAAGACGCGCGATGATCGGAGCAGCTGTTTTCGTAGCGTGCCGAAACAATCATGCGCCACGAAGTCACCAGGAAATAGCTTCATTGTTCGTTGTGAATATTCGTTCGTTATGTAAAGCGATTACACACTTTGAATCTACGGAAAACACTGTTCTCCAAACGGAACTTGGAATTGCAGAGAGGTTGTGTGCTTCGTTGAACTTGAACGATGACCAGCGGGACAGAGTGATGGATTTATTGGTGCAAATATCGGAGAAGTCAGAGGACGAGTTCGAGCATACACCCAAGACTATTGTATCTGGAGTGGTTGCACATGTAATGAACTTGAAAACGAAGGCAAGTATGAAATCTGTTTCCGATAGTTCAGGAGTATCTGCTTTATCTATTCATAAAATTGTGACCAAACTCACTTCTTCTCAAATGTGATGTTATCAGTATTTACAGGCGAGCCCACAAATCGTCCGAACGAGGTGTTATCTGGAGGCCAGGTAGCAGATGTTTGCCCGAGACCGCCCCCGCGTTTACCTTTGCGGTGCTTTTTCAATGTGCGACGACGAGAACGACGGCTTTTACGAGTCTTTGCCATTTCTTATGTTTGAACAAAGAAATGAAGTGGCAATACATTGGACTTTTAGTTTTAGTTTGTGTAGTTTACTATTACTTCACAAGACGTGAACACATGACCAATGACCAGTTAATAAACACATTGAAGGTGTTTGGAGAAGAAGCAAAGAAGCATCCACAAGGAATAGCGAATCCTCCAGCTCCCATTGAATCAATAATGAATAACGCCGCCCACATTAAATCGTAAAAGAATACAATGAAGCCCAATTGGAAATTGGTAATTACTGTAATTGTAGTAGTTGGATTGGTGGTATACTGGTTTGCAGGAACTCGCGAGAATTTAGATAATCCTCAACCTCCTACTCCTCCTGTACAGGAATCCCAACCTTCGCCTTCAACAAACTCAAATGTAAACACTTCAAATTTTTCAACATCATTTTACTCTGCTACGAAGAAGCAATCAAATCCTAACGCAAAGAACCAAGCTCCTATTTTTGGACCTTACAGTGGAGGAAAGAACTCATCCAGTGCATCTAACAGTCAATCTAAAAAGAACTTATCTAACGGAAAGTATCCAGAAATTTTTGGACCTGATGTGACTGTAACGCCTTTATCTGGTTCCCCAGGAACTTCGTCATCAGGGTTATCTGGTTCCCCAGGAACTTCGTCATCAGGGTTATCTGGAACAACAAGTGGCTTAGTTTCTTCTGACCAAGTAGACCAACCAAGTTACGAATTTAATCCGGATTTAAAGAACGCTTTTCCGTATGACGGACCTCCTCAACCGTTTTTAACGGATTTCAAGAAGATACAGCATTAATAAAGGGATGTTCGGTCTAAGAAACTTCAGTGGAAGTTGTTGGGTGAACGCGTGCCTACAAGCATTATTTCGGATTCCCGAAGTCCAGGAGAGATACGCAACGAATCAACATGATTCATCAAATGCTGTTGATTTTTCGTTGCACAAAATTTGGAATTCTGAAGGGAAGCAAGGACTGCAAGAATTCTTTCAGTCTGTAAAGACTCATACTATGCCTGCAGGGGAAAATATAGGCGACACGCACGAACTGTTTGTGTATTTATGTGACCAGTTGCCTTACTTGAACAATTTATGTAGATTCAAAATAGCAGATACTATTTCTTGCAAGAACTGCGATTATCGTGAAGTGAAAGAAGACTCGGTCACTGAATTTTCTATTTCGTCCGACGGAATTCGAGTTCCGATGGCAGAATGTATTTTGAAAACAGTGAAGCCTTATGAAATAGAAGATTGGAAATGCGAGAAGTGTGATAAACATGGATGTATAAAACAACAACTTATTGGATCATTTCCTAAAGTGATGATGTTTCATATGGTCTCTGAAGAATCATCCATTGATTACGCAAGCGTTCTTTCATTGAACAACAAACATAAATATGCATTATTATCGGTTTCTTGCTACAACGGATTTCATTGGTGGGGATACGGAAGAGACATGCCTCCGGGAAAGTCATGGTACACATTTGACGATGGAGTTGTAACTGAACACGGGCCTAAAGAGTTCCCTCTTTCGGGAAAAATGAGATTACTGATTTATTATCGCCTGAACAATTAATGGACACTACAACAACACTTATGATCGGAGGTGTGAGTCTCGTTTTACTTACTGTCGTAACATTCGTATCTACAGGAAGTTTTCTTGCAGCGTTGGTCGTATTGACTCTTGCATTGGGAACTATCGCTGTTCTAACAAAACTTGGATTTATCCAGGTAGATGTTTCAAATAACGGTATTCAATTAGGATTCTACGAACTGGCAGTTCAACCTGCAGTTTCGGCTCCTCCAGCTGATACTGCAACTAAAGCTGCACCTATCCAACAACCCGAAGTGTTCTATGTGGGGGGAAACGACTACACTTACGAAGAAGCAGCAGCTGTTTGTGCGGCTTACGGATCAGATTTAGCAACGTATGATCAAGTGACACAGGCTTACAATTTAGGAGCAGAATGGTGTGCTTACGGATGGACGCAGGGAGGTATGGCTTTGTACCCAACACAGCCTTCAACATGGTCAACTTTACAACAAGACGCAATAGCAAAAACAAATTGTGGACGACCTGGAGTGAACGGCGGATACTTTGATCCATCTACAAAATTCGGAGTGAACTGCTACGGAATTAAACCAACTGACAATACGAACGCAAAGTATCCTCTTCCATTACCCGGAACAGACAAAGCGACATTTGATGCGATGGTAAGTAAATTCAAGTCAATGATAAATCAAATTCCAGTAAATTCATTTAATCGTGACGGTTGGTCTGCCTGGAATTTATCGTCGCATGGAGTAAATGCAGAATTACCAGCTGGACTCACCAATAAATCGTAAGATGTACGTTCCGGGAGATCATGATTTACCTGTAGCTCCTGTAGTGTCTCCGCCACACACGACGGAAACCGACCAAACACATCGTCATATGACTTGGTTGCATAACAAACCAGCGAACAACGGAGTGTTTCCAATGGAACAGTTTTCGGGACGCAAGAAAACGGAATTTAAAAATGCAAGTAAGTAGGTCTCATAGACAAACAATTAAAAATGAGAACCGCATACAGAATTTACATGAGCCGTCCTTACGACACAATAAAGAAAGTTACTTTACTGAGAGAAGAAGAAGATCTTGATATGGCTAAGACATATGTATTTCGATACATGTATTGCTTCATCTTGTTACCGCATGTTAGAACTGAACTTGAAATGATGCAAATTTATTCAAACTGTACTTTGTTTATAACTAAAGTTGTTCTCAACGATATGGACGATATAATTATCTCCGAAGTCATTCGCTACGTTGACTTGGGAGATCATTGGTCCGAAACTAATATGGGAGCCGGCGCAAAAAGTTATTTGAAAATATACAAAGTTCTAGGAAAAGTTTCAAAGTGTATTCTACAAGCGCGCGATTACTGCAAACAAGCAGTATACTGAAGAAAAGAACATCCGGAAACGGAATCTTTTTACTTAAGGAATGAAGTATCAAAAAAATGAACTCAATTTACGTTTTATATGAAGACAAAGACGAACAAATATTCAATGTAAGTAGACATGTAGTCTACACTTCAAACGAACTTCCTGTTATGATTAATCTTATGAACAAGTTGGTTCAGCGCACGATGCAAGTTGCCGAATTGAATACTTTAGAAGGCACTAAAGAAATTTACAATGTCAGAAACTATTTCAGGTATTCCGTGTTCAAGTGTTACTATAATGCACACACAGGAGCCAAAATATCAGAAGCTGAATGTATACGTTCGGTGAACGTAATTGACACATGGGGATTCTGTCCAGAAGAACCCATTGAGCAATACAGACCTCCTCCTAGAAAGAGGGTAAGATTTGAAGAAGATGTTCCGTCAAATGTGCCTGGATTCAATACATTAACAGAAGCTGAAAAGTTGGATATACTGTATCATTAAGTTCCGGAAACGGAATCTTTTTACATTTGGAAATATAAATGATTGAACTAGCTCTTTTACTTGGATTGGGAGCAGTAGGATACCTCTTGGCGACCCAAGAACCTGGATCTGGATCTCAATCTACACCACGAACCGTAGAGAACTTCACTCCAAGACCTACGCAGAACATAAACGATAACCTCCCCACAGATTACACGAACAAGGGACACAACAACGAAGTTCCATTTTTTGGTCCCAAGGTCACTCAAAGCATGTACTCTGGAGCCACTGAAGGTATTCTTGATAACCATACAGGAGCAGGCAAGGAATACTTCCAAAAGAAAGAAACTAAATCGTTCTTTGATACGAAACCTGCTACAGGCCAACCATTTGGTAACCAAGTAGAATCTGATTTCTTTCAATCGCGTATGGTTACTGGCCAAAACATGAAGAACGTGTTCCCAGTTGATCAAGTACAAGTAGGTCCAGGAGGTAACGACGGATACACCAACATTCCTAAAGGAGGTTACCAACAAGATCAATATCGCGACTATGCCTTGCCAAAGACAACTGATGAACTTCGTGTAGCTACTAAACCTAAATTGACATACGAATTACCAGTTGTTCCAGGTAAGGCCGTAGTAACAGTTCCAGGTATACAAGCCGACGTCAACAAGAACCGACCTGATCGTTTTGCAATTTACGGTATGGACCGTGTGAATACAGCTGTAGGTGCACAAGTAGCACAAGCCATTTACCCTGAACAACCATTGAGAACCCAGGCACGAGAAACTACAGGCAAAGAATACTTTGGAGCAGGAGGAAACATGGCTGCCAATGTTGCATCATACATTCGTGCATTCACTGAACCTTACCAAGAATTCATGAGACTGACGGCAGAAGGACGTCCAGGACCTGCAGGAGCCCAAGGAACAGGTGTAGCTTTAGGTGGAGACTCTTACGGAGTCCAAACCAATAAGGATGAATCTGTATTGTCTGACGCTTCACGATTGAACGTTGGTTTAGTAAGTATCAACGCTACAGGAGAAAACTTGGGTTCATACACTTTCAACGCTCCTCTAAAGCAAGATGTATACATAGAACGCAACGAGCCACAAATATTGAGTGCGTTCCACCAGAACCCATATTCACAAAAGCTTGACTCCATTTAATAATGGACTTGATACGTGAACACTTGATTTACAAAGACGTGCCTATCACAATAGAAATAGATAAATTAAAAACGCAAGAACAATACGAAGTAATACGCCTTCTTCTTGCGTCACGTAATAAAAAAGATGTAATTTCAGTGATTACATCTCAATCAACAAACAAGTACATAAAATCTCTGCTTCAGGACTTAAAAATTAGTATCTCGGACGTCGTCTAGTAACTCTGCGATTACCTCCTGTAGCTGGTGTAACAGGTTTATTACCTTTATCGTCTGGCGGTATTCCTCCTTTTCTTGCAATTGCACCTTTTATTTGTCCAAGCTGATTTTTCAATCTATCAAATTCTGATTGCTTAGATTTTTCTGCTACCTTATTTTTATCGTCTTTACTAGCCAGACCATCCTTTTTATCGAAAGTCTCTTTGTATTCTTTATACAATTCTTCTAAAGGCTTATCGTCATACCTATTATTTTGGTTGTTTTGTTGTTTCAGTTCATACAACTTATCTTTGACTTCATCAAGAGCTTTCTTGATTTTCGTTTCTTCTGAATTGAAGATCTTTTCTGCTCGTTCTTTTTCAGTTTTGAAACATAAATTCATATCTTTGAACTTCTTTTCGTATAACTGGACTTTTCGCTGAGATTCACGATCTTCTTTATCTATTTCCGCTTTCTCTTGTTCTATTTCTTTCATCAAGATATTTAAGTCAAACATATAAGAATCAGCTTCACTTGTGCGTTTCAATACTGACGCCAAAATGATATCTGATCCTGCATCTTTGCACATAAGAATCGTCTTTTGTTCATTAACAACTTTTTCAGCCAACTCAATTCCTTTTGTTACGTTTTCTGATGGTTTAACTGCAATTGTCTCCTTCTTTTCTTCGGCGATTTTCTCTTGCACTGCTTCTTCGCAATCAATTGTGTATCCTTTTGCACGTAATCCTTCTAAGAACTTAATTAAAGTATCAGCCGTACAGTTTTCATACTTGTCGCAAATTTTGGAAACAAGATCATTGGTAATTCTTGATGCTGGATCTTTAGGATCTCCTTGTGGGAACCCTATACTTGGATCTTCCTTAATAAGTGTTATAAGTTTATCAACGTCTTTAAGTTCATCGTCCCAACCAGTGAAACTTGGAGAAATTGGAATTGTCTTAGGGAGAGCTCTGGTAGGAACGCTGGGAATACTCGAAAGTTGTCGTTTTATTTCATCATTTGCTCTGCGATCTATATCTCTTTGAACTTCACTATAAGATGTATCATTTACTTTGTCCAGATCTAAAAACTTTTCATATTCATCTTCATTTCGAGAATATTGTTCAAATTCTTTATTTCTTTGATCTCGTAATTTCTTCTCTTTTGGATTTGATGGAGTAATTTCTGGTTTAGGATAATTAGCTTCAATTTCATCTCGCTCTGCTTGTCGTCTATCTTCTTCTTCTTGTGCTCTTGCAGCAGTTTCTATATCTCGAATATGATCAACAACTGGGCCTAGTTCTGCTTGTTTACTGGGATATTGATCGTTTAAAAATTTATCCATAATTTTATTTTTTTCTGAGTAAACTCCTCCTGTTATTGCTGGATTCTTAAGTTGATTTATTAATTGGTCCAGTTCGTTCACTCTTTTGAATCTGTCGTCTTCAGGTAACAACGTACACTTAGTTCTAAGTTCTTCAAGGTTTGCAAGCAACTCTTTGTCGTCTTTAGAACCCTTTACTTTAGTTAAAATATCGTCCAGTAACTTGTTTCGTTCTGTTGGATCTGGATTATTAACGTCAGCTGAAGCACGTCCTCTGCATGGATCCTTAGCGATTTGTGCAGCCACAAACGCAGCTTCACGTGCACGAATAGATCTTTCTAATTTTTCAACGGCTTTATACGCTTTAGTTAATAAATCACAACGGGTTTTTACATTCTCTTTAAAAGTCTTTTCTAAGTCCTTACCTGTTTCAATCAATTGCAATAAACAGCTCATCTTTCCAGAAATAATCTTTTCGTCTCGTTCCAGTTTCAAAGTTTCAATTCTTGATTCCGCGTATGCAGTATAATACTTTTCAATATTCTTAAGAGCTTCAGTTAAATTGTCTGAAGTTGTTTCTGAAGAAGGATCGCCGGGATTATTACCTTTATTTCCTTTAGCTTTACCGCCAGTCATAACTTCTGGACCACCTACCGGAAGTATTCCTTCTAATGGTTCAGGCTCACTAATTGGAGGAGTAAGTTCCTTTTCCTTTGGAAATATCTCTGGAACTTCACGAATAACTTGTTCAGTTGGAACTTGTTGACGACCTTTGTTTACCAGTAAAGTGTTATACTTGGCCTTAGCTGAATCAAGTGCTGTTTTACTTCCATTTTCAATAAGAAACGCTTTGCGGTAAGCAATTGAAGCTTTTGATAAACTTGTTTGTAATTCTTTCTGTTGATTTTCAAGATCTGTTACTCGTTTTTGGATAATTCCTAATGTCTGTTCAGTCGTCGTGTCTCCTAAGAAAGCAGCAACTTCAATGTTTCTTGCAATGTCTCTCAGTTCATACAACAATTCATCTATTTTGTCTAATTTTGTTTTTGAGTCGCTCTTCAAAGAATCAAATGATGCGCGTGTGTCTGCCACTCTGCGAACCTTATTATCCAAATCGTCAGGTTCTAAACTACGTTCTTCTCGTGTATCGAAAAAATTCTCGTCATCTTTTGTTGAAACAGCCACTTCTAAATTAATTTCTGCAGTTAATTTATCGATATACCTCTTTCTTGTTTCTTCGTCTACGGCTTTTAATTCTCCGATAAATATCTTTAATTTACGTATTTGTTTCTTGAATTCGTCGGAATGTTGGATTTGTTTTAGCTTGTTTTCTCCAATATTAGGAGCACTTATATTGTTTTTATCAAGTTTATCACGCCATGTATTGAAATAGTTAGTTGTGAAATCGCGGTATGCTTTTGCTATATCTATTTTCTTCCCGTCGCAAGAAACTCCGCGAGACGCTTCAGTATAAATAGCATACACATGTTCTCTACGAATTCGTGCTAATTCTAAATTACGTTTCGTTGAAACATACGCTTCTTCAATACGTTGTGCATTCTTTGAAGATTTCTTTGCTATTCTGACCTTTTCTTCTGCTTCCTGGATTTTCAATTCAATTTCCTTCTTTTCTACTTCAAGTTTGGCTTTGTCCTCTTCTAATTTAATTGGTTTTTGTTTGAAGAATTCTTCTGCCTTCTTAGCTCCGTTCAGCCACAACTTAGCATCCTTGAGCTGGTTTTGAAGTGCTCGTTTCTCACGAGAAGTTGGATTTTCTAATAACTTAGCTTCTATTTTGTTTACTTCTTCTTGAGCCAAAGGAACTTTACTTGCACTGTCCGATATCTCTTTGAGTTTTTTAGAAATTACCGATATCTTGAAATCAACGCCTGCCAATTCTTCGTTGAGTCTGTTCAAAGTGTTCTTAGCGTCTGCTAAATTTGCATCACCTCCTTCTTCAGGAGGAACGTATAATCTAAGTTCAGTTGGAGCGTACCATTCGCTTTGTTTTCCGTTCTTGTCCATTCCACATACGACGTTAATAGTCAATCCTTCCGATGCATTAGGATCAACGCCTTTTACTACACCCACATCTCCATACTGAGTCTTTCCCAAACATTTCTTGCCCTTTGATTCTTCTGTAGCAGCCACGAACGTTCCGACAGTTGCTCTTCCGCCAAAAATAGGTAATCCTTCGGTATCTTCTGGTTCAGCTATTTCCAAATCTTCCGGTTCGTACCAATCACCAGTTTGTTCGTCTGCGTTCACTCCATTGCAACGAACATAAATCTTCAAATTATCAGCGCTTTCAGGATCTAGCTTGTCAACAGTTCCAACATCCCCGAACGTTGATCGGCCTAAAGGTTTGCTCTTCACATGTTCTCTGCGTTCGTCTCGGATTTTGACTTTCACGTCTTCTGCTGCCATACCTCCAAAAATAGCAATACCTACCAACGGTCTTTTTTCCTTTGGAACGTATTCCAAGTCATCGCGATCATAAATATCTTCCCCGATAAATGATTTATCTATTTTAGATGTTGATACAGTTACTTCATATTTTGTGGCGTCTGTAGGACTCAAACGAATAGCTGTGACTTTTCCGATCTTTTCAAATGTGTCTTTCAAAGCAAGATACTTGCCTGCATTCTTGTAAAATGCTCGTTCCTGTAACTTCACGCGAGACCCTACAACAATAGACCGTTTGTCTCCGCTGATATCCATCTTAGAATCCATTGGGCCACTGATAAGTTCTAAATGATCTGCATTGTAGTATTCTTCTCTATCTTGTTTCTGATCGAGACGTTTTACCTTTACCAAGATTTCTCGGTCGGATCCTTCAATGAGAACACGAGTAACTTTTCCTTTATCTTCGTAAAAAGGATTCCCCAGTGCCTTGTCTGCATTTGCCTTTTTGAATGTGTTCTGTAACTTCACAACGGAACCCGGGACTGCTATTCCGCCCAAGATTGCAATACCTCGTGATCCCAAAGTGGAATACACAACTTCCAAATCAGTTCCCAAGTATTCTTCCACTAACACATTCTTGTTTCCACGACAACGGACATTGACTTTTTTGTTTACCCTATCAATTTTTACAACTGTTCCCATCTTTCCGTAATCTTGACTAGCTAAACATGTTTTCTCATTGATTACAGCTGCTTCTTTAGTAAGCTTAACTGTAGCCCCAAGAACAATGTCTGATCCATAAGCGTCAGGAATTCCTGTTTTGGTAGAACCTAAGTTAGAATTCATGTACCATGCGCCAAACCCCGCCAGTACTGATGCTGTAATAACGGCTCCCGGTAAAGCGGCCATCCTATCTTCTTGTCTTTCAGTAGAGATGTTTCATTTAGTAAAAGACAACGTAACACAAATTGAAGACAATCTTATTTGGGCCAGAACCGTAAGAGATTCCATATTTGCTTGGTGGTTCAATATTACTCTGCTTGTTTTGGTCTTGGGATCATTCGGGTATTTCTTGTGGGCGAGCTACGGAACTGCTCCCCCCGAAGAATTGAAAAAGATTCCGTTCACTCCTGTTACGTGGCACAATGCAGTTAGAAATGTTCCCATAACAGAGTATGGACAGACTCCTCAAATTGAAACTGGAGATGGTTTACCGGGTTTTGCCCGTAGAACAGGCGCGTCAGACTTTTGAAGAACTCAAAGGTAAGGCACCAAGACATAAAGATGAAGTTCCGGTCAAGCGGAAATTAAGAATCGTGACCAAAAACAAATGAACAGTGCAGCTGGACACACGAATCAAGTAAGAGTTATTGCTCAAGCAAAAGCCACAAAAGTTGAGTATCCTGGCAACGTAGCCAGCAACTACAACCCTATCGAGACCGCATATGGTTGTAGTCCGGTGTATAAAACAATATCGTATTTTGATATCAT
>Ga0208380_1000136_pt1 | contig 21719 bp, 23 predicted proteins | sample CryBogCBE27Jun07_FD_184570 | JGI IMG/M metagenome (GOLD analysis project Ga0208380, IMG submission 184570) | Freshwater microbial communities from Crystal Bog, Wisconsin, USA - CBE27Jun07 (SPAdes) | ecosystem: Environmental > Aquatic > Freshwater > Lake | place: Crystal Bog, Wisconsin, USA... | reverse complement strand
GCGTAGGTCACAGCGTTGTACTCGTATTCCCTATGGAGTTTGCCACCAAATTTATAGATCGTGTCAAAGCCGCCCCACAAAATGGAATTGTCTGCGGTTAGTCGGTAGTAGTGGAATTGGTTCCCCGCATCCGATATGCCCTCTCGTCCAACCCATCCAATCGAGGCCATTTGTTCGGAGCTGAGTGGCTCGGTGACTAGAACGTAGTCATAGACCGGAATGACGAATTTCCTCGCCTTTCTGACGAGCGATGGGGCAACGTTCGTTGCTATCGCGACTCGGGGCGCGGTGACGGCGCCATAAGTAGTGTGGACACGAATCGCTTCGCCTAAGTCTTCGAGCTTCTCGGCCTTTGTGTGTTCGAAAACGCGTACGCCCAGTTGCAGGCAGGCTTTCTCTAAGCCCCATACCAAACGAGCCGGGTCCACCATCGCCGTTCCATCGGGGTCAAAAAGTGCGGCCAGGTAGGTGGGCGAGTGGACGCGCGATCGAATACTTTCCTCATCCAAGTACTCCACATGGTCACCTAGTCCATTGCGCAGTTCAAACTCTTCTTTGAGCTCTTCGACTTGCCATGGTTCTACGGCAACACTGAGTTCGCCGGTGCGCTCCCAATCGCACTCAATGCCATATCGGGCAATTGTTTGTTCAATCTCCAGGAGGTTTTCTTGACCCAATCTTTGGATAAGACCAATTTCATCGGGATATCGATTTAAACCATTCGTAAAGCCATGAGTGAGCGACATCGAGCAAAAGCCGCCATTACGCCCAGATGCCCCAGCTCCCGTCTCGTGCATTTCGAGAACCACGACATCCCTCTCGGGATCTCTCTCTTTGGCTAGCAGTGCCGTCCAAAGTCCGGAATAACCCGCGCCAATAACGATGAGGTCCGCACCGTCTTCCCCTATTAGTGCCGGGTGTGATTCTGGCTCGAGTGGATCGGAGTCAAGCCACCATTGCTCAGGGAGCACGTTGGCTAAATGGCGGAGTACGAAGGCATCCTTCTTTTCCATGACATTCCCAGTTAGTCCTGGGCCTTACCTCTCTAGATTGCAACTCGACAAAGTCGAGACCTCTCTAAATTGCGACTCGACAAAGTCGAGCTTGTTCCTAGTTTACCGAGCCACTCTTGATCTAGCGAACCAGTCGGCCTCGGTCAATTTGCCTAGGCCAATCGATTACTTCGTTCAATTCCTCAGCTGCCATCAGGGCCCATCGAGGATTTCTTAGGGCGGCCCTTGCGACCATAATGGCGTCCGCTTCGCCAGCTTCAAGGACCGCCTCCGCCTGCGGGCCTGTGGTGATTAGGCCGACCGCGGATGTAGAAATTCCCACCTGGCTTCGAATTGCGGCAGAGAACGGAACTTGGTAGCCCGGACCGATTTTGATTTGCTGGCGAGGGTCGAGCCCTCCAGATGACACATCAATTAAATCAACCCCGAGTTTCTTTAATGCACCACAAAGCTCAATTGCTTCTTCAAGATTCCAGCCACCTTCGAACCAGTCAGTAGCGGATATGCGAACGAACAGAGGAACTTGGCTACCGGCTACTTCTCGAACACGAGCGCTGACTTGAAGGAGGAGTCTCATACGATTTTCTAGAGATCCTCCGAAGTCATCGGTTCTGTGATTGGAGAGCGGAGAAAGAAACTGATGGAGCAGGTAGCCGTGTGCGGCGTGGATTTCGAGAACGTCGAAACCAGCCTTGATCGCTCTGGCAGCGGACAGAGCGAAACTCTCAATCAGTTCTTCAATTTCTCGCTGGTTAAGTTCCCTAGGCGTCTCGTATCCCTCAAAAGCCAACGGGCTAGGCGCCACCGGCTGCCACCCACCTTCTTCGCGTGTGGCTATTGCGTGATCACCCCATGGGATGAAAGAAGATGCCTTTCGCCCAGCGTGGGCCAATTGAATACCCGCCAATGCGCCGTGGCTATGGATGATGTCGACCATCGGCTTCCAGGCGTGAATTTGATCATCGTTCCAGAGCCCCGGGCAAGCGATAGAAATCCGACCCTCAGGTGTAACCGCCGTTGCCTCGGCGACGATAAGCCCCGCCCCGCCCGTAGCGAGAGACGAGAAATGGAGCCGATGCCATTCACCAACGAGGCCATCGTTGGCGGAGTATTGACACATTGGGGCAATCCAGGCACGGTTTTTGAATGTCTTACCTGCGATGGTGAGAGGACTAAACAGCTGTGACACATTGGCTCCTTGAATCTTTAATCGTAATCCTTGCCACCAATCTGGCGCGTCTACTCGGTAGGGTTTTATCGTGACTAGACCAACGAGCTATCTTGCTTTTGACCTCGAAACGACGGGGATTGATTCGTTCCGTGACGTTCCCGTTTCCTACGCATTCGTGGAGCACAAGGTTTTGAATGGCTCTCCAGTGGCCGCTCGTGAAACTGGTGTTGTTAACCCAGGCCGTCCGATCCCAGCTCAGTCGACTGCGGTTCATGGCATTACCGATGCCATGGCTCAAGAGGGTATTGCCCTTGGTGAAGCAATCGATCTAATTTCCGAAAGGATTCGTGGCCACTGGTCATCCGGCGGTGCCATTGTGGGCATGAACGTGGCCTACGACCTAACCATGGTTGAAGCCCTCTGTCGGGTTTATGACATCCCTTCGCTTTCAAGTGCTGGTCCCGGCCCAGTACTGGATGTCTACGTGATTGACAAGACCTTGGACAAGTGGCGGAAGGGCAAGAGGACTCTGAGCGACCTGTGCGTCCGCTACAACGTATCGCTCGACAATGCGCACAATGCTGAAGGTGACGCTGAAGCAACTCTAAAAATTTATGAAGCGATGGAAGTCGAGTTCCCGAGCTTGGCCCAACTGGACCTCGAAGCAATCAATTCGACACTAGACAAGTGGCACCACGAGTATCTCAGTAGTCTTTCTGACTACTTCGTCAAGAGTGGCAAGCCGGCAATCAGTCCTGGCCGGTTTTCTTGGCCAATTAATTCTGTTTCTTGAGTCGGGCTGGGGAGATTTGAACTCCCGATCTCTCGGCCCCCAGCCGAGCGCTCTAGACCAAACTAAGCCACAGCCCGTGAGTTGACTATTCTAGCCCCCAGCAGCTGCGGTCAGAATTTCTACAGTGTCCTCACTCTGGACCACGAAAGTTTCCCATTCGCTGCGCCGAACTATTTCACCGTTGACGGCAACTGCCACTCCCTTTGTCGGGAGCGAGACCTCGTGGAGCAGTTGACTAACGCTCAGCGAAGGAATGTCGTGATGAAGCCCATTAATTCTCATTCAGAATCTCCTGCATCAATACAGCCGAGAGTCGAGCGGTAACCGGAGACAACGTCACTCCGTGACGGAAGTGCCCAGATGAAAACACAACCTTTGAGCCCTCAAGCCTCTCGAGGAATGGATCGCTGGTAGTAGACGCTGGCCGAAGTCCGGATCGCTGGTAGTAGACGCTGGCCGAAGTCCACGCCGAATCTCACCGAGGACGGATTGCTCAAGAATGGGGAGTACTTCAAGAGAGTCTCGGAACAACCTCTCGACTTCTCCGAGTTCGACGCCCATCTCTGAGCGCTCCTCGCTAGAGGCTCCAACAATAAAAATTCCGTCACCGCGGTTCACCGCATAAAAGTCACGCCCTCGAACAAAGGCGCGAATCATCGGTCCCTTAAAAGCGTCCGTCGACTCAAGGTGGGCCGTGACGCCACGAACCGGTCGAACTGAATTTGAGAATTCGGGGAAGTCACCCCCAAGGCTTTGTGCCCCGGTTGCCAGCAGCACAGCATCAAATTTTCTAACGCCACTTAAAAGAGATACGGAACCATCCGTGCCGCACCCCGTGACCGCCTCCGGCTCAAATTCGACGCCACTGGTCCTGAGAGTTTCTAAGAGTCTTTCCATAACTAGGTCAGGATTCACCCAGGCATCTTCGGGAAGGAACAATCCGCTTCGAATACTCGGGTGAACACCAACGAAGAGATCGTCTCTATCGTCACGCGAGACGCTCTCTACGTGGCCTCCCTGGGACACAATGACCGATCTAAGTTGCTCTAGTTGGCGGCGGTCAGAAGCGTCCCAGCCAACGTAGAGCGTTCCGGATCGGTGCAATTCCTCTCCAGGCAGACCAATAGCGTTGAGCAAGCCTGCCCAAGCGACGAGGGAACTCTGTTGCAGCTGGAAGCTTTCTTCCTCGTTCGCGCGCGCCTCAGCACAAGGTGCGACCATGCCCGCTGCGGCGTAAGTAGCTCCAAGACCAGGTTTCGGGTCGAATACGGTCACGGAGACCTCGGGTAGGCGCGAAAATTCGAGAGCGGAGGTCAGGCCAATGATTCCGGCTCCAACAACCGCGACTTGTTTTTGCTTCGCCATGGAACCAGCCTAAGGGCTTCGTGAGTCACTATCGTTTAAGCGACTGTTGGGAGTGTTATGCGTAATCAATCCGAAATTGCCTCGGCCCTGTACGAGATCGAGCTGGCCTTAGACGAACTCATCTTTGAACAGGTCCAAGAACAGTTGTCGGCCGGGGCCTCCGAAAACGCCAAGGAGGCAGAGAAGCGACTGGCGAAGGCCCGGAGATCAGTCCAAAAGGCAATCGTGGCGCTGAGTGGCGACAACAGCCTCGATTTAGGGGACTAGATCATTCAAAAAGTCAATAACCAATCTGAGATTCACGTAGTTGCGTCCATCGAAGTCAAAACTCAGAGTGTCGTGTCCGTTCGTACGAAAACCCGAGTCTCTTACGAACACTGGGAAACGTTTCCTCAAGGTTTCGAGTTGGTCGGTATTGGGGAGTTGATGGACTCGAATTGAAGCCATGCCAGGGGTGAATCTGACCTCGCGATAGTTCTTGAAAAAATTAAGAACCTCTCGTACGGCACCTTCCGCAGTGTCGCAAACTCGCAGTAGCGCCAGATCGGGCTTATTTATGTATTGCCCATCAATGATCTCGTCTTGAATGAACTCTTCCAGTCGGCGCCAAAACGTGCCGCCAGGTTGGTCAAGTAGAACGACCGGTGCAGGTTCAGTTTTGCCCGTGTGCAGCAACGTCAAGACTTCAAAGGCTTCGTCGAGTGTTCCGAACCCCCCAGGAAGAACTACGAAGGCGTTGGAGGGCCTAGTCATAGAAACTTTTCGGGTGAAGAAGTGATCCATCTCACCGCCAGGTTGGTCAAGTAGAACGACCGGTGCAGGTTCAGTTTTGCCCGTGTGCAGCAACGTCAAGACCTCAAAGGCTTCGTCGAGTGTTCCGAACCCCCCAGGAAGAACTACGAAGGCGTTGGAGGGCCTAGTCATAGAAACTTTTCGGGTGAAGAAGTGATCCATCTCAACGAGCTTTGTTGCCGTGTCGATGTATGGATTGGGAAATTGTTCAAAGGGTAACTCAATGTTCACTCCGAGAGTGTTTTCGATACCCGCACCCTTCGAAGCAGCTTCCATAATTCCGGGGCCTGCACCAGAAACAACCAGCCAACCGCGTTGCGCCATTAGCCGTGAAAAATCAACCGCCAATTTGTAGAGCGGGTGCGAAGGTTTTGTTCTCGCTGAACCGAATACCGCAACCTTATTAAACCTGGAAAATCTCTCGAACATCTCGGCGCCCTCGAGGAGTTCGCCAAAAGCCGCTGCGGCAACAGCGAAATCGTCCTGAGAGACCAGGCCGGTCTCTAAGTAGGTTTGACGCAATACGTCGACGACTGCATCAATGGAGGGGGAGAAGTCAGACACTTAAGCGCTCAAACCAAGAAACGAATGGACCTCGTCGAGTGACTCCACAACCACTTGCCACACAGAACGGTCCGAGGCTTTCATGGCTTCGAAGTCGCCGATTGCTTGGGCGAAGAACAGGTCATGGAATGAGTACCTTCTACCTGCGATACGAGTTGGTGTCACAGAGGGTCTAACGACCACTTGGAGCGTAGCGATGTCTAATGGCCCACCCTTAAACAGCTGGCCGGTCGAGTGTAGATAACGGGGACCGATGTTCGCTGCGGTTGGTCCAAACGCTTTGCTGGTTGCCAAACGTAATGCCTCAACATGTTGATCGCTCTCAATTGAGGCGTATACGTTGAGTTCCCGGAAACTTGCACGCTGGAAATCTTCCTTGACCTCACTATTTGCACCGTGATTCGAGGGTTCGATATCGCCAGCTTGCAAAAGGGCTAACACGGCTTTCTTTGCACTCTCCACATTGGGTTGATTAAACGGATCCACACCCAGTTCGCGCGCACTCAAACACGCCACCAGCTGCCAGAACATCATTGAACTTGGCTTGAGAGGGCTCGAGTCACCATCCCAAGTTGGAATTAAGCCCACGTCCTCTTTACCAGTTGTCTCTGCAACGAGCTGTTCGAGCCATAATGCACTGCCTGAATTAAGAGGGTTGCTCGGCAGAGGGAAGGTCGGAGTGCCCGACTTGGAGACCAGCATTTGCGCCTCACCAAGAGCTCTAGCAACCAACTCTTGTCCGAATTCAACTTCAGTATGTTCGCGCAAGAGTTCCGCGGGGGTCCACCCGCAGTACAGCGCTGGAATCAGGCCGAAAGGTGAGATGGCAGAATATCGCCCACCGGTATTTGGGTCACCCAGTACAACGGTTGCCCCAAGAGAGTTTCCGAGCTCTTCGAGCGACGAGTTCGGGTCGGTTATAACAATTAGATTTTCCGGAGAGAGGCCATTAGCTAGGGCATGAGCCAGCAAAGTTTGCGTCTCAATGGTTGAACCGGACTTCGAGGAAGCTATGACCACACAATTGGAAAATTCTGTTGATGCAATTGAGTCGGGGCTTGAAGTGTCTAGAACGCGTAGCGATGTGTCTCCCTTCGCCTCGGCATAGAAGCGGGCGGGCGAAGACGAGCCACCCATGCCAAGTAACACCGTACGTCCGGTGCTATTCGGAAGTTTCGCCGCCAACTCTTCAAGCCACGCTCCGAGGTAACGCCGAGGGTGTTCTATCCACCCCAATGACTTCTCAGCGGTGCTCCCAGCGAAGAGCGTAGGGTCGCTGGCTTGAAGTCTTGTGGAAAGTTCCTCTAGGGAAATAGTCACGCGAGATCAGCAATCTTCTTTGCCACAGTGGAAAGAATTTCACCGTACGACTCAATAAACGAAGCCACGCCAACTGCCTCGAGGTCATCCGTAATCGCCGAGAGATCTATGTGGGGAGGAAGCATCTGAAGCAACTCCGCATTCTCGTGGCAGGTTGCCGAGTCTCTTAAAAATGAGCGTGAAAACTCTCCCTGTTTCAAGGCTATCTCCAGGGTGGCGTCGGGCATTGTGTTGACCGTTTCTAGTCCCGCTATGAAGTCGACGTACAGAAGTGGATCGAAGTCGGGGTTCTTTGTCGAGGTCGATGCCCAAAGAGGTCGTTGGACTTGAGCCCCAAGATTAAGCAATTCACGAACCTTTGGTTCATTGATTTTTCTGGCGTACAGTTCGTAGGCAGCACACACCTGTGCATTGGCAATTTTCCCAACTAGTGGATGACCGGGATCGAGAAGCTTATCGACCGCTGCATCGACTCGCGATACAAAAAACGAAGCCACAGAGGCAATAGTGGCAAGGTCCACGCCGTTCTTTCGAGCAAGTTGGAGCCCATCTCGCCACGCATCCATGACCTCGCCATAGCGCTCCAACGAGAAAATTAGGGTGACATTGACACTGATCCCTTGACCCAACAGTTCAGTGATAGCGGGCAAGCCTGCTGGTGTCGCCGGGACCTTGATCATGACATTCGGACGATTCACTGCCGCGTGGAGCCGCTTGGCTTCAACAATCGTTCCACCGGTGTCATGAGCCAGGCGAGGGGAGACCTCAAGGGACACAAAGCCATCAACGAATCGAGGGTGTCATGAGCCAGGCGAGGGGAGACCTCAAGGGACACAAAGCCATCAACGAATCGAGGCTCACCAGACTCAAAATCTTGCAATGAGCGCTCGTGAACTGGGAGCAAAATATCGCAAGCAGAGGCAACGTCCGCTACGGCCAGCTCTTCGAAGAGCTGCTCGGCGTCATCGGTTGAACGTGAATTCACGGCCGCGTCGTACGCGTTGGTACTCACCAATGCCTTGGCGAATATTGCTGGGTTCGAGGTAACACCGCGCACTCCATTGTCGACGAGTTGTTGCAGGGTTCCATCCATCAGCCAATCTCGTCGAATGTTGTCAATCCAAGGGGACTGGCCGTAATCGTCATAGAGGACGTGCAACTTCGTCATTCGTAGGTCTCCATCAATTTCGTAACACGAGCGACAATCGATTCGGATGTAATCCCGTATTCCTCAAATATGAATGGCGCTGGTGCGCTCATACCAAATCGATCAATACCAAGTACTTCGTCGGCGTACTTGTACCAACCAAGCGTGGCGCCAGCTTCGACGGCGAGCGACGGAAGGTCTTCTCGGAGAACTTCGCTCTGGTAACTGCGATCCTGGTTGTCAAAGCAATTCCAGCAGGGAAGGGCCACGACGCGAGCAGAAACGCCCAAACTCTCGAGTGTGCTGGCGGCCTCCAGACTAATTGCAACCTCAGACCCAGTCGAGATGATGGTGCAAACCGCGTCCGCCATCTCCTTGGCAACATAGCCACCACGGTGCGCGTTGGTTCGAGATGAAATCGCAGCTTCGCCACTTAGAACCGAAAGATCTTGACGTGAAAGGACCAACGCCGTTGCTGGCATAGTTACGTCAGCGAGTAGAGACTGCGTCAGGAGGATTGTTTCGTTTGCGTCGGAAGGACGGACTACATGCAACTTAGGCATTACCCTCAGCGACATCAGATGTTCAACCGGTTGATGAGTCGGACCGTCTTCGCCAACGCCGATTGAATCGTGCGTAAAGACGAACAACACCGATGCGTCGCTCAATGCCGCGAGCCGAATGGCTGGACGCACGTAGTCGGCGAAGACGAAGAAAGTCGAACCGATAGGGCGAATTGCGCCATGGAGTGCTTGTCCAACCATGATGGCGCCCATCGCAAATTCACGAATACCGTAATAAATTTGTCGACCTGCAGGGTTCAGCGGTCCTTGAGGAGTCCCTCCCTTGATGACGACGCCCGTGTTCTCTGTCAGGTCAGCTGAGCCGGAGGTTAAACCTGGCATGTTTCCAGATACCGCATCCATAACCTTCTGCATGGCTTTTCGAGTTGCCACTGGCTTGTCGGTGGCAAACTCCTCGATCTCAATTCGCTCAAGCAGAGCTCCATGAGCTCGGTATTGCGCTTCAAGTGATGCCAACAACTCAGGCTTTTCACTGGTGCGATTGAGCCACTCTTGGTAATCCGAGCGCTGTTTGGAAAGGGAATCGCGCACTCTGTCTGGAAGTCCCGAATCAAATGTGAAAGGCACGTCGGGCACGCCGAGAATTGCTTTTGCTTCTGAAATGGCCTCAGCTGAGAATGGCGAGCCGTGGGCTTCACGACGGTCTTGCATACTGGGACTCGGGAATCCGATGTGAGAGCGAAGGATCACCAGCGTGGGCTTGGACGTTTCTGCAATGGCAGCGCGAAGGGCGCTCTCAATCTCGTCGAGGTTGTTTGCCTTCTCACCGAGTTCGACAACATGCCATCCATACGCGCGAAATCTCATCGCCGCGTCGTCTCGCAGGGCGAGTTCGGTCTCGCCATCAATCGTGATGTGATTATCGTCGTAGATGACAGTCAATCGGTCGAGCCCTTGTGCACCAGCGAACGAAGCCGCCTCGTGCGAGATTCCTTCTTCCAAGCATCCATCTCCAGCAATCACCCACGTGCGGTGGCTTACGAGATCCTCGCCGAACTGCGCGCGCAACATGCGCTCCGCGAGCGCCATTCCCACTCCGTTAGCGATACCTTGCCCCAAGGGGCCAGTAGTGACTTCAACGGTAGGGGTTTCGCCTGCTTCAGGGTGGCCAGGAGTCCGTGAGTGGGGCGCTCGGAATGCGCGAAGATCATCTTCGGAAAGGTCGTATCCGAATGCGTGCGCCAATCCATATTGCAAGATCGAGGCGTGTCCACAACTCAGAATGAATCTGTCACGGTCGTGCCAGTCGGGATGACTTGGGTCATGGCGCATGACACGAGAAAAGAGCGCCACGCCTAAGGGCGCGAGCGCCATCGCGGTGCCACTGTGTCCGGATTTGGCTTTCGCGGGGGCATCCATAGCCAACGAGACAATTTCTACGATGGCCTGGCGCTCGAGATCCGATGCACCCACATAAAGCTCAGTCATGGCTAAGACAGTAGTTAAAGAATCATTGGAAAATGGGGAAATACGGGGAAAATCCGATTGAGAGCGGAGTAACCTGCTTTCTATGAAACTCACCCTTGGGCAACTCCTCAGAGGTAAGCGGTTTGCCGAAGAGGCCACTGCTTCGAAGAAGCGGCTGTTCGCTCGCCTGAGGTCGGAGGTTGTCGAACCCGTCGTGGCGCTGCCACGCATGTTCTTAGTTGGATTGCTCGGGAGCGTGTTCATCGCGGCCGGAGTTGCTTTTTTTCTCGTTGGAAGCCTTCGCCTCATAGAGCACTTCTGGGCATTTCAAGGGAACACGTCGTGGCTTTCATACCTCGTTGTTTGGTTTGAGGCCTGTTTAATTGGGCTGTTCACAGTGTGGCGAATCGTCCGGACTGGTGGAGTCAAAAAGGACAAATCGTGAAGCCAATCGTTAAGCACGCGGTCAAGACGGCGCAGGGTGTGAATCCGGCGTATCGCCTACTCCGGTGGGCTTTGGTTCTGGTTGGCGGCGCACTGTGGCGTTCATATAGCAAACGTCAGCAAACTAAGAAGAATCGAGCGTAATGAACGCGACCCTGCAAGTGGGCGAGCGCGTCATGCTCATTGACGCCAAGGATCGACAGTATCTAGTCACCCTGGAATCCGGTAAAACCTTTCACACCCACGCCGGAATTCTCGCTCACGATGACGTGATTGGAAAGCCAGAGGGTTCGGTCGTCGCCGCTTCAACTGAGCGTAAATTTCTAGTCGTTAGACCAACGCTTTCCGAAGTTGTACTGAAGATGCCTCGCGGTGCTCAGGTGATCTACCCCAAAGACCTGGGCACAATCCTGATGATGGCTGATATTGCCCCTGGTCAGCGCGTTATCGAGTCTGGTGTTGGCTCTGGAGCTCTTTCGATGACTCTGCTGCGGGCCGGCGCACACGTAACGGGATACGAGATTCGTGAAGATTTTGCGAACTTCGCGCAAAAGACTGTTCGCGAACAGCTTGGCGATGGCCTCAACTACGAGGTAAAGATTCGTGATGTAACGCTCGGCATAGACGAGACTGATGTCGACCGTGTGATACTCGACATGCCCGAACCTTGGGAGGTAGTCGCGCATGCCGAGAAGGCTCTGCGCCCGGGAGGAATTTTCCTCGCGTACTTGCCGACGATTAATCAAACGCAGCTCGTGCGCGAGAAACTGCGTGAGCATTCTTTCGGCATGGAAGAAACGGTCGAAATCCTTCGCCGAACCTGGCACGTTGACGGCCGATCAGTTCGGCCAGACCACCGAATGGTGGCCCACACCGGCTTTTTGACGACCGCTCGTAGGCTAGTTAGTCGGGATTTGGATTAGTCGCGCTGGACGAAGATGCACTCACCGGGGCATTCTTCGGAGGCCTCAATAACAGCATCCATGAATTCAGCGGGAACTTCAGCGGTTCCTTGTGCGCCACCAGGGTTGTTCTGAACAACACCGTCCTGCTTCACGTAAGCCAAACCATCGTCCAAAAGGGTGAAGACGGATGGGCAAATCTCTTCACAGAGGCCATCGCCCGTGCATAGGTCTTGGTCAATCCATACCTTCATGTGTTCTCCCTAGGGGTATTTGATACCTCGCTAGCGTAGCAAAAACCTCAGAAATTCGTGCTCTTGGCAAGACGCGAAAATCCCCCTAGGGTCTTGGTATGGGTCCTATCGAAGATTCTCAGCCAGAGCCAGAAGAGGGGATTGTCTCGATTGGGCGGGCTGAGGACTACGTCCTAAAAGATATCGACCAAGCAAACTCGCGCATCGAGCGACTCGAGGAAAAGCTTTTAGAGTCTCGTGCCGCTCTGGCGCAAGCGAAGTCGAACAACGAAAAACTCGCGTACACCGTCCAACAAACCCGCGATCACCTGGCCACACTGAGACAAGAGGTGGAGAAGCTTTCGCAACCGCCAGCCGTGTATGGAACATTTGTCGCGGACAACAATGACGGCACCGTCGACATTGTCGCGAATGGTCGAAAGATGAGGGTGGCCCTAGGACCAACCGTTTCGGTGGCCACTATGGAGCGCGGAGACGAGGTAGTCCTGAACGAATCATTCGCTGTCATTGGATTTCGAAGCGCCGATGGCCAAGGCGAAGTCGTCAACGTCAAAGAGGTACTCGACGACCGCAGAGTGCTTGTCTACGGGCGTGCCGATGAAGAGCGAGTCTTCGAAATGGCCGAAGGACTTCAGCGAGTAAAGCTGCACACCGGCGACGCACTGTTGCTGGACACACGCTCAAACCTATTGATCGAACGTTTGGTCAAACAAGAGGCCGAAGAACTGATTCTTGAAGAGGTGCCCAATGTTTCTTACGCGGACGTTGGGGGATTGGACTCTCAAATCGAAGCAATTACCGATGCTGTAGAGCTTCCGTATCTGCACCGAGCCCTCTTTCACGACTACGACTTGCCTGCCCCGAAGGGAATTCTTCTCTACGGACCTCCCGGTTGCGGAAAAACGCTAATTGCCAAGGCGGTAGCTCATTCACTCTCTCAGAAAGTTGCCGAACTCACCGGAAACCGCAACGTTCGCTCCTACTTCTTAAACATCAAGGGACCTGAGCTGTTGAATAAGTACGTTGGAGAGACCGAACGCCAAATTCGTGTCGTCTTCCAACGTGCTCGCGAGAAGGCCGAAGAGGGTGTTCCGGTAATTGTGTTTTTCGACGAGATGGATTCTTTGTTCAGAACTCGTGGTACCGGTATCAGTTCTGACATGGAGTCCACAATCGTTCCCCAACTTCTCGCGGAGATTGACGGAGTGGAGTCATTGAGAGATGTGATTGTCATTGGGGCAACGAATCGCGAGGATCTGATTGACCCCGCAATCCTTCGTCCCGGCCGGCTTGATGTGAAGATCAAGATCGAGCGGCCTAACGCTGAAGCGGCTGCTCAGATTTTCCAGCGTTACCTCACCACAGACTTACCGCTGTCGTCTGAAGACATTGCGGAGCTGGGCGGTGGCGAACGTGAGAAGACGATCAGAGTGATGATCGAAAAAACCGTCGACGCCATGTACCGCATCGAAGAGGAGAATCGATTCTTGGAGGTCACCTATCAAGGTGGAGACAAGGAGGTTCTCTATTTCAAGGACTTCGCATCCGGTGCGATGATTGAGAATATTGTCCGGAGAGCTAAAAAGCGTGCGGTCAAGCGTGAGATTTCTGCAAATGAGCGCGGTCTGACGCTTGAAGACCTGCTGGAGTCAATCCGAGAAGAGTTCAGAGAGAACGAAGATTTACCCAACACAACCAATCCGGACGACTGGGCGCGAATTTCAGGCAAGAAGGGTGAGCGCATCGTCTTCATTCGGACTCTCGTTAACCGAGAAGAACACAGCGCTAACGGTGGAAGATCGATTCATGCAGTAGGTACGGGGCAATATCTCTAATCATGGCTGTTGAGAAAATTCTCGGGATTGAAACCGAGTATGGAATTGCCGGTGGCCCCGGTAAGGACCCAATCGTCGCGTCGAGTCTTATTGTTAATGCGTACGCCCAGTTGTGTTCCAACTCGATTCGGTGGGACTTCGACGGTGAGCATCCGGAAATCGATGCGCGTGGGGTCAGGGGCCATTTGCAATTCGCGCCAATCGTGGAAAGGACAGTCGCTAATACTGTCCTAACTAATGGTGCTCGGCTCTACGTAGACCACGCCCATCCAGAATATTCTTCGCCTGAGTGCCGGACCCCTCTAGAGGCCACGCTGTATGACGCCGCCGGCGAAGAGGTGATGCTGGAAGCACAGATCAGTGCGAACGTAAATCTGGAGCCCGAGGACCGAATCACGCTCTATAAGAATAATTCTGACGGCAAAGGAAACTCCTACGGCACGCACGAGAATTTCCTAATCTCTAGATCACTGGAGTTCGCCGACATAGTACGTGCAATGGTTCCGCATTTTGTTTCTCGCCAACTCTTGTTTGGGGCGGGAAAACTGGGGTTCGAGACCGACGCAGGGGAGATGTCTCGTCCAATTTTCCAATTGAGCCAACGTTCAGAATTCTTCGAAGAGGTCGTTGGACTCGAGACCACCATGAAGCGTCCAGTCATAAACACCCGAGACGAGCCTCACGCGGACGCCGAACGGTTCCGTCGTTTGCACGTGATTAATGGCGATGCCAACATGAGCCAGGTTGCCAACTTTCTCAAGCTGGGCTCCACATCTCTGTTGCTTGGAGCCCTCGAAGAATATGGGGTAGAGGCATTCCCACCAGCACCAGTGGACCCAGTATTCGCCATTCGACATTTCGCACAGGACCTCTCATGGGTGGGTCTAGAAAGAGAGCCCCACACGGTCGAAGCGACTGATGGTAAAAACTGGTCGAGTTGGCAGTACCAAGATTCGCTTTGGTCCTTGGCCAAAAAGTACGTCGAGGAAACGGGCGCAGAGGCGGTCGCATCGGAAGGAGAAGTGTCACAGATTCTCAAGGGTTGGAGGGATCTTCTGGACGGAATCAAAGACGCGCCCGCACGAGTGGCTGATCGGATCGACTGGCTTGCGAAATTTCGAATAATTGAGGGTTTCCGGGAACGCTACGGACTCGGTTGGGATTCGCCCAAGCTTCACGCCATAGCGCTCCAGTACCACGACATCAGGCCCGATAGATCCCTATCCAAGAGAGCAGGCTTAGCCACTTTGATTGATTTACTGGACATTCGCACCGCTATGCACGAGGCCCCTGCTGACACTCGGGCCTATTTTCGAGGTCAGTGCGTTCGCAAGTATCCCAATCAAATTCACTCTGCCAATTGGGATTCCGTAGTGTTCGACCTAGGAGACGGACCGTTACACCGAGTTCCTATGATGGACCCAACCCGCGGAACAGCGCAATTGACCGAGAATTTGTTCTCAGGTGCCGACTCCGCCGAGGCATTACTAGAGATTATGAACAGGTAGAACAGGAACATGAGCGAACAAGAGCGCATACAGAAGCAACGCAGCGAACGTACCGAGACCAGCACTGAGGCTGAGCAGGTTTCGTCAGCTAAGTCAGACCAGTTGAAAGCAGATCTCGATGACCTCCTGGACGAGATTGACATCGTCTTAGAAGAGAACGCCGAGGAGTTTGTGCGCAGCTACATCCAAAAAGGTGGTGAGTAGATGGGACTGCCACTTTTCAGTGCGACATCGGATCCAGGTCCGAATTTTTACGAGTTTATGAACACCACAGGTAGCAAGCCCTTCGTCGATGGCTCGCACGATGAGGTAACTCACGCCACGACGGTGTGCGCTACGCCGACGGTGTGGTCATGATCGCCGACCGCCAAGCCACGGCTCAGTTCGTTGCCAGTCGCGACATCCGCAAAATCGAGGCCGCGGATAAGTACACCGCTATGGCGATTTCTGGATCAGCAGCGCGCGGGATTCAATTCATCCGAATCGCCCAGCTCTCATTCGAACACTATGAAAAAATGACCTCGTCAATTCTGAGCCTCGAAGGAAAGGCCAATTACCTGTCCCCAATAGTGCAGGAGAACAATCTTTCGTCGCCACTGGCGGTTGTTCCCATGCTCGCTGGCTATGACATCAACCACAACGTTGGGCGAATTTTTGAATACGACTTCGCCGGTGGATGCTATGAGCGAAGTGACTTCAACGTCATTGGTTCTGGCACACAATTCGCTGAGGGCGCCTTGCGGCTTGGTTTTAAGCCGGATATGGAGCTTGAGTCAGCGCTTGAGTTAGCAGCCTTGGCGCTGTATGAGGCCGGCGACAATGACCCGAGCACTGGGGGACCGGATTTCGTCCGCAATATTTTCCCAATCATGGTTACCCTGACGAAGGACGGCTTTCAAGAGTTAGATAGTGAAACCGTTGGTGAGCGTTTCCGCCGAATCAATGATCGCCGCGCACAATCTCGTGGAATTGCTGGAGGGGAACTTCGATGAGTGGATCATTTTACGTAAACCCAGAACAGCTGGTAAACGACAAAGCCCAGTTCGCACAGAAGGGCATTGCACGAGGCAAGTCAATTGTCGGTGCGATTTACGATAAGGGCGTCCTTTTAGTGGGCGAGAATACCTCGGCATCGCTGAATAAGATCTCCGAAATCTACGACCGTATTGCATTCGCGGGTGTGGGTAAGTACAACGAGTTTGATCGCCTCCGTGAAGGCGGTGTGAGATGGGCGGATAACACCGGTTATGTCTATTCGCGTGAGGATGTTGACGCTCGAGCGCTCGCGAACTTTTACGCGCAGCACATCGGCGATGTTTTCTCCGGGGACTTCAAGCCTCTAGAGGTGGAAATCCTCGTAGCTCAACTTGGTAACGGTGTTCGCCCAACCAAGATCTACCGAATCGCCTACGAGGGAACGATTTCTGATGAACCACACTTCGCAGTTGTTGGCGGCGAAGCAGACGAGGTTAAGCGTCGCTTCGCCCAGGGCGATGGAGCCATCGTCGACCTCACGAAGACCCTCAAGAATGCCGTGGTCGCGCTGGCCGGACCAGACCGCACTCTCGCCGCTGAAGATTTGGAGGTCGGGATCCTCGAGGACAAGGGATCTCGTCGGACTTTTGAGCGCCTGAGCGACAACCACGTTCGCGAACTCTTAGCGTAGGCATTCCGATGCTGCGCCGCGTTTTCGGGATTGAAACCGAATTCGGCATCACCTTCAACTATCGAGGACAGCGGCGCCTAAGCCCTGACGACATCTCACGCTACCTATTCCGGAAGGTCGTCTCATGGGGCCGGTCATCGAATGTTTTCCTTGAAAATGGAAGTCGGCTGTACCTAGATGTCGGTTCACATCCCGAGTACGCAACCGCCGAGTGTGACCTGCTTTCAGATGTTGTGGCGCAAGATAAGGCGGGGGAGCTGATTCTTCGTGAGTTGGTTTCCTACGCGCAAGAGCAACTCGAAGCAGAAGGCCATCAAGGTGACATCTATCTGTTCAAGAACAATACAGATTCATCAGGAAATTCGTATGGCTGTCATGAGAACTACTGCATTGAACGCGTTGAGGATCTGAGCCGTTTCGAGCAAGTCTTCATACCATTCCTTATAACGAGGTCGATCTTCGCCGGTGCAGGGAAAATTGTCACCGGAAGTCATGGTGCTCGGTATTCGATGACCCAGCGAAGCGAGCACATCTGGGATTCGATTTCGTCAGCAACCACTAGATCTCGGCCGATCATAAACACCCGCGACGAACCGCATGCCGACCCCGAGCGCTATCGCCGCCTCCACGTAATAGTCGGTGACTCGAATATGAGCGAATACGCCACGTACCTAAAGGTTGCCACCGCATCAGTCGTTCTCGCAATGGTCGAAGACAAGTCAACTGTTTTAAGGGATCTCACGCTCGCTTCACCCATCGCGGCATTACGGGAGATCAGTTACGACCTCTGGAGTGAAAACGGACTCGAACTCGCCAATGGTCGGACAATGACTGCTCTCGAGATTCAAAACGACATCCTTGAGCGGGCCGAACTATTCGCGCAAACACACGACTTGCCTCCCGACCAAGCCCAGGCGATAGCCGAATGGCGAAAGGTGCTGGAAACGTACCGAGAGAATCCGCTTGACCTAGCCGACCGTGTGGACTGGATAGCAAAGCTTCAGCTTGTGGAGCGATCGTCCGTTAAAAATAATCTGGGTCTCGACTCGCCGAGACTTGCTCTCTTAGACATGCTCTATCACGACACCGACGCAGACCGGGGCCTGTATTACCAACTGCTGAAAAAGGGCTTGATGAGGAGGGTGTTAACTGACGCCGACATCTCTTCTGCGACCACCGATGCTCCCGAGACCACGCGAGCGAGGATGCGTGGCGCCTTCATAAAGAAAGCAAAAGAGAACCGCAGAGATTTCACTGTCGATTGGGTTCACTTAAAGCTGAATGACGAGATGCAACGAACCGTGCTGCTTAAGGACCCATTCAAAACAACCGATGAGAGATTTGAAAAGCTACTGACCGCTATCGAGCGGAAGCCGAAGAGCGAGTAGGATTGCAAAATGTTCGGTACCGAAAGCTATGAGCAAAAACAAACTTTTGCTACCCGCCTTTTAGGCCCGAAGAACCACAAAACCCGCCTCATTCGCGAGTGGGTAGTAATAGTCGCCGTTGCCCTTGTCGCCTCGATCGTCATTCGCTCGTACGTCTTTCAGACCTTTTACATCCCCTCTGGATCTATGGAGCCGACTCTAATGATCGGCGACCGCATTGTTGTCGACAAATTGTCGGTCGACTTCGGATCCATCAACCGGGGCGATATCGTCGTATTCAGAGCGCCCCCTGCAGAAAACTGCGGGGGAGAACCTGTGACCGACCTCGTGAAGAGAGTCATTGGAGTTCCAGGCGACACCCTGTCGTCCAAAGGCAACACAATTCTTGTTAATGGTAAGCCTCTGAAGGAGGCTTGGAGCCACTGGGAACCCTTAGGTCCCGCCATTAACCCAACCACCGTTAAGCCCGGAAATTATTTCGTTATGGGAGACAACCACAACAACAGTTGCGACTCGCGATATTGGGGCACCGTGCCCAAGTCACTCATTATCGGTAAGGCTTTCGTGCGAATCTGGCCGTTCAACCGCATCGGCTGGTTCTAATCGGCCAGGATTCTAAGATGGCGCTGTGTTTAATCTAAGCGCCATCAAGATTCTGATAATTATCGTCGTGGTGGTCGTATTTTTAGGACCCGATAAATTGCCTGACGCGGCACAACGAGTTGGTCGGTTTTGGGCATCCTTCAGAGATGGCGCTGTGTTTAATCTAAGCGCCATCAAGATTCTGATAATTATCGTCGTGGTGGTCGTATTTTTAGGACCCGATAAATTGCCTGACGCGGCTCAACGAGTGGGTCGGTTTTGGGCGTCCTTCAGGTCTTGGCAGCGGCGTGTTGAGAGTGAAGTGCGCGAGGCGATTCCCAACCTTCCGTCGACTGATTCACTCGGCCAATACGCCCGAAATCCTCGAGCCATTCTTGACAAACTTGCCGATCAGGCAAACACCATTGCGGACGATACGCCCGAAGACGAAGCTCCCGTGAAGACACCAAAGATTGTGCGTCGTCCATCTGAAGCATCAAATGACCCTGGCTTAAATTAAGTATGTTCAAATTCCGCTCGAAATCAAATTCCATGCCCCTCGCTGAGCATCTCGCTGAGTTGCGGTCTCGGTTGTTGAAAGTTTTCATGGTGCTTTCGCTTGGCATTGTCCTCGGGTTTATTGTTTACCCCCACGTCCTCAATTTTCTCCAGCACCCCTACTGCAAGGTTTCCCCGCGGCACTGCAATTTCCTCGTGACGAATCCTCTTGATGGGCTCTCTATTCGAGTTAAAGTTTCCCTTTACTTCGGCGGATTGTTGACTATGCCTGTTTTCTTTTGGCACGCATGGCGTTTTGTTACTCCAGGGTTGAAATCAAAAGAGCGTACGTACGCCTTAGGGTTTGTGGCAGCTTCGGTGATTTTCTTCGCGCTCGGCGCGGTGGTCGCATATTTCAGCTTCAGTTCTGCCATCTCATGGCTTCAAAGTATTGGCGGCCAGCAGATCACTACCTACTACAGCCCAAATGAGTACATCAATCTATTCATATTGATGCTGGTTGCTTTCGGCTTAACCTTCGAGTTTCCGGTGGTGTTAGTCGCGTTGCAATTGGCAAATTTGGTAAACCCAAAGACGCTTCTTCGTCAGTGGCGTTACGCGGTGATTTTGATCACGATTGCATCTGCGCTCATTACGCCCAGTGGCGACCCGCTCTCAATGCTCGCCTTAGGGTTACCACTGATCCTCTTCTATTTCCTATCCATCGCCTTTGCGCGAATGTTTGGAAAGCGATGAGCCTCGAATATCGCCAGAGATTTGTTGATTCCCTGGGGTTTGGCCTCGATCGATTTCAATTAGACGCAATTGAAGCCATCGACAGGGGAGTGAATGTCCTCGTCAGTGCGCCAACCGGCTCGGGTAAGACCCTAGTTGCCAACTATGCAATTGGAAGAACGCTCGAACGAGAGCTCCGTTCCTTCTATACGACGCCGCTAAAGGCCCTCTCCAATCAGAAGTTCAATGAACTAGCAACTCTTTATGGTGAGAAGAATGTTGGCCTGCTGACGGGAGATACCTCAATAAACCGGACTGCGCCCATTGTTGTAATGACCACCGAGGTTCTTCGCAACATGATTCTGACGGAATCCGATCAACTTTTCGACTTAGGAACAGTCATTCTCGACGAAGTGCACTACCTCCAGGATCCATTTCGCGGCGGAGTTTGGGAAGAGGTGTTAATCCTTGCCCCTGGAGTGGTTCAGTTCGTAGCCCTCTCGGCCACAATTGGCAATGCCGAGTTCCTAGGACAGTGGCTTCAGTCAATTCGTGGTGAGACGAGTGTGGTAATCGAAGAAACTCGCCCAATCGAATTACACAACCATTTCGCTGTATTGAAGAGAGGTCAAGCGAGCGCAGAAATTGGCGACTTGCTAGACGGTGAGCGTCTGAGCGAAGAAGCTCGGAGAATTGACAACCTCACCAAGAACACGAGGAAGTTCAGACCGGGACCCAAATGGCATGGGCCAAAATCATCAGTTCCGCCCCCTATGTTTAGAGCCCCTAGGCGCAGTGAACTACTGATGGCGATGGAGGACAAAGATCTTCTCCCCGTAATCGTTTTCATTTTTTCTAGGGCTGCCTGCGATGATGCGGTTCGCCAGGCCAGAAGAGATGGCTTGTTATTCACGGGTCCCGATGAGCGGCACGAAATTACAGATTTGGCCGAGGAGCGTTTGCGTAACTTCTCTAGGGAGGATTTGCAGGCTCTCGAATATTCCGAATTTCTGGATTCTCTTCGCCGAGGCATAGCGGCCCACCACGCTGGAATGGTTCCTGCCTTTCGCGAGATCGTCGAGCGGTGTTTCGAGCGAGGTCTGCTCAGCGTGGTCTACGCCACGGAGACATTGGCGCTAGGCGTCAACATGCCCGCTAGGTCAGTGGCCTTAGAACGATTCAGCAAGTACTCGGACGCTGGGCGAAATTTCCTGACCAGTGGCGAATTCAAACAGATGACCGGGCGCGCCGGTCGGCGGGGTCTCGACGACGAAGGACACGCGGTGGTCTGTTACTCACCCGAACTTTCCCTTACTGATGTCGGACGGGTAGCACTCGCTCCTCCATCGGACCTTCATTCTTCATTTCGCCCGACCTATAACTTCACAGCGAATCTGATGAATCACTTCGACCAAGAGACGGCCCTCGAGGTAGTTCAGAGAAGCTTCGCCCAATTCGAGGCGGATCACCGACCCAGTGGCTCAAAGAGGCCTCTCACCGAGCAATTGACGGCTCGTTGGAAGGTCCTGGACGAGTTGGGCTACGCAGAAGGATGGAAACTCAACGCACAAGGACAAGTCCTGCGTTCGATTTATCACGAGAATGACCTGTTGATTGCTGAAACGATTGCGGCTGGAATTTTGGAGAATCTTGAACCGGCACAACTTGCCGGTCTTCTGTCGATGTTCACCTTTCAAGGACGCAAGGGCAACAAGCAGCCGGCGGCGTCCAAGCAGGTTCAGGCCCGCAAA
>Ga0208380_1000134_pt1 | contig 21772 bp, 20 predicted proteins | sample CryBogCBE27Jun07_FD_184570 | JGI IMG/M metagenome (GOLD analysis project Ga0208380, IMG submission 184570) | Freshwater microbial communities from Crystal Bog, Wisconsin, USA - CBE27Jun07 (SPAdes) | ecosystem: Environmental > Aquatic > Freshwater > Lake | place: Crystal Bog, Wisconsin, USA... | reverse complement strand
GTATTAACCAGCACCACAACTAGCGCTTGTAGCTCAACGGATAGAGCATCTGACTACGGATCAGAAGGTTAGGGGTTCGAATCCCTTCAAGCGCACAAGCATTCAGTACGTTAAATTACTGTTATCGAATTGTATATCCGCCATCAACGAGTAAATCTGCCCCGTTTATCATATTCGCACCTTCTGAAGCTAAAAAGATTGCAGCAGCGGCAATTTCTTCGGGTTCAGCAAAGCGCCCAGTTGGGATTAAAGCTTTGAGGGCATCACCTTTTGGCCCATCCCAAGCTTTCTTCCCAAGCTCTGTTAACACGACAGTTGGCGAGATTGAATTCACCGTTATTCCGTGCCTACCCCATTCAGATGCCAATACTTTTGTTACACCTATAACGCCAAATTTAGATGCGCAGTACGCAACATGGTCTTGAAGTGCAATAGTGCCAGCTTGAGATGCCATATTTATTATCTTGCCTGACTTAGCTTTTAACATTACCTTCCCCACTGCTTGAGCCATCAAGAAAGTGCCTGTAAGGTTAACGTTAAGAGTTAAATCCCAATCTTTTTGAGAAATTTCTTCTGCCGGCGCTAGAGCTACAATTCCAGCACTATTTACTAAAATATCAATTTTTCCATATTGTTCTAGAACGGCTTTTACAGTCGCATTAACCGAATCTGATTTTGACACATCGCACTGGAAGGCAGTTGCACCGTTACTAATCTTGTTTGCAACTGCGGTTGCAGCACCAATGCTCAGATCTACCACAGCGACTGATACTCCTTTGGCCGCAAAGGACTCCGAAATTCCTTTTCCAATTCCTGAGCCTGCCCCTGTGATTAATGCGATTTTTCTATCAAGTGGGAAATTAAAATCAATTGCCATATTAGCTCCTAGGGTTTTTGCTTAATTCGTAGTCGGATATTTCCTTAACTTTGGTAGCTGATTTCGAGCTTTCATCAAATTCATATCCTAGCCATTCTAAGACCAACTTCTTTGCTAGTTCTAACCCAATTACTCTTTGACCTAAACAAAGAATCTGAGCATTATTACTGAGTACTAAACGCTCGACAGAATAAGAATCGTGGGCAGTACACGCGCGGATACCTTCAACTTTGTTCGCACTTATGGCCATTCCAATACCTGTCCCACAAATCAAAATTGCTCGATCTGCTTTTCCATCTTTTACAAGCTGCGCAACTTTAATTGCAACACCTGGATAATTATCTTCTGAGGAAGATGAACCATCCTCAAAAATTTCACTGACTCGATTATGGTCTTGTAATAATTTTAGTAGTTCCGATTTGTATCCAAGACCGGCGCCATCTGAGCCAATCACTATTTTGTATGTCTTCATTCACTCTTCCCGTCGTTTAGGTCTCTAATAAATTCATTAAGTGAGGTAACAATTCTGGCAAATGAGACTGCTCCAGCATCAGGCGTACCAACGCTTTTTTCAGCTAAAGGCCTTGCTCGTCCTATTTTTGGAGTCATCTGTGCGGTCTCTACAGCTGCTTGATTTGCGACCGTGCTTGCAGATTTCCAGGCTAGTTCAAGTTCTAACCCCTGTTTGATTTTTTCTTGCAACTCAAGCTTAAATGGAATCATAGAGTCAAGCATTGTCTTATCACCTAATTTAGCTTTACCTAAAGACTGAATCGCTTGAATTGAGTGAGATATAACGTCAGCGATTAATTCATCAGAAAAATTCTCAGTATTTGATTTGAGCATTTCTCCTGCATGTTGGAGCGCAGCGCCCCATAGGACTCCAGATGTACCACCTGCTTTTGAGGCCCATGCATTCCCTGCCTCAATTAGCAATAAGGATACATCCCCATGTTTTTCCATTATATTTTTTGCAGCACCTTCAGCCGCGATAATTCCTTTCAGCATCCCACGCCCGTGATCACCGTCACCTGCTACCGCATCAATTAAACCAAGTTCTTTTTCAATTTTGGTAAGTAAAATTTTCGTATATACAAATGCCTGGTGTGTGATTGCAGAATTAGCTTGGGCTTTTGGAGAAGCGGCTGGAATAACCTTACTAACTTTTAAGCTATGTTCTAGATGTCTTTCTGTTTCTGATGAATTATAAGAAACACCTTTTCGATAGGCAGGAGTATCAACAGGCCTCGTCCAAAGCACCTCTAATTCTGGATCGAGTATCGTGATTGTCAATGAGCAACCAGCCATATCTAAACTAGTTACGAGCTCCCCAACTTCGGGTTCAATTATGTTATAGCCGCGCTCAATTAATAAGCTCGATACAGTCCGCCAAACCACAAAAAGTTCCTCATATTTAGTTGTTCCTAAGCCATTGAGAATTACAGCAATGTTTTTAGTAGAATGGTGTTGAAGTTCAGAAATAGCACCATCTACCAGAACTTCAGCTAATTTAGATGCTGAAGGAAGTGCATCTTCGGATATACCGGGTTCTCCATGTATACCAAGGCCTAGCCCCATCATTCCTTTAGGGACTCTAAATAGTGGTTCAGTTGCTCCAGGAAGAGTGCAGCCATCAAATCCAACGCCAAGAGTTCTTGTTAAGTCATTTGCTTTTTTAGTGAGTCTCACAACTTCCTCAAGGCTCATTCCACTTTCAGCTGCAGCACTTGCAATTTTAAAAACCACAAAGTCACCGGCGATCCCACGCCTCTTATGAATTTCAGTAATTGGCGCACTGGCGACGTCATCGGTTACGTAAAAATTAGTAACCATGTAGCCCTCTAGCACCAACCTCTCTTTAGCTTGTTCGAAGTTGAGTACATCACCGGCGTAGTTTCCAGTTATAAAAAGCAAGCCACCTTCGTTCATGGCTGCTTTCCCCACGCTATATGCATCGTCCGCAGAGGGAGAGGTAAAAATGTTTCCGACCACAGCGCCATCTGCAAATCCCGGGCCAACAATTCCACAGAATGCTGGGTAGTGCCCAGATCCGCCCCCAACCACAACAGCAACTTTCTCTTGTGGAATTTCACGGGAGCGGACGACACCCCCTGGGACGGGTATTACATATTGCGGATAAAGTGAGCAAAACCCTTCGAGCATCTCTTCCATAAAGGTTGCAGGGTCATTGAATAAGCGTGTCATGGCCCTCACCCTTCCCCTAATGAACCGAGTTTCATCCCGCTTTTTATGAAAGTCAAACCCTAGGGCCTTATAACAATTGGATAACGTTTCGCCGTTTCAACCTTATCCCCATTGACTTTGAGATCCAGCCCTCATAGTTTTCACGATGTCAGTTGTCAGACGTCTATCGAGAAACGGATTCTAAGTGAGTCAGAAAAAAATTGCCATTTTGCACACCAGTTTTGTCTTTGTCTCAGTCGAGCCAATCATCACTGATCTGATTGCGGATAAAATTCCTGATGCAAAGGTGATTCACTTCGTAGATTCTGATGTTCTAGCAACAGTCCAACGTGAAGGACATATTTCACCCGAAAGCACTGCCAGGATGGTCCACCTAGCTCAAGCCGCCGAACTTGCAGGTGCAGATATTATTTTTTCAGCATGTTCATCCCTCGGACCCGCGCTAGATGCGGCTGAAAAAGCAGTTTCTATTCCCGTAGTTAAAATCGATGAAGCGATGGCGAAACTCGCAGCAACTCAGGGACAAAAAATTGCAGTCATGGCCACAGTTCCCTCAACATTGGGACCAACAAGTGATCTAATCCAAAAATGGGCCCAAGCACTTGGAAAGTCAATTGACATTACCCAAGTACTCAGCGAGGGAGCTTTTGATGCTTTAATGTCCGGCGACCGCCCTAAGCATGACGCAATGGTTACGGAAAAAGCAATTGAAGTTGCTAAATCTGTCGATTTAATTGTCTTATCGCAAGCTTCCATGAATCGACTAGCACCTGAGCTTTCAAAACAGACCAACATGGAAGTTCTTTCTAGTCCAAGAATTGGCATCGACTACTTGGCAGAGAAATTTAATTTATTGGGTAAAGCCGGCTGATCCTCATGAACCAGACAAAAATTTCTCCTAAACAAAATTCAGACCAAATGAGAGAAGTAATCTCGGATTTAAATAAAGAGCGCTCTCATTGGTTTGTGATTTTAGATGATGATCCAACAGGTAGTCAGTGTGTGCACGATATACCAGTCATCACCAACTGGGACACAAAAAACATTGAATGGGCATTTAAACAGCCAGAAAAAGCCTTTTTCCTTTTAACAAACTCAAGAGCACTTAATGAAAATGACGCCAAGTCAGTATTAAATGAAGTTCTTGTAAATCTTGATGAGGTTGCCTCAAAGTTAAATGTAAGTTACTCAGTCATGTCCCGTGGGGATTCAACTCTTAGGGGTCATTTCCCACTCGAGACGGATTTAATAAAGACTAAAAAAAGTAGTTATAAAAATTCAAAGATAATTACTCTATTTGTACCTGCCTATATTGAAGCTGGAAGAATCACCAAGGACGATATTCATTGGGTGAGAGAGAATGATTCATTCGTACCCGTTGGGGAAAGTGCATATGCAAAAGATTCGACTTTTGGATTTAAAAACTCAAATCTATATAAGTTTATTAGCGAAAAGTATGAAGGAAAAACGAGTCCAGCAACTGTTAGTGTATCTCTAGAAGTTATTCGTGAGCTAGGCTCTGTTGCCATCGCTGAAATGTTCACAAATGCCGTAAATGATTCACTATTTATAATAAATGCTGAGAATAATTCTGATTTAGATGTTGTTAGCCTTGCAGCAATCTCAGCTGAAAATGAAGGATTAGAAATTATTTATCGAGTAGGACCATCATTTGTTGCATCTAGGCTTGGAATAAGGCAGTTCGAGCAGTCACAATCAAGAAAAGTTATTCAAAATAGCGTCAAAACAGGTCACGGGCTGATTGTAGTTGGCTCACATGTGCCAAATACAACAACTCAACTTAATTACTTAAAGAACGCCAATATTCCTATTAGTTTTATCGAGGTAGATGTCAAGAAAATAATTAACCAAAATTCGCGCCAACAGGAAGTCGAGCGAGCAACCAGCGCTTTAGAAGTTTCTTTGCTGAAACAGGACTCAGTCTTGGTCACTAGTAGAAATGTTGAAAAGTCGAATAACCGAGCTGAGAGTTTAATTATTGCGGTGACTATTGCTGATGCGCTCGTAGAAATTACATCACGTGTTTTAGCTAATAATAAAATTGGGTGGGTGATAGCTAAAGGTGGGATTACTTCAAATGACTTACTTACCAAGACTTTAAAGATGGATCGGGCTCGAATACTCGGGCAAATTTTTCCTGGATTTGTTTCGGTTTGGGCTCCTTGTTCAGACGACCTAATTTTTGGTCAAGAAATTCCGATAGTTATTTTTGCCGGAAATGTTGGAACCCCAGCAAGTCTTCTTGAGACAATTTCCATCCTAAAAAATGAGGAAAAGTTTCGAGAAGAAATAAAGATAGGTGCTAGTTAGCACAATCGACATAGATTTTGTCGGACTACCAGTCTGGCAAATGCAAGACCCTAAACGATAAGGAAAGGTAATAATGCTAAATAAGAAAACTCAGCTCAAAGCGTTTGCTTTGGGATCTGCAGTTTCTGTTGCTATCGCGTCGACTTTGATGCTTGGCGGACAAACTGCAAATGCTGCAAGTACAGCAGGCACTTATGTGTTCCTGCCAAAGTCACTCAATAACCCATACTGGGTAGATGCACGCAAAGGTATGGTTGCTGAAGCTGCAAAGTTGGGCGTTAAAGCTCAATTCCTTGGTCCCCAAAATGATGATGCGGCTGCACAGGTCAAGATTTTTGACACTGTTTTGGCTACACATCCACTTGGAATCGCTGTTTCTCCAAACGATCCTGCCAGCGTAATCTCAGATATCGCAAAGGGTGTTGCTGCGGGTGTTCCAATTATTGCGTGGGATGGTCCAGTTCCTGGAAGCAAAGTATTTGGTTACATTGGGACTAACAACACTCAAGCTGGTGTAACACTTGGCAACGCAGTTGCTAAGGGTATTGGTGGAAGCGGTAACGTTGCTGTGATCATTGGTAACCTTGCTGCAGTTAACTTGAAGCAACGCCTTGATGGAGTAACGAAGGCACTTGCTGCCTTCCCAAATATTAAGATTGTTGCTACACAAGAGTCACATGAAGCAGTTGCGGATGCACAAAACGCGTCTGAGACGATTCTTCAAGCTCACCCTGATCTGAAGGCATTCATTGGTATTGGTGGCTCTGATGCTCCTGGTATCTCAGGTGCTCTTAAGAGTGCAAACAAGTGCGGAACAATTCAGGCATACGGATTTGACGTTGTTCCTCAAGGTATTGCTGGAATGCAAGGCGGATGTATCCAAGCCCTGCTTTCTCAGAAGCCTTTTGGTATGACAGCTCAAGCACTTCAAATCCTTCAGGACTTCCATAACAAGAAGTCAAAGTTGGTGAAGCCATTCAATATCGATACAGGAGTTGTAGTAGTAACACCTACAACACTTACCGATTTCTTGAAGACACCTCATTAATTAACTAGAAAATAAATATTTTGGTGGTGCTTCAATATTGTTCCTGCTGAGGAGCACCACTAAAGTATTTTAAGTTAGAGATTGGACTGGAAATGTTTAACGATTCACTATTAGCAATGTCTGAGATTTCGAAGGCTTACACAGGCGTTCAAGCACTTGCTGGCGTAAATCTCGATGTTCGTGAAGGTGAGGTCATGGCGTTAGTCGGCGAAAATGGTGCGGGGAAAAGCACATTATTGAAAATTCTTGCCGGAGCTGAGAAGGCCGACTCCGGGAAGATTTCTTTCGCTGGGAAAGAGATATCGATAAATTCCCCCAAAGAAGCCAGCAATTTTGGAATAAAAGTTATTTATCAAGAACTAAATTTAGCTGTTCATTTATCAGTTGCGGAAAATATTTTTGTTGGCCGTGAGCCAAAAACTAAAATTGGTTTAGTAGATTTTAAGAAAATGCAAGAACTAGCAAATATTGCAATAAAAGAAGTCGGACTTAATATCAACTCAAACGAGCAAGTTAATAATCTAAGTATTGCCCAGCGTCAATTAATAGAAATTGCTAAGGCACTCTCTGAAGATGCTCGAATTGTTGTAATGGATGAACCAACTTCATCGTTAACTGATCAAGAAACTCGCATATTGTTCGATATTATTTTAAATCTTAAGAAGAAAGGTATTAGCGTCATATATGTATCGCACCGAATGAAAGAAATATTTGAAATCGCTGATCGAGTAACAATTTTAAAAGATGGAAAGTTAGTTACGGTGGAGAATGTGAAATCTGTCACGCCCGATGCCGTGGTTCGGTTTATGATCGGCAGAGAATTAACTGATTTATATGGCCAGAAGTCACTGAAAACTGGGCTGAATCTAAAACCTATAATGGAAGTTGAAGGCCTCTCAAGTGAACCTTACTTTGAAAACGTTTCCTTCAAAGTGTTTCCCGGTGAAATTCTAGTCCTCTCCGGTTTAATCGGTTCTGGGCGTAGTGAGACTGCCATGACACTTTTTGGGGCACTTAAAAGGTCAAAAGGAACCGTAACCATCGAAGGTCAGCCATTTCATGCAAAAAGTCCTATGTCAGCAATCAAATTAGGGATTGGGTTATTGCCTGAAGATCGGAAAAAACAAGGCCTATTTATGCAGTTGGTTGTTCGTGAAAATATGTCATCTGCTTCACTAAGAGATATCAGTCGCAACTTTATATTGAGTAGAACTAAAGATATTAGTTTAGTCACCTTCTTTTCTGAGAAGATGGGTTTAAGATCAAATGCGATAGACGTAGCTGCTGGAACCCTTAGTGGCGGCAATCAACAGAAAATACTGTTGGGTCGTTGGCTTGCAAAGAAGCCTAAGATTTTGATACTTGATGAACCAACAAGAGGGGTCGATGTACTTGCAAAATCAGAAATCTATAAAATGATTCGTGAAATTTCAGATGAGAATGTCGCAGTCGTCGTTATTTCATCAGATTTAATGGAAGTCTTGGGAATTGCAGACCGTATTTTAATTATGAGAGAGGGAAAAATTGTGGGAGAGGTTCAAGGAAATGAAGCTACAGAATCAAAAGTGATGGCAATGGCAACTGGAATAGGGGTATAATCATGAATATAAAATCGGTAACTGCCAAAAAAATATTTCAAACTAGAGAGCTTCCACTTATTGTTGTTGTCGCTGGTGTTATAGCAGCGCTTACGTTTCTTTCTCCTTATTTTTTCACTTCAGGGAACTTTGAAATTTTAGCAAGGCAGACAGGACTTGCACTTTTGATTAGCGTGGGTATGACTTTTGTGATATTGACTGCAGGTATTGACTTATCGGTTGGGTCTGTTGTTGCGCTTAGTAGTGTAATAGTTGGTGAATTTATAATTAACTTCCATTGGAATCCTGCATTGAGTGTTTTTGTTTCTCTCATCGGCGCCTTATTGGTCGGCTATATAAACGGTTTGTTTACCACATATTTAAAATTACCAGCATTCGTGAGTACATTAGGAATGTTGGCGATTGCACGAGGACTAGCACTTGGAGTAACTGGAGGGTCAACCATAGAAGGTTTCTCCGAGGGCTTCTTATACTGGGGGCAAGGCAAGTTTCTAGGATTGCCAGTACCGGCCTGTATCGCTCTGGTTGTCGCGGTGCTTAGTATTTTTGTGCTTAGGAAAACAGTTTTTGGAAGGCAAGTATTCTTTATTGGTTCAAATGAGTCAGCGGCACTTTTATCTGGAATACCTGTGAGGAAAGTTAAAATTGCTACTTTCATGATTGCATCATTTTTGGCAGGGTTGTCTGGGGTCTTAGAAACATCGCGCCTAGGAGTTTCCCAACCCTCTGCGGGAAATGGGTATGAGCTTGTTGCTATTGGAGCTTGTGTAATCGGCGGTGTAAGCCTTTTTGGAGGGGTCGGAAGTGTCCTTGGAACAATCCTCGGTACAGTTCTATTGCTATTAATTCAAGATGGCCTGATTCTTCTAAATATTTCACCTTATTGGCAGCAGGTATTTAGCGGGGCTATCATTGTGATTTCTGTTTCAATCAATTTGCGCACTGGCAAAATAAAAATCAAAAACTAGGTAGAGAGCTTATGGAAAATTCAGAGATTAATAGCAAAGAATTGTCGCGGGAGCACCCAAGTAGTTCTACCATACCTAAGAGGGGTTTGTATAAAGAAGTTAGTGATGCATTACTGACCGATATAATCGATGGGAAATATCCTCCAGGAACTCTGCTACCAAGTGAGGCAGAATTAGCTGAACTTGCCTCGGTCAGCAGGGTGACCGTTCGTGAGGCCATTAAATCCCTTAGTGCTAAGCATGTTCTTGAAGTTTCCCATGGAAAAGGAACCTTTGTGGCTCCTGTTTCGAAATGGTCGGTTTTGGACCCGATACTCCTCCTTGCACGTGCTCGTCTCTCGGGAGAGTCGATTTCATTAGAAAAAAAGTTTTTGCAAGCCCGTGAGGTGATTGAGGTGTCCGTTGCAAGGCTCGCGGCCACCAGACATACAATCCTTCACATTGAGTCTATGGAATCAGATTTGCTAGAGATGATCGAAGCAAATAAAAATTCTGATGTTCCCAGTTTTGTTTCAGCAGATATTGCTTTCCACCAAAGAATCATGGATGCCGCTGGCAATCCTTTTATCGCCGCAATTTTTGATCCGCTAGCCAGTATCCTTTCTATGACGCGACATCAAACCTCATCATTTGAGGTGCATAGAAAAAGGGCGATAAAAATGCACGCAGCTATTTTGGAGGCAATGAAGCAGGGAGATCCAGATTTTGTTGCAGAAGCAATGGAAAAGCACATGAAACAAACTCAAGAAAGTTTAGATAAATATGTAGATGGATCAGATAGTACCTTTCTTTCAACCGCCAGACTAAGAAATAACCGAGGCCTTAACGAATTAGGCGAGCATCGAATTACAAGTTTTTTTGAGAATTAATTAGCAAACACACTCATAGGTAATGGAGAAATAGATGAAGGTCGTAGTCACAGGAGCACATGGCAAAGTCGGACGAGCAGCTTCAAAAGCATTACAAGCTGCCGGGCACGTAGTGCGTGAAGTCGACGTTACAAGGCCCATTATGGAGAGGAAGGATGAAGGAACCCCAGAATATCGTCAAGCTGACCTATCTAATTCTGGCGATGCTTTTTCAGTTGTTTATGGAGCCGATGCAGTTGTTCATACGGCTGCGATTGCGGACCCAACGGGTAATCCACCACATGTAGTTTTTCAAAACAATTTAATGGCAACATTCAATGTCCTTGAAGCTGCAGTTAGATTCGGAGTTAAAAGGTTTGTTTATATTTCAAGTGAAACGATTCCTGGTTTTTCATTTCCGGAGAAGCCTTTTCTTCCCACTTACGCTCCCGTCGATGAAAATCATCCGATCACACCACAAGATCCCTATGCACTTTCTAAATATTTTGGAGAAAAATTGATGGATGCGGCTGTGGCGAGATCTGATATCAAATGTATTTCACTTCGCCCAACCTGGGTACAACTGGAATCAAATTATGAAAATAACCTTGGACCTCAAATTCGTGATCCTAAACCGTTAAGCCCAAATCTTTGGAGTTATATCGATTGTTATGATCTTGCTGACGCAATAGTTCTTGCGACGGATTCCAAACTACCCGGGCATGAAGTCTTTTATATTGCATCTCCTGACAATGTGGGTGGCTACGACTTCGCAAAGGTACTAAGGCAATTTTACGGAGATAAAATTGAACTTAAAGAACTAGATAGAATTGATGCCTCAGGCATTTCGAGTGCAAAGGCACAAAAAATGTTGGGATGGAAGCCGAAACGTTCCTGGAGAGACTATCTAGATTCAAACGGCAAAATGATTGTCAAGTAATACGAATGTATAACTAGATTGTTGTTTCTATGAATCAGCAAACTTTTACCATCGGTGTAGATTTTGGGACACTTTCTGGCCGCGCTGTTTTAGTTCAAGTCAGTAACGGTAGTGAAATTAATTCCAAGGTATATGAGTATCCAAACGGTGTACTTGAAGATACATTACCAACAGGGGAAAAATTGGCACCTGATTGGGCTCTTCAAGTGCCTAATGACTATATTGATGTCTTAAAAAATACAATCCCTGCTCTATTAGAAGAAAGTGGCATTAGTCCCGAACAAGTGGTTGGTATAGGGACTGATTTCACTGCTTGTACGGTTCTTCCGGTCCTTGACGATGGAACTCCTCTTTGTAATTTACTTGAATTTAAAAATAGACCACATGCATTTGTGAAACTTTGGAAACATCACTCAGCTCAAAGTCATGCTGACAGAATAAACGCATTAGCCTTAGAGATGAAAGAAGATTGGCTAAATCGCTATGGGGGAAAAATATCTTCTGAGTGGCAATTTGCAAAAGCACTTCAGCTATTAGAAGAGGATCCTGAAATATATAAAAGAATGGACCATTGGGTTGAAGCTGCTGATTGGGTGATATGGCAATTGACTGGGACATATACTAAAAATGTGTGCACAACTGGCTATAAGGCAATTTACCAAGAAGGTAAGTACCCATCAAAAGAGTATTTAGAAAGACTTAATCCATCATTTAGAGATTTTGTTTCTGAGAAAGTGGAATGGCCGATAGCGCAACTAGGAAGTAAAGCTGGTTTCTTATCTAAGTATGGTGCAGAAATTACTGGGCTGAATCAAGGGACGGCTGTGGCAGTAGGTAATGTCGATGCCCACGTAACAGCCCCAGCAGCGAATGCAACAAAACCTGGGCAACTAGTAGCCATTATGGGAACATCAACATGTGTTGTAATGGTGCACGACCATCTTGCAATTGTCCCCGGCATGTGTGGTGTTGTCGAGGGGGGGATTACCCCTGGAACTTGGGGCTACGAAGCGGGGCAGAGTGGCGTGGGTGACATATTTGGTTGGTTTGTCAACAATTTTGCGAGTGCCGAGACTGCCCTAGAATCAAAAAAAGGGGGAAAGGATTTACATAGTTATTTATCTGACTTGGCAGAGAAAATGCCTGCTGGCTCGCATGGATTGGTTGCTTTAGATTGGGAAAGCGGAAATCGGTCAACTTTGGTTGATCATAGTTTGTCGGGATTGATTGTAGGAATGACGCTGGCCACTAAACCACAGGATATTTACGCTTCACTTGTCGAGTCAACGGCGTTTGGCATGCGCACAATCATCGAAGCATTTAACAGCAGTGGTTTACCAGTAATAGATTTTATTGCGGCAGGTGGTTTAATAAAAAATAAATACGTTATGCAAGTTTATGCAAACATTCTTAATAGACCTATTCACATCATTAAATCAGAACAGGGGCCTGCCCTTGGATCAGCTATTCACGCTGCTGTCGCTGCCGGACAGTACCCAGATATCACGATAGCATCAGAAAAAATGGGGGGAATTGTACGAGATGCATATCTCCCTAAAATAGAGACCGTACAAATCTATAATGATCTATTTTCTCAATATTCAAAGCTCTATAAATCTTTCGGTCAGGGAGAAATAATGCATGCGCTACGTAAAATAAGAGATGCAGCTCTACTAGAGAAGGCAAAATAATGGTTGTCAGTTTAAAAATCAGAAAGAATATCTGTGTACTAAATACTGAATTACAGAGATTTGGACTCGTGCAATGGACAGCAGGCAATGTATCAGAGAGGCTTCCAGGAGGAAAAAGTTTCATAATCAAGCCAAGCGGTGTTCGTTACGAAGACTTAACACCAAGCAAAATGGTCGTCTGCGACCTTAACGGCAAAGTGATTGAAGGGAAATTAGCACCATCAAGTGATACGGCTGCTCATGCCTACATCTACAAACATATGGAATGGGTTAATGGAATAACACATACCCATTCTAATTATGCGAGTGCATGGGCCGCTGCAGGAATGAGTATTCCTTGCGGACTCACTGCAATGGCGGACGAATTTGGTGGTGAAATTCCACTTGGTCCATTCGCGATAATAGGTAACGACGATATTGGAAAAGGAGTTGTTCAAACTTTAAAAACTAGTCGGTCTCCGGCTGTGCTCATGGCAAATCACGGAGTATTTGCTATTGGAAAATCCGCATTGGCATCTCTAAAATCAGCGGTTATGTGTGAAGATGTAGCAAAAACAATGTACCTTGCCAAAAATTTAGGTCGGATCAAAGAAGTCGATAAGAAGTCTATTGATCAACTTTTTGATCGCTATCAAAATGTTTATGGGCAATCTAAGGGAGCAAATAATGTCTCTCCAAAATAACCCAAAAGCTGAAATTTGGTTTTTAACTGGAAGCCAAAGTCTTTACGGAGAAAAAATGTTGAGACAAGTTGCTGAGCAATCGCAAGAGGTCGTCAGACTCCTTGAGAGTTCAGGAAATATACCCATCAATATTATTTGGAAGCCAGTGGTCATTAGCCCAGAGGGAATTCGAAAGATTTGCTTAGAAGCATCAAGTGACGACAACTGCTACGGGGTAATAACCTGGATGCACACCTTTTCTCCCGCGAAAATGTGGATTGGTGGTTTATCCGCTCTCCAAAAACCAATTCTACATTTTCATACTCAGGCAAATAAGTCTTTACCCTGGTCTTCTCTCGATATGGATTTCATGAATTTAAACCAGTCAGCACACGGAGATCGTGAATTTGGGCATATTACAGCGCGACTCAACAAACCGCGAAAAGTTGTGGCTGGGCATGCATCAGATCCAAAAACATCCTCAAGAATAGGAGATTGGGTTTATGCGTGCATTGGATGGAATACAGCAAATAATCTCAAAATGGCACGGTTTGGTGACAACATGCGTTTTGTTGCTGTCACTGATGGTGACAAAACGAGTGCACAAATGCAATTTGGAATGTCCATTGAATCCTATGGAGTGAATGCGCTAGCAGAGGCAGTGCATGATGTCAGTAAGCAAGAGGTTGATTCCTTTATCCTGGAATATATGGAGGATTTCGAGGTCTCGAAAGAATTGCTACCGAATGGAGATCGACACGATTCACTTCGTTATGCCGCTTCGATCGAAGTTGGTTTAACTAAATTCCTTGAAGCCGGAGGCTTTTCTGCATTTACAACAAATTTTGAAGACCTTGGAGAATTGCGACAGCTCCCGGGGCTTGCTGTTCAAAGACTAATGTCAAAAGGATATGGTTTTGGAGGTGAAGGTGACTGGAAAACTTCTGCACTTACCCGGATCGTTAAAAGTATGACAGTAGGCAAATCTGGTGGGACCTCATTTATGGAGGATTACACCTATCATTTTGGCCCGGGTGAATCAAAAGTTTTAGGCGCCCACATGCTCGAAGTCTGCCCTTCAATAACTTCTGCCAAGCCTCGATGCGAAATTCACGCGTTAGGAATTGGCGGGAGAGAAGACCCTGTTCGGTTAGTTTTTCAGGCACAACCTGCATACGGGAAAGTTATAAGCCTTATGGATATGGGAAACCGTTTCCGTATAGTCTCTAATGAAGTTGAAATTGTAAATCCAGATGAGCCACTTCAAAAACTTCCTGTTGCTTGTGCGGTGTGGAAGCCGGAGCCTTCTCTCCCTGTAGCAGCTGAGGCGTGGATTTATGCGGGAGGGTCGCACCATACTGTTTTATCTACGGCACTGGGGACTGAAACTTTAGTTGATTTTTGCAAGATTGCTGGTGTCGAATTCTTGAGCATAGATCATGAAACTGAAATTAATCAATTCCAAAAAGAAATTCAGTGGAATAACTTATATTTTGGAAGCTAGCTCTAAATTCAGAACTATCGTGGAAAATATTGTTAGGGGCGAAATCCAAAAACTTCAGCCGCAGCTAACGCTTCAGTATAAAATTTGATACCCTCTGAAGTTGATGCGGATTGTATATTGAGCGCAGCAGTTGCAACCCATAGTGGAATGTGTAGTAGGCACGGCGGAGTTGCGGAGTTTTACCCGTGAGGAAAGCCTCTCAAAATCAAGAAATTTAGCTGAGAGATTTGCAGCTATTTTCAGATCGGAAATGTTAGAGATCGCTATAGAAGCCAATCGTGAGAGGCTCCCTGAATCAGGTAATGACTAACGGTCTCCTTTTATGGGATATATGGACACTATAAAAAGGACTCAGTCACTTTGCTAACAAATTGCTAACACCCCAGAAAAACTCTGGGGGATGTGGTGGTAGTTCTGGGTATGGTAATCTTCGAATCAAGCGTAAAACCGAACAGTTAGAGACTGCCTGAACCATCAAGGAACAGGCTGTCTCCGACTACGGATCAGAAGGTTAGGGGTTCGAATCCCTTCAAGCGCACATACTTTGGGTTCAAAATGCTTACTTGTGTAATCTCGTTATGCTTTACAAGTGAAAAAAAGAACTCAACTCCTAACCTTAGTTTTAGCACTCGTAGTAAGTTTTAGTTTGATCTCTCCTAGTGCCCAAGGGAAAACAATTATTTGTAGCGCCAAGCAACAATCATTGATTCAGAGTCATATCACAGGTCAGATTAATGCCTTAGCAAAATCTGATTGGGAGGGCGCATACAGTTTTGCAGCTCTCTCATTTCAAAAAGCAGTCCCTCTTGATCTTTTTAAAGAGACTATTAAAAGTCAATATGTATTTTTAGTCTTTAATGATGGCTTTGGTTTTGGATCATGCAAAGTGACAAAAAGTGGCTTTAGTCAGCTAGTAACGGTTGATTATCATGGAGTTAAGCACATACTTTCATACGATTTGACTCTTGTTGACAAGCGTCTTGGCGTTGTTGCCGCTAATGAGGCAAAAGCTACCGTTGGGCTTGTGGCCTAAATTAAATTACTTCAATTGGATTGAAACTATCTTTCCTGTTCGACTTGATTCATGTGCCGCGTCAGCCAATATTAATGCTGCACGGCCATCGTCATATGTTGAATTATAGACACCACCATCATTAATTCCTTTAATGAAAAGCTCAAGCTCTCTGCGATAAGAAGTTGCGTATCGGTCTAAGAAAAGTTCTAAAGCAGGTTCTTGGCTTGAAGTAAAGCCTTTTGTTGAGTACTTCACTGTTGTAGGTGTTAGGTTCGAAGTTTGCAACATTCCTTTGTCACCAAATACTTCAATTCTTTGATCATATCCAAAAGCACTATGACGACTGTTAATTATCGTCACGATTTCACCACTTGAACCCTTCATAGTTACCGAGATGTTATCAAAATCATTTTCTTCTTTTATGTAGTCGCAAAAAGAATTTGTTCCTGTTGCTGACACCTCAACAATATCTGGGACAAAATTACGAGCCATGTCAAAATCATGAATAGTCATGTCACGAAATATTCCTCCAGAGACTGCGATATAGGCTTGTGGGGCTGGACCTGGGTCTCGACTAATAATTAAAACTTGCTCCACCTTCCCAACGTCACCCTTATTAACTCGTTCTTTAACAGCATAAAACTCTGGGTCAAGGCGCCTGTTGAAACCGATAGCCACTCTCGTCTTTGCCTTGTTAATTTTTTCTCGAAGCCGATCAACATTTTTTATTTCTAGATCTATCGGCTTTTCACAGAGTACGTGTAGTCCTGCATCAATCGCAGCCTCCATAAGTGGCAGGTGTGTTGGAGTTGGAGATCCAATAATTATGGCGTCAATCTCTCCTGAATTAATCACTTTCAGTGGATCAATTGAAAATTTACATCCAAATTGTGTCGCGACTCTTTCTGCCGAGGCTTGAATTGGGTCAACAACGTATTCAAGTGTGGCCCCGCTTGTATCAGTGACACTTCCTGAGTGAACCAAGCCGATTCTTCCTGCTCCAATTACTGCGAACTTCAATGCCGATGACATAAACAAAGCATAGGGGATATACCAAATTGTGGTCTCAAAAATGTCAGTAAGATTTCCATATGAGCACCCCATACAAACTGGCAGTTTCTTCTGAGATGGTGTTTTTGGACTTACCTCATATCGAGCGCGTTCGAAGGATTCACGAATTGGGATTCGCAGTTGAGATTTGGGATTGGACTAAGAAGAGCGCTGTAGAGTTACGTGAAACAGGAGCACACTTTACGTCAATGACGGGTTATGTTACTGGGAGTTTGACAGACGAAGCTGGAGGAGAAGAGTTACTTCGCACAGCAGAGCTTTCAATTGAATTTGCTCGTAAGTTAGGCAACCCTTTATTGAATTTACACGGAACTGGTCTCAATGATCGAGGTTTACCCATACAACCAGTACATACGGTTACAAGCCAAATGTGGAATCAAGCAGAAAAAACCCTTTCTCAGATTGCTAAATTAGGAGAGCGAGAAGGAGTAATTTTTGTTCTAGAGAATCTTAATCTTGAAGTTGATCACCCTGGAGTTCCCTTCGCAAGCGCTAAAGATGTGATCACGCTGGTGCGACAAGTAAACAGCCCACATCTAAAAGTCATGCTGGATCTTTATCACGCGCAAATTGGAGAAGGAAATCTGATCAGTCTGGTAAGAGGCTCTATAGATGTCATCGGCGAGATACAAGTTGCTGATGTACCCGGAAGGTGTGAACCGGGCACTGGTGAAATATTTTTTCCTGCGATTGCCAAAGTTTTAACTGAAATTGGTTACTCAGGAACAGTAGGACTCGAGTCGTGGGCCAAAGAGAGTTCGGAACTCGCGTTAGAGCGTTTCAGAGCCGCTTTCAGCCCGGTGGCTTAAACATGAGCAAAATTTTAATATGTCTTGATTCATTTAAACAAAGTATTTCAAGTACGGATGCTGGAACTTCAATTATGTCTGGTTGGCAAATAGTTAGGCCACTAGATGAGATAGTAGTCGTGCCATTTGCCGATGGTGGTGAAGGAACTTTAGAAGCTATCCAAAGCCAAGTCGTAAATGTTGACGTTATTCCCAAGAGGATTCGTGACGTGAATGGGGGCACAAGAGATTCATTTTGGCTCTTACTCCCTGATGGAACGGCAATTGTAGAATTAGCTGAAGCCTGCGGCATTTCAAAATATAGAAATTTATCTCCGACAACTGCAACAACTTTTCCTCTTGGAGAGTTAATTTTTGATGCACTAAACCACCCAAAAATTACCAAATTAATTGTGACGCTAGGTGGATCAGCAAGTACGGATGGTGGGACAGGACTTCTCCAGGCGCTTGGATATATCTTTAAAGATCAAAATAATTTAGTGATATCGGATGATGTGAGAGGCTTCAAAAATTTAGCAAAAATTGAGACCCCAATAGGTGTAAAAATGCCAAAGAATGGAGTTGAGGTTTGGGTAGATGTATTTATAGAAATGTTGGGTGAAAACGGGACAGCGCAAATTTTTGCAAAACAAAAAGGTGCTTCCGATTGGCAAATCGCTGAATTATACGAAGCGCTCACAAAATTTCATCAAATTGCTCAAGGAGAGGATTTTCCTGGCGCGGGTGCTGCTGGTGGGACGGCTTATTCTTTGGGCAACTATTTGAAGGCAAAAATTCGTTCAGGATCTGAAGCGATGGCTGAATTGGTTAAACTCACAGAAAAAGTCGAGTTGAGTGATCTCGTTATTACAGGAGAGGGAAAATTTGATACCGAGTCTTCAAATGGAAAAGCAACCGGGTTCATACTAAATCTCGGCCGAGAATTACGTAAGCCAGTCGCCATGGTTTGCGGCTCGCGGGCGACAGATTTGCCAAAGGAAGTAAGTTTGTCATTTTTTCTCATTGATGTAGCTAGTGATCTACAGGACTCAATCTTAAATAGTAGAAAGTACTTAATTCAAGCAGGCAGCGAGCTTGCTTCAACTTGGGAATAAGCTTTCCTTATTAGTACCTGGCCTTCATATATTTAAGCGCATGTGAAGCCAGATCATCTGAATCACTCCACAAATTGCGCCAAATGCATAGTGCATTAGAAAGTGCAGGATCCACTACTACTGAGGAGAATGACTCAAAAGTAATTGGGCCTGAGTAATTGATTTTCTTTAACGCGCCAAAGAAAGTATCAAAATCAACATTGCCTGTGCCTAGATAGCCACGGTGACTTTCTCCGACATGTACATATCCGAGTCTGTCTCCTGCTTCTAGAACAGCAGCAGCCATTCCATCTTCCTCAATATTCATGTGATAGGTATCAAGATGTAGATAGGCATTTGGTCGATTGACTGCCTCTAAGAACTTTAATCCCTCTTTACCCGTGTTCATAATGTTTGTTTCATATCGATTTACAACTTCAAAATTGATGTTGATTCCCTTATCTGCCGCATAGTCTGCGAGTCTTTGCATCGCCTTCACAGAGTTTGATCGATTTTCCTCAGATGCTGGTCCCGGATATTTCTGGAGGCTGCAATAAATGACACCGCAGAGTTCTGTGGACCCGATTGAATGAAGCTTGTCGACAACCTGGCGAAGTAGTTCGTCACCCTTTTTCACAATAGAAGGGTTTGTACTTGTGACATCATTTTCAGAAGAGAGGCCAAGTGACGCAGTTGCTTTCAAATTAAATTCAGCCAGCAAGTCATTTGTCATTGCTGTATCAATTTTCCAAGGCTCGATCATGAGCATTTCTATATAGTCATAGCCGGCTTTATGCGCGCTCGATGCAGACTTGCGTGCGTTCTCGGGAGACCAATCTCCTGTCCAGACTAATGAATGTCCGCCAAATTCCAGTGGCTTATTTGCTGGCATCTTTTGCTCCAATGTTTAAAGAGTCGGGAGGTCTGGGTAAAAGAATAGACCTATTGCCTTCATGTGGAAATACCTATAGTGTCTCAATGTTGATATTTACACTCTAGATTTCTAGGAAGAGGTAACTGACAATGAAAGCCGTTCTTTTAAATGCGGTCAATGAATTAGTAGTTACCGAAATTCCTACACCAACACCTGGTCCTGGTGAACTGGTTATCAAAATGCTTGCGTGTGGAATTTGTGGAACTGACCGACATATCTTGGTTGGCGAGCATCCAGCGAAGATGCCACTTGTGCTCGGGCATGAATTTGGCGGAACAGTTACCGCAGTTGGTGAAGGTGTTGATTTTAAAATTGGTGATTTAGTTTCAGTTGACCCAAATATTATTTGTGGTACCTGTGATCACTGCAAGGCAGAAAGGTCAGCACACTGTCGCAATCTCATGGCATTAGGTGTAACCATTAATGGTGGTTTTGCGGAGTATGTAGTACTTCCAAAAAGTCAGGCATATTTAGTGCCGAAGACAACCAATCCACTCCATCTTGGTCTTGTTGAGCCTTTGGCATGCTGCATTAGAGGAATGGACCTTGCTGAGCTTAAAGGTGGTGAACGAGTCGCAGTTTTGGGCGGAGGATCAATGGGAATGCTGATCGTCCAATTATGCAAACTCGCTGGCGCATCTGAAATAGTTCTTGTGACAAGACAAAAGGAACGCAGAGAAGTTGCCGGAAAAATTGGGGCGACTCGTACGATCGATCCCGTAGCCCAAGATGTGACAAAAGAACTCGTTGACATGGATGTGACGTTCGAAGCGGCAGGTGTTCTTGAAACCTTTAATCAAGCAGTTGCTATCACCCGCTCAGGCGGAACAGTTCTGGTGCTTGGAGTTGCTCCTTCTCACGAAAGAGCAGCGCTTAGTGTCTATGACGTTGTGATTAGGGGACTTCGAATTATTGGCTCTTACATCAATCCATATACACAAGGACGCGCCGTTGAACTCATTGCTAGTGGGAAATTACAGCTAGATCCGCTAATTTCAAAAACCATCTCTTTGGACCAGTTGCCTGAATTCTTAAGCAATAAGCCAGGCCAAGGCGACATCAAGTATTTAGTCACAGGGGAGTAATGACATGACTGATGACAAAGTAATTCAAAGCAAAAATATATTGGAACGCTTCTCCCTTAAAGGAAAAGTTGCATTAGTGACTGGTGGCGGGCAAGGGATTGGTCGTGGATTTGCCCATGCACTTGCTGATGCTGGCGCAGATGTGGCCGTAGTTGATCTGAACATTGATACTGCTGAGGGTGTAGTTAAGGAAATCAAGGCCCGTAATCCAAAGGTTAATGCGATTGCGTTAAAAATAGATGTGACGATTGAAAGCCAAGTTAAATCTATGGTTGAACTTGTCGTTGAAAAACTTGGTGATCTGACGATCGCATGTAATAACGCAGGTACAAGTCAGTGGGTAGATTCGGAGGCAATGGAGTATGCAGACTTTCAAAAACTTATGAAAATTAATCTGGATTCAGTTTTTTTATGCTCTCAAGCCGAGGCAAATTACATGCTTGGTAGGGGTTACGGAAAAATTATCAATACTGCTTCAATGTCAGCACACATAACCAATTACCCACAAAATCAGTCGGCGTATAACATTTCAAAAGGCGGAGTCCTTTCTCTCACTCGAAACCTCGCAACTGAGTGGGCTGATCGTGGTGTGCGAGTAAACAGTATTTCGCCTGGATACACTCGCACAGCACTTGTTGAAGATTTACTCCAGACGGAAGTTGGACAAAAGGTTTGGCCCGTATGGAAATCTAGAATTCCCCAAGGCAAGATGGCTGAAGTGACGGATCTGCAAGGCGCCGTAGTCTTCCTTGCCTCTTCGGTCTCTGACTATATGACTGGCGCTGATTTGCTTGTAGATGGCGGATATATAGCTTGGTGATTTAGGAGAACCACATTCCACCATCGACAACGATGGATTGGCCTGTAATGTAATTCGAATCAACAGATGCTAGAAAAGAAACAACACCAGCAACATCATCAGGTAAGCCGTGCCTTCCAAGGGGTATTACGTCTAGCATCCCGTTAAAGGTAGAGCCCTTCGCTTGTCCTCTACGCTCACTCATATTTTCATCAATTGCATCCCACATTTGCGTATTAATGACGCCAGGGCTGTAAACATTTACAGTAATTCCATACTCGGCCAGCTCTTGCGAAATAGATTGACTCATTCCG